>Ga0307510_10011007_pt1 | contig 10755 bp, 15 predicted proteins | sample 12_EM_MG_FD_207224 | JGI IMG/M metagenome (GOLD analysis project Ga0307510, IMG submission 207224) | Populus trichocarpa ectomycorrhiza microbial communities from riparian zone in the Pacific Northwest, United States - 12_EM | ecosystem: Host-associated > Plants > Roots > Unclassified | place... | reverse complement strand
GGACAGCGTACTCGCGTACTTATGACGCGTTGCAAAGCGAACAGCCTCGAACAGCATTTAAGTTCGGAACGATTAAGGCTGCTGAGCGCTCACCGCGCTTAACAAAATTTGAAATCTGAAATGACATTGCCGTGACCGGGGGTTTGGGCCACGGGGTCCGCCCTTGGCCTGTTGGCTGAGCATACCTGGGTGCAGCCGGTTTGCTGTATCCTGCCCACACCGTGTAGAACTTGCTGTAGGAGTTCTACAGATGGGACGATATGACTCAGAACTGCGCTCCCACCCGTCCGCCCGCGGGAACGTGTTTCAGCTTCACCCCTGCCGCCTCACTCCACCATTCATGATACTTCATCGGTGTCTCTTCCTCTCTACATGCCACCCTCCGAGGTACACGTTTTCCAACTGCGCTCCCAACAGTACGGTTAAGAAGAAAGGAGGGTCTCCACCAAGATGGCTCTCTTTGACTCACTTGAACCATGATGGACCAGCTAGCCAATCGCCTTGTCGCGTCCCTGCCGCATCAAAGCGCAACGATTTGCCCTACGCTTGCTTTGAAACTCCGAGTAATACGCTGAAATGCATGGAGCCCTCGTTAGTTATGCCACCCGGCCCTTGGCATTCCTCAATCTTCAGGCCACTGTCTTTGCACCCAGACAGCCTGAAGGCAAGGAGCGAGAAAATGATCAAATATATTCGACGCCTCGAGGTCAGTCACTGCCCCGCATTTACGATCGCTATTCCTGGCTCCGACGTCACATCTAGCGTCCGTAACATGCGAGGCCTGCGGTACACGCGCCAAACTGGGAAGCCTTGCTTCTCTTCCCACCGGTCAAGATGAATCTGGTGCAGCTGCGGAGTCTATATCCCGGCTTATTTCCATAGTGCAGCTCAACAAGATTGAAAATCCAGGTTATGACACCTGAACGTGCTCTTTTAACAATACCCTGGCCATCGTTCATATCACCATTCATCACCCCGTACAGTTAGGGGCGTTGCGCTTGCGTTCCTCCTGGGCATCGCTAGGTCGGCAGTCTGGACTTTGGTCGTAGCTCCGAGACTGGGCGGCACGAAGAGATTCCTTGACATCAGACTGACCCTGGATCGATGTGCACAGGCGTCTTTATGGCACACATTTTCAACTGGGGACACCAGCATTTACTTTCACATTTGACTGTTTATAAGGGTAGTCGCAATGGGCCCCACTGGTAGGCTGCATACGAATTCAACAACATGACCCCTGGTAAGTTTTCCACTATGTGTCCTCTTTCTGTGTTGACAAGTTGTGCAGCTACGGGTACGATTGCGCTGAACAACTGTACGGGGCCAGAACAAAGCGAGTACCTCTCGACTGATTGTAGTCTTAGATCTTCAGTCAAAGGGGAGGTTAGCCTCTCTCAGTTGGTACGATACCTCATCGGGGCCTGAGCATGAACCCGAATGGTCATCGGACTGCAAGAGTACGTAATGTATCGCATCTAACTATCAGAAAATATCATCATCGCTTCTGCAGTTGATGGTGAAGTGATCGCGTCTGGAAAAGGTGCAAGCAAAAAACACGCCCACGACGCCGCGGCTGAGCGGGCACTAGTCATTCTAATGGCGGAAGATTCCTGACACGACCCTGCTTTGAGCCTTTAATTTTTCAGCGTTTCCGTATTTATTTTCGTGTTTTCCATACTCTCGTTTTCATTGAGATGTCGTCAGCTTTGTCATTTCTACGACGTACTTATGTAAACCCTTCTTTTCCCACCACTACAGTAGGGCGGGCATAGAAGATTTGCCCGTACTGGTCGACGTGAGACATCCTAGAGATGCTGCTTACCCAGTATTGGTATCATTCTTTTTCCTCCGCGGAACCCTCTGATGATCCGGCATCCATACAGGCACGAGCCAGCCCTATCAAGACGGACGAAAATAATGGATACATCGTGGTTTGTTGCTCAGTTGATTGTGTGCCGCTTTACCTGAATCCGGTAAAATCCATGAGGAAACATCCACCGTCGAGGACTACTTTGGTAGAGTTTCGGGGCGCAGAGGGGTGCTTTGCGGCAGCTCAGTCTGTCTGGGACACTTGATACCCCGACTGACGGAGTGGTCGTATTGATGGAAGCGCCATAGGGCTATCACAATTCCATCTGTATCTGATTCTTCATGGAACATAGAGCTTGCATCGCCACAGGGTACGTAGGAACCGGCGGCGCCACTTGCTAATCAGCACTAGCCGTTCTAAGCAACTTGTCCAAAATTGTACACGGCGGATGGCGTCGGAAGCTAGAGGGCACACAAATCACCGCTCACCCACTTCAAGCTGATGACCGCCAGGTGTTATTGTCTTGGAAAACAACCACGATTCAAAATTGGAAAATTATGTTTCCTGTGTGAGCCCCAGCATTCCCTCACTGCGGCTTTCCGGTTCATCTGCATCCGAGTCCCCGGGGTTGTTGGCGCCGCCCTGATCACTATCAATCCTATTGACTTCTCATACAGACCATGGCTTGGTGCGTACCACCGATACAGACGGTTGGATTGTCCTTTTACAGCCCTACGCCGCGGCATCGGCGACTATACTGAAGCGAAGCAGAAGTGAACACCGAAGCCCGACATGACCCATCGTATGACCGCTTTTATCGACGTTTCTTCACCTATAAATTCGTACTCTCATGGCACTGGCCAAGGCAAGCACAAAGACCATATCGACTACACTGCGCGAATAGTTATTCATACACATGTCTGATATTCGTACGTATTGGACTGCTTCCCAGGCAAGGCTTATGCTCATCACGGGCACATATTTTTCATTTCATAGCCTTCACTGTCCGTCTCAACAACCGTGGGTGGCTGGCCGAACCTCGTGGACTACGCTCATCTCATCTACATAGATTTCCAACGTCGGGGGCTTGTGAAGTCGATTAGCTATGTTGAGGAAGACCGTGGGCCTGCCGTCGAGAACAGATGGTCCATCACGGTAAAGAGTAAGCGTACGTTTGCCACGTTTCGGATTGTCATTAAATCTCGTGTCTAGTCGATGGCGTTGTCATGGGGTCGTACAATGCCCCGCGCAGGGCCGTCGCTAAAGAAGAAGCCGCAAAACAGGCCCTGCAGCGTCTCGGCCTGGAGCATCAGGACTAAGAAAAATTCCTAACTTCCCAACTTCATACTAGCAAAGTCCGCATGGGCTTTGCTCTATTTAGCTTTGATTAGGTCTAGGCCGTGTTGTCTCGTTTTGTAGGTTTATCACATTCTCATACTAAATTGAACCTTTGTATACTCTTATCCTCCGGTAAATGAGCAGAAGGATGCGTGCTTGTCAAGACGCGGTAGATTAGGACAGTTACATACAGTATCGCCGTTACGCGGTGTGTGGGCCAGCTGAAGCTGATCAGCCGTGCAGCTGGGACGTGATCATAGCTTGGCGCTGGCGCCGGGTTGTGGGTTCAAAGCCCTTGAAATGCATCACGTGTCCATCAAGCACATGTATTGGCATCATTGGCAAAAAAAAACCCAACAGATGGCATTAGTACCACAGTATGTCTTATACCACGTATTGAACAACCATCATTCTTGGTACAGCAGACGCTTATGGCGGGTACACGCCATCCCTCTCAGCCCTCCGTAACGGGTTGTCGACGTTCCCAGATCTAGAATCGACAAGATCAACAACATCAGTACGGCAGTTAAATGAAGAGATTGGCACCTGTATAACGGTCTCGCCAAGAAATATCATTTCTTTGCGTATTTCCTCTACTATGAGATCTTGGATTTGGAACCATTTTTCGTTCTCACCGGTGCCAGTGCCGGCACGCAACTGCACTTTCCACACAGTGTTTTCCTTATCCCGCGTGGTACCAGCTACTGACTCATGGATCACATTTGCGATAAGATCGTAGACAGGGGAGGGATGCTGCGCTGTGGAGCTCAAATCTATGAGGAGTGGTGAGTATCTTTTAAGCATGGTTCTCATCAAGACTGACAGTCGCGAAAATCAACGCCTTTCAAGGGGAAGTTTACGATAGTTGGATTTTTCTCCTCTACGAAGTTGTTTTTTGTGAACCTTTTGTAGTGAATAATGAGATATGGCGGGAGTTGTTCGCAATTGAACCGACGTAGTTGACCTCTTGATTCCTAAGTGCGCGATAAATAATAGATGTGAATACGAAGTCGGGAAAGAAGCCCTGCAGGTGAATTGAGCCAACCTGGGTTTGGACCCCATCGTATTTCGCCAGAACGGAATGGATGCCGACTTGCGGAATGATGTTTTTCTCCACAGCGTCTTGGAAAAGGGGAGGCGGCGGTAAATCGACCGCGAGGAATAGGAACGGCGATGTTGTTGCCTTTATTTCTGCAAAACGAAAGTATAAGGTGATGCCATGCAGCAAAGAGGCGCAGGGGCATGCCTCTGTCAATGTCAAATACTGGTTTCTGGTTTTCCGATGCATCGGGACGAACGACGACTTGTTGAGTCTCCGTTCGGACCTGTCCCTGAAAGGTGGAGAAGATAATGCCTGTTCAATAACATGTTCATAAGTGCACAAAAACTCCACAATATATACAAGGACTAACTGGAATTTTTCTTCTTGCTGCCCCCGAGATCCCGGTGCAGATCATTAAGAAGCCATCTGAGAAATTCTACCGGGTCTCCTTGAGTTTCCAGTCTGAATTTGCCGCCGCTAGCTCTACCAACTTCCTGCAAGAATTCGTGGGGGCTGACCTGACTCTTAAATAACCGAGGGTTCCATAACTTCTTAGCCAGGGCGGCAAATCGCTTCACCAACTCCGGCTGCTTTCCATCAAAACGAGAGAGTAAAAGGGAATCACGAAGAGGCTGCACGTGAAGGAGAGAATGGATGATCACATTCATGTGGTCGTTCCTCTTGATATTATTTAGACCTATGTATCCTGGGATGTATGGTTTCGAAGATAGGTCATAGGAGGGTTTCAACAGGTGCGCAGAGATGGAAAGCGAGGCGACCCCAGAACGCGTGAACGACGGCGAGAGAACGAAGGCGATATCTTCTAACGAAGGGTCCGAGACCGCGTAACCGTCTGGCAGTACGTACACCTACGAGGCACAGAAGTCACTTTCATCCTTGTCCAATTCACCATATGTGGCATACCTTAGTTGTTTCAAGGTTGATAAAAACGTGGTGATCATCGTGAATGGAGTGGGCATACGCATAAGAATTACGACCCCGCCCTTGAAAGTATTTCCCGCAGACGAGGCAACCATATACATTGATATTTGACAGAGACACAGAGCAAACTTTCTCAAAGTCAAAGTCGAGAGCGGCGCGATTAACCTGACGAAGGTTTAAGATGTCGCGAGCATATCGATGGCGTATCTCGTACCGTGTCTAAATAGAGGTCAGACCCATGAGCAGCGCCGTTGTCTGCGACAGAGCCTGGTCCCTCCGTGTCAGAGTCGTCATTTGCGTGGCCGATTGGGGGAGGGATCGGGGAACCCCCCTCCTTATCTCTTTTGGCCCTCTTTGCTGGTCGTTCATGTTCTGTGCCGTGATCCATTGGGGTCTGCTAAAGGTGTAGGACTCGGAGGAAGCAAAGCTTAGAATTCTCATGATCTTACATAAGTAGACGCGACGGGCGTCAAAGGGAGCGCGTCCTCTGCGCGTCCTTACTCGAAGCTACGATACTGGCGATGATATGCGTGCGCTCAAGTAGAACACTGCGCGCATTACCTTTCTTGCGTTTCTCATCATTCTCTTCCAATCAGCCAAATGCACCTCTTGACCTCGACAATTCCTTCAGAGCCATCCTTCGGGGTGTTGACAATTCTATATCAGAGCAAAAACTAAAACGTCATCAACCTTCTCCTGACATACACGAACTGTCTGTCTACCCTACGGTCTCCCAATCAACCGAGCTCGCGCATCGGGATGACGAAGGAAGTACTCGGGCGGAGCGCAAATCTCCAGCGGCGCACTTCGGAAGTCAGCGACTTGGTGCCGTTGTCATTCCCCAGGAGCTACAACAGGGCCTATCTGCCTTAATATCCGGTGAAGCTACCATCGCCCTCGTGGATCCCCCTGGATACTTACAATTTCTAGACTCTGATAGACATCTTCTACGACGTGACGCAAAGCGCCTCTTCAATGAGCACGGTGATGACAATGATTGGGTCCCCACATTGAACGTCCATTACAAGTCCTACAAGCAAGAGCGTCACCACGCGGAGCGGGATGGCATCGCTTTCGCTTCTGTGGTGCTACCTGCCCACTACTCTGCCATCTACGCCGTATTATATCATGTCAAGTCGAGGTTAGGTCCACGATGGTCTCTACAGAATGTTCTTGATTGGGGTGCCGGGACCGGCAGCGCTCTTTGGTGATTGTACACGAGCATTTACGAGATGAAACCTGGCTCACTGGCTCATACGTTTGCTTTTTCTAGGGCGGCCAGTTATGCGTTCCAGAGGTCGAATCTTCCCAGCGATGAGGACGCCAGTCCTCAGGTGACTTTGTCTTCTTCTTCTATTCTCAAGTATGTTGGCATTGAGAAGCGCGATGGTCTTGTTAGCGTCGGAAGGCGACTTCTTGAAGGTGGTAGGATTTTGAGCTCCTAGATTCCTTCGCTCACAGGTGTCCTCAGATATACCACACGACAATACGCATATATCCTGGCAGAGAGTATTTCACCACGATAGTCATCCTCAGCCTCATGACGGAAGTCATACCGCTGCAATTTCGGCATTCTTTCTATCAACATTACAAACTTCTTTGAAGAGAAAGAGGTTAATAAAAGAAATGTGGGAAAGTGGTGCTGGAACTATTGTAAATATTTTCGTCATTTTCAATTCTTTTGCCCCTGAATTCTCGTACATAGGTGCTTCTGGATCACAACAGCCCGGCTGGTTTCCAAAACATTGCCGAGGCCAGGGAGCTTTTATTGGACCTTGGCCAGAAGGAAGCAGAGAAGCGCGAAAACCCGATTTTTGGATCGCACGTATTGGCGCCGGTATGCTCCCTTTACCCCGTAAATTCGTTTGTGCTTTTGTGTTAATAGTAGCCTAGTGCCCCCATGATGGCGCTTGTCCCATTCGCCAACTCAATGTTGCAAAGCACGTGTGCGCTTTTTCTCAGCGAATGGAACGACCACCTTTCGTTCGTCGTACTAAGCACTCTGGAGTTGGTCATGAAGATATTGGGTACTCGTATGTCGTCATCAGAAGAGGCCCAAGGCCAAGTATCCCGGATGTTAAGGTTGGTCGGTTGGGAGAAGTAAGGAGACAACAGCTGCAGCTCGAAGAAGCTAAGCGCCCTCTACTCGAGTTAGAGCTGGAAGATGGAAGTCCGCAAGCCATACCTACACCCACTATCTCAAGGAAATTTCCAGATGAATCGATAGAACCTCATGGCCACAGCGCAGCAGAAATGGAAAGCCTAATTAAGGCGGAAGCGTTTCACTGGCCTCGCCTCATCTCCCCCCCTCTGAAAAAGAGCGGGCATGTGGTAATGGATGTTTGTAGTCCATCAGGTTTGTCATCCTTTTTGCACATGCCAGTTCTATTAACTTCCTATTACAGGGAAATTTCTGCGTATGACCGTACCGAGGTCCCAGGGCAAGCAGCCATACTATGATGCCCGCAAGTCCGGCTGGGGCGATATCTTCCCACACGAGCCTAAGAACCCACCACAAGTCCGGTATCCTCAACGTCAGGATCAATTTGGCAAAAGTCGAAAGTAGAGCTCATTGCAAATCCCATGACAGGCAGAGAAAGGTTTATTCGATCTACGGACGCCTCTACTTAGATGAATGCTACTCATGTACCTTTGAGAGAACGAAGCCAAGACATGTTGGACACCCCGCGAACCCCACACCGTTTGACATGAACCACGTTCGATCACACAAGCCCACCGGCAATCTATGATATTCATTCTGGCGTATATTATAAATCCGCAATCTGGATCCCCGGACCCTGCCGTGAACTGAGGATTATTTTTGTTATTGCGTTCACTAGACGTCGCCGTGAGTTATTGCCCTAAAAAAAAAAAACAGGAATGATCTACCGGGTCTTGTGCTCTGATCCTTATCTGCTGCGGAATGTAGTTGATTGCCGGTGGCACGCTTGACAACGTTGATGAAATGGCGAACGTTCTTCACAACATCCTCGACCGAGTAATCTAACTAAACGCAGAAGTGAGATACGCGACAAATGATATGGACCTAGTCTCACTTTCGCAATCGGTGTTCTAATAGTCCCTGCCTTATCGCCTTTCCATTCCGTGGTTCCCTGCAGGCGCCGAATGTATCCTGCAACGTCGTCCGTGACAGTCCCTCGGCGTTCAGAAGGCATGAGGCCACGTGGACCGAGAACGCGACCAAGACGTTGAGAAATGACCTTGATGAGAGTGGGGGTCGATAGAAACAGTGTCGCTTGAATCCTGCCGCTCACAACCTAGGGCAGGTCAAAGTCAATCTCAAAGCCGCACTGTATGAATAAGTTCACCCAACCCCTTCAACAAGCTCTGCTCCGCCGACTATGTCAGCACCAGCCTTTTTGGCTTCTTCTGCGGCCTTTCCGTCAGCAAAGACGAGCACTTTGTCTTTAGGCTTGGGCTTGGGTTCCCTGGGGAGGGAGACGCGTCCTTTGGGGATGGTTGAGCCCCTTGGCATCGCAGTCTTTACGGTGAGCTCGTATGTGGCGGTTGGAGTGCCAACCTCGACGGACTACACAACGATGATTCGAATGGACACGGATGCACGCAAATATTAAACATACTCGCAGGACATGTATCGCGTCCAAAAGCGTCATTTTCTCCGAGTCGTAGATACTTGTCTTTGTTCTTTTTTTTAACGTCCGAGACTTGCGTGCGGTGCCCGTTGCCTTCTTAGCTTGACGAGCGAGGACAGCATGGCTGGTGGAGAAGCTACGGGCGGAAAACGAACTCTAGAAAGGGGTGAGGAGGGGGTCCAAAATCTGTTATGGTGATTTTATAAAGACACGAACGCGGAGGGGAAAGCTGACCAAGGTGACTGCTGAACGAGCGACACAATGCTGAAGGAAAGACATGACCACGGGACGCGACTTGGCTCGGACCGGAGAGCAAATTCACAAGCGCGCTTGGAGGCACACTACACTATTCCGCGTCCCTAATGGCGTCCTCTCGTCTGGCGTTGACCCACCCCAAATTTCCTCTCCGCATCTCAAGAATCTCAGTTCGACATTCCACCAGACGCGAAACTGATACGGACCCCGCCAGAGAAACCATACGCAAGGCTCTCTACCCTCCGAATCTTGCCAACAAGCCGACCCCAACGGGCGCATGGCGTCCTGACGTCGCTCGTGCCGTCCAGATCGCCATTCCATCAAAACAAGCTCACGAAACCATTGAGCGCGCCTGGCTGCTGTACCAGCGCCACCAGCGCTGGAAGCGCGAGGAAGAACTGGCCAGGAAGTACGAATGCATGAAGAAAGCGATGGACGAACTGGAGAAAATCGATCCCCGTCTTTTCAAAGAGGCGAATCGACTGGAAGACCCTAGACAACGCAGCGTCGCCCAGACCGAAATGGCAAAAAACCTTCGTGGGGTCGAGAAGAAGGCGTTAGAATCGCGTCTACCGGGATTGTTCCCGAGGGAGTTGCGCGTGCCGACTGATACACCAGCAAGGGATGGTTGGAAATATGAATGGACGCCAGTCGTTCGTAAAGCTTGACTTGTAAGTGGCGGATTTACTCCCATGCGAAGAAATGCCAACATGTCGACCGTCGACCTCCCTTCTCGGTTTAGCATGTAGTTCCACACTTATTATCCAATATCTTGCATCATATTCACACATAGACGTGACGCCATATTATGTCGGATAGTGATACAAACTGCATTCTGGGCAGTGCGAGATGAACAGACTCGTACACGATAAGGATCAAATGACTAGCGGTATGCCATCACGTCTCTGGTGCGTCTCTACCATTGCTTGTCGATGATTTCCCCACGACGGCTCCATGAACTCGACTGAGTGCCCCAGTCCATTTATCGAGGGCCGTGTATCGCCGTCTCTCGAGACTTTGGCTGTTGCGAAGTTAGAAGGCACATTGGCGCAAGCACGACGGAAAACATACTGTTTGTCTAATTCTAGACGCATATTGACTTGATCAATCTTTCCATCTATCTTACCCTCGAGAATGAGATCGATCAGTAGCTCCTCCACTTCGTTTGCATCGACATTCAATTGCTTCATAGGACATGAGTAATTCGTTGTCCATTTAGGCTGGGTCAAGTCACAAACCTTCGCAAGGAATGAGAGCTCGAGCCGGGTGTAAGGCTTGATGAGATCAATGAGATATTGTGTCCTAAGACTGCGGAGAAGGTCGCCAATGTGCGAACGAATGAAGCCGTCGTCCATGATCGTAGAGCGATTATCTTAACGGGGTGGAAGCCGTTTGAAGATGAGCTTATTATTCAAGCATCGAGGACATACCTCGAATGATCTTCTCAGCCGTATGGACCTCGCGACGCTGATAAGCATCGACAAGATCTGTCATTGCTTTAATTTGCGGGTCATTCTTGTACCTGATTTCGCCTGACTTAGTAAAATTGAATCATAGAAAGAACACCAAACCCACGGTTTGGTTTCCTGGCTATCAAAAGGATTGACTTCGCTCCCTGTGAGCATGTTCGCTAGCACAAGATACTTGAGCACTTGAATGCGCTGCGGTAAACCAGCCTCGTCGTAATTGCGGAAAGATTCGAAGAAGTCTTCACTCGCTCGGTTCCATTGACCTACAATGAGGAGCTCATCAAA
>Ga0307510_10011006_pt1 | contig 10757 bp, 8 predicted proteins | sample 12_EM_MG_FD_207224 | JGI IMG/M metagenome (GOLD analysis project Ga0307510, IMG submission 207224) | Populus trichocarpa ectomycorrhiza microbial communities from riparian zone in the Pacific Northwest, United States - 12_EM | ecosystem: Host-associated > Plants > Roots > Unclassified | place... | reverse complement strand
TCAAACCTGCAGTCCCAAAATGTCCCCAGACGGGACGGAGTGAAAATTGTCGTCCGGTCCGGTCCAGTCTTCTTGGCAGTTTCCCCGTAGGGCCGCCAGGGCCCCCAGACCGTTGCGAACACTGACCTCTCATAGCAGTTATTTGAATGGCCGTTGCTCCCTTGGAGGGGAGAATCTCGATTTCATTCTGGATGTGCTGTCCTCTAGTCATGAATATTCGAGTACCAAGATATTTGCAAAGTATTTAGCATAGCGAATTGACGAGTTTAGCCTGATTTTCTACCACGCATTCATCCATATGGCCGATACATATGAATATGCGCTTTTCGGAAGACCATAGAAATGGATGATTACTCCATTTACACAACAAATTCCAAGTAAAAACATGCGACAGCCACATTTTTATGAGTTGCCGATTGCAGATAGACGGACAAGTGAGAGAAGGAGTGAAGGTACAGCCAAGGAAGAAAGAGCAGTATATTCTTTTAGATTCGTATTTTGCTTATTTTGTCTATCTATGGCGTGACAAAAGGTTTAAATAGAAAATACAAAGAGAGTTTTCCAACATCCCAACCTATGGAAATCCTTCCGGGGATATGCATAAATAAACAAAGGAGTTCCGGTCTGATCTACGCTCCTTCCGATTATTCCTCTATTCTACTTTCGCAACATTTCCAGCTACATATGCGAATCCTCATATAGGGGATACAGGCCAGGTATCCCCTTTCCTTCTCTTTGATTGATAATGACTGACGAAACTAAAAACTAATGAGTAACACAATAAGAAAGGTGTAAAGGATGTTGGAGCGTCCTTCCATATCAGGCATGGTTGACTGCAAGGTGTTATGTAAGCCGGGAATGTCGCGGCGAGGCGGCGGCGAGTGAGGCTGTGTGAACAGGGGAAATCGTGACCGCGTCCCTTCTTGTTACATAGCCGGGGTCACCCCCCCACCCTTCTCTCTCTCTATCAAAACAACAACAGTCGTTTCAACAAAGGAAATATTCTTTGTGCGGAGTGATCGCTAGTGATTTTCAACAATTTTATCCTCTAGCCTGATTACACAGACTGTTCATCACCAACGGGCTAGTATCACAACCAGTCAGCACTTGCCCTCTTCCTTCCATTCCTCGAGGATTGTCCTTATTACCTAATATACGTCTTCCTAGCCCCCGGATCTCCATAGCAAAAAAAAAAAGATGCACCACCGGACCCGTGTTCCCCCGCTGCTGATGCGCCAGCTTCTAAAATTCCTTGGTTTGTAAAAGACATTCCCCCACATTTTCGACCCGGCGATCTTGAATATCCTCGTAATCCTAGGTTTGGGTGGAGGTAACCAGGTCGGCAATTAAGACAGCTCATGGGAAGTATTATAGTTGTTCCACACATTATTATAGGAGTCTGTAGTATTGAAAGAGCTGGCGTGAGCTATCTTTGCTATTGGGTGATGGTTTTGGTCGGCTGATGGATGTTGGAGATTGACGATTTCAGGCTGCTCACCACATACATATTTTCCGTTCCTGCATGAGGCGAAAGACAACTACGATATCGTTAAACAGATGGTTGCTTCGACAACGTACCACTACTGCCAGCTCCCACCATCAAACTTGAACATTATGACCCTGAATAACTGATGATATCAAACACCGATCCACCAACAAATGAAACACGAATACAGTCAATAGCCGAACATCTCGCTTCCCCTTGGCAATGTACTCAACCCGAGGCAGGTGGCATAACTCTATTCTCGGCCATAGAGCTTCTGCCTCGGAAGTGTCCTGGTAAAGCGAAACAGAAGGACGACCTAGAGATGGAAAGTGGGAAAGCAATCCGTCATGCGCAGGAAGTGTGCCAGGGAAGAATGTTTCCAGTTATAAGGATGTGAAGCAGCCTGTTCTTCCCTTTGTTCGTTTAGTTATCATCTCACTCATTGCATTCTGTCACGGCTCTACAGTCATCTCTTGTCTGGTCAAGTCATTCGTTATTGCACACAATCTGTTTATTCTTTGTTGTTCTCTGATATCTTTTGTCTATCATCGTTGTTCGTATCAATAAAGTTTGTATCGTTCAGTAATTTAGGATTGGATCCACTGCGCCCAACCGCCCAATAATTGTTCAAAAATGGAACCGCTGGGTTGAGGAAAGCGAGGTGTTTGGAGCCTCAGACACCTCTTCACTACCCAATTACTTTCCCTCAATTTTAACCAACACAAATTTTGCACTGCCAGAGACGAACCCCTGATAACACCGGTGGAATTGGCTAGCTCGGTACAATATAACCGCATCAACTTGAAGCCTTACGGGTGAATTTTGTCCAAGAGCCTACATATAACCTAACTGAAAACCGTACAGCAGCATCCTTCGTGCTGCAGATATAGGCCTGGAAGCTCCTCCCCCAACCTTGCATCGGGTTCTGCGACTATGCCAGTGGGCCATGCCCCTTGATATCCATCCCAATCGCCAGGTATGATACAACATAGTACCCGCACAACACAGAGTGTCGCGGTATCATACTAGGTTGAGGATTTTTCCTTCGCTTTAACATATGATACCACATCTTTCAAACCAGAGTCAAATTCCTTCTCCACTGCTAAAATGTGGGTTGGTACAACCCAATGCGGCAAAGCACGCGGAACCAGGCCTATGGGAAAGGAGTAGTGTCTCGGAGGTTGATGGAAAAATGTTTAACCGGTTGCTCGGCCAGCGAGGGTTATAGCTCCAGGACGCTTGGTTGCTCAACCCCCTTTACCATAGTCCACTCCTCCTTCGCCCATCACCGAGATCATCATCCTTCCTGCAGCTCGCATCCTTAATTGCTCGCGTTCTTGATTGCCCACTCACCCCCCACTGGCAACCTCCCCGGCGCCCCCATTGCCACAGTGGGACACATCGGCGGTAACAATCCCCCCGGGCAAGGGCAGCTGCAATATCGGCAAAGCCTTCGGCAGTGGAACTTCGTGGTTGGCAGGCAGGATCTTGGTCATGTCAGAATTCTCTTTTGGCGTTGTTCTTTGATGGTTTCCTGGGGTTTCCTCTTTCTATTACACTTAGTTACCCCTAATATACCCACTCAAGTTTGGAAAATTGGCTTGCCAAAGTAGTACTACAATCCAAGGGTCTTTAAATACACTTACAAATAGCCCTTACCAGAGCCTAAGAGGATTCAGCTCCCAGGGCTCAACACCAAACTCACTAACCGAGGTCGCAGGGTAAACCCCTAGCCCTACTCTTAGCATTCCTCATCCAGAAAACAAACAACCGACCACGATCGGGGCGATACAGTATGACATGGGCAAAAAAAGCCCCTAACTTCGCTTTAGTCTGATCACAGAAACTGCTACATTTAGGCACCATTACCCCACAGAAGGTGATCCCCTCATCACTATCTCCCTGATTTTTTTATAGTTCCATCACAGACAATCACTTGCCTTGGTAACAGAGTTTGGTGTTATCCGGAACATGTTGCGCTAGTTGTTTTGGATGTGAAATGATCGTTATTTCAGGAATGGTTGTTGGTAAGGTGGAATCTGTGGCTGGACAGGGAGTGACTGTGAGCGCTTGAGATCTAAACGCCGGTATCACAATAGATAAAATCTTGGTGTCTGTGCTAGACTTGGAAGTTTGTATATATATAGTCTCTTATGGTTGATGTTCGGAGAGTAGGACAAGGCGAGACTGGCAGGGCAACAAATATCATTCAAGGTTGATTTTGGCTCTTTGTTTCATTTGGTGTTGGAATGGCGATTACATAGTATACAACTTGATTCAATATTAACCTGTATAGTGCCTTCCCGAGAATCTACTAAGGGCCATACCATTGAATCAATAATAAAATACACCCTAGATTTCCGTAAATATGCGCCAGCGGGAGGTTTACACATGGCCCACGATATCCTGGGAGGGGAGCACGATCCAATGTTTAAATTCACGATTAGCCCTCCATACCGCCCGTCGTGAACTTCTTGGACCTAGATTGGCTTGTGCACATGCCCTCATACCCAACCCACATGTTTAATCATTTGGCCCTGTTTGATCCAATCTCGCCCGTCAGCAAGCTAATACCTGCTTCTCATGAGGAAACATAAGTTGTGAGCACCCTCCACAATGCGAGCTCCTGTCGTGAGAGGCTCAGTTACCTAGCATCAAATTTTGTAGTTGCAGATACCGTTTTCCGGAAGGGTATTGTCCTTTCTTTAACAAAATTAACCGTATAAAAATGATCCATGGCAACGCAACCATCCTCACCACCCCGCATTTTCACCAGCACTTAAAGAAAAATCCCCTGATCAAACATTAATTCTTACTATGTATCCTACTATAGATTTACATTATATATATACATATTTTGATTGTAATGATCAGTGTTCGCAACGGTCTGGGGGCCCTGGCGGCCCCACGGGGAAACTGCCAAGAAGACTGGACCGGACCGGACGACAATTTTCACTCCGTCCCGTCTGGGGACATTTTAGGACTGCAGGTTTGAGCGAGGACCACGGGACCGACAAGGTGAGACACTATTATGCCATCCTAATACAAGGACGATAGGGAACAGTGGTGGACTGCGGATCCCCTGACAAGGACGGTGGGGATTGGTGGGGATCTGCCGGTATTTGTGGAGATCTGTGGAGATCTGTGGGGATCTGTCTGGCCTCACACTCTGAGACATTCTGAAAACTGGTTGTGGGGCCCACCGTCTTCCCCGTCCTACGGCCATTAGCCCCGGGCAAAATTCCCTCCACGACTGGACGGACTACAATTCGTAGTCCGTCCTGGTCCTACCCTCAGGACGGACGGACTGCCCCGTTGCGAACATTGAAACCTTGGGCTGCTGCGAATTCAGATAACATAAGCAGTTCTTTGTAATTGTTGAGGTATTATAGCTGTACTAAAAGGCTCTGGGCGCGCTGAGAGGTCCTTATGGAAGGTAAAATGAATCAACCTGATAGCCGAAACCGCCTTGTCCACCGTTGCCGGAACTTTTCAACGGTCTGGGTATATCTTTACTGAAGGATCATTGTCTCTGTTGAGATTTGGGGACCCTATTTAGAGTGCAAATGCATGGCACATTTCATCAGACCTCAGGGGCTGCTCTGAGTGAGTGGCCCATATCAGGATGGCCAAGTATAGCTTTCCTCCCACCTTACCCCTTCATCCGACCTACATCATAGGTATTCTCTGACCAAAGTTATCGGTCATTGCATACACCTGTCGGTATATGTAATGGAGGGGGGTTTCTGGCAAGGTCGCATCGATATTAACCGGACTAGCAGGACTCTGAATATTTGTCTTTCCGTGGACTTTTGAAATGGCTTTCTGGGTGTCATTACTTATACACACATTTCTGAAATATCTTCCAGGGTGTTTTTCGGGATGTCTGCATGCGGACTACAGCCTATCCCATCTGGCATTATATCCTCATCCAGCCTCCAATGTGGATATCAAATAATATCACCTCTTCTAGCAGTGATGTGGAAGGTCATTACTCTTCAGAAAATCAGTTCCCAATTTCACCCCCAGAGTACATGGCTCCAGTCTTTCCAAGCCTTCCAATGGGTCGGGACTTTGTTGGGTTAGCCCGGGCTCTTCGTTGGGTTGGGCTGGGTTCATTGGGCCGGGCTCACTATAAAGCTTCTTGGGCTGGGTCGGGCCGGGAAAGTGCTAAGCCCAGGTTACCCAGCCAACCTAGCGAATCTTTTTTACCTTATATTCCCGAAGTTTTGAACACGTTTGAGTTGCGATTACCAGGGAAATAATAGTCTGAGCATACAGAATTATGGAACAGATCTTGCTCCTAGTAGAAAGGTGAGAGCGGAAGTACCTTCAAATTGAGGTAGTGCGGCTAATAGCTAGGCTGAACAATGATTAGTGGCCTTTCATTATCACTCGTTCAGCATGAGATCTGTTTGCGTCTCTTCCTTTTCCATTTATCCCCTACCAACCTGTTATTCCTCTTTCTCCCCATACACCTTCAAGTCCTCGCCCACCTCACATATCTTCCCCTCTTGCTTCAGCTACGAACCCTTCATATCTCTTATCCTGCATTCTAATTTTTTTTACTCTGATAGATATCTAATTTTATATCTATATTTGAAGCTTTTCCTTCACATATGGACCCAATGGGTTCCTTGGGTTAGCCTGGGTTATCCTTCGTTGGGCTGGGTTGGGTTGGGCCCAATATTCGTTGGGCTGGGTTGGGTTGGGTTGGGCCCTTTTTCAACCCGGGTTAACCCATTGGAAGGCCTGAGTCTTTCATATCCAAGCTCTTGGCGATTCTTTGAAGACCAGATTTCGTGAATTTTTGTGATTTTAACTACATAGTAGGCTGCGCATTTACGCATTCTCTCTTAAGTGTGGTTTCTAATTCTATGTAGTACAAAAGGCTTTAGCATGAATTTTTAGCAATGTTTTAGTATTTGTATTAAGAATAACATCCTTCTCACTTTCTCTCCTCCACCTGAGTTGCTGCCACCTTAGGGGCTTCAGCCTTTCCTCTTCCTCGCTTGACCTCCCTCCACTGCAGCGCCTTGGGCCATTTCTCCTGAATCCTTAGAAAAATCACCATCGCTGCAATTTCAGCCACTTCATGATTCTCATGATAAAAGGTAAGGAAACCTGTATTTCCGTGGGCCACTTTAGCAACGTGGTGGTAGGCAGTGCGAAGGCAGCGGCGAATATCGGTTTCAACACCTCTGCACTCTCCCAGTACCCGGCTCATGATATCCCCAAATTCCGGTGTACTGGAGATAAGTTGATCCAGTCCAGTCTGAACTCTGGTCCCCCGCCCAGGCTTGGTCTTGTCCATTCTTTGTGCTTCAAAGACAATGCGCTCTCCAATAAATTCTTAGTAAAGTTTAACCTGGGAAAGTGGTGGTTGCTTACCCAAACCTCCACGTATGTTGAAATTTTCCTTCAACTTTATTGTTTCATTTTTTTCCTTCACAATCTTTTCCTATATTACAATTAGAAATAGTAGGCAACTCAGATACCAGGGCCAAACCTCAAGTTTCACAATAGTACAGGCTTTGTGCTTGATTTGTTCGCTTTTCTCCTCACAGCTGCGGTACAAACTCTGGAAACGGTCATACCATTTGGCATCATGTTCTTCATGCTTGCGATACAAGTTCTCCACAAACTCCTGATCTTGCTCCACAAACCGCTGATGCCACAGGGCCTCCTGTTTCTCCAATCGCTGTTTTCTGGCAGAAAAATCCTGCAGGGACGGAATTGGGGAAAGGGATCGCTTAAGCCATCGGCGGTGGAAGGGCTCATTGTTCCAGAAATAGCTGCTGGGTGCTGTCCGAATTGCAGAGTGGGCTGAGAAGGGCTAGTCAAATTCTGAGAAGCCATGCCAGGAGGGTTTCCAGGTTGAACTATTTGAGGGATTGGAGCGATCAGAGTGGGGTTTGGGGGATAGATTTGACTTCCGGAATGTCCTGTCGATTGAGCTATTGGCCGCATTTCAGACGGGGAAATAGTTGATGTAGGTTTGATTGTGCGTAGGGTTTAACTTCTGCTGTACAGGCCCCGCTAGGAGGCTGCCGCGAGAAAGAGACCTGGAACGAAGGTAGTAGGAGAACAGAAGTGTGTTCGCTATTCGATGTGTGGAGCGAGGATGGTTATCATACAGAGAGAAGAGAACGCCGCTGAGACTAAATACATTTTGTGGTAGCCACTCGCACAATGGGATCTCTATCGGACAAGCTCCAGAAAAGCCAATCACCCTAGACATGGTGATAGTCCCACTCGTCTGCTAACTGATATCCCCTAACATGGTATCCCACGATGGGTTTACTCCATCAATACTTGTCAATTCAGCCAAAGCTGTGATCAGGTATGAGGTGTCCTTAAGGAGGGATGTGATAAACCAAACCAGAAGGCTGCAATTCGGTGGAAACTTGGGAGAAAAAGCGGTCACACCCCTGTCTCCGCTTGCGTACCCTTTCATGGTAAAGGGGTAGATTTTATAACATCCCCTGCCTTTCCTACATAACCCTAAAGGGTAAAATTATAGAGGATAGTAGATGAGAGCATTTCGGCACTGGCAGCCTTGAGGGGGCACACCTGTACCGCGTAGCCTGGTGCTACACGAGAGATATTCAGAACCTTCACAGTGCGATGTCCTTCTAAGAATTCAAGGGGGGAGCATGAGTTGTTGACCAGCAATGGCTTCTCCGAATATTATCCCTGCATCAAAACCTGCATTCCGAGTTTCGATCAACTTCTGGGCTACACTTCAACTCGTAATAAAGTTGCAATATAAGCATCACCCAGGCAACCCCCCAAGATCCTTTCAGCTAACCTTTCTACTCCGATGGTAAGTAAGCTCTCTCAGAATTACCTCAATGTTTTGTGAAACGTGGAGAAAACTAGACATCCTTGTTAGTGAGTAATTGTTCACAGTGGTATTGGGAGCAGTGTTCCGAACCGTCCAGTCCGTCCGTCCTGGAGGTAGGACCGGACGGACCGCCTGCGGTAGTCCGTCTTTGTTCAAGTCCATGGACAGATTAGGGCAAATGGAGGTAGGACTGGACGCCCTACCGAGCCCAGCAAGGCCCTATAGTGTTTTGCTGTTACATTTTTTTCAGCTCGTATACTCACAAACTTGAGGTTCATGATTTCATCTCCCTAATGCGTTATGATTTGGCAAACCGTGTGATGTGTGTAAACAAATAAATAAAGAAGAATACATCTTTAAGAAATAAAATAGATAAAATCCTTTGCCGAAATAGAACTCAAAAACCACGGGCATCAATCTGCAAGGCCGCAAGCATATCCTCAACCTTTTGAATATCGGTCCCTTCCCCTCCAACAGTGCACTAGAAAGAGCACTCGTACTATCGTAGTCCCAAAAGTTCTGATATTGGATGTAGATATCCGGATCTGAGAGGGTCGATTGAGTTTCCCACTAACTCGTCTGGAAAATCCCATGCATTGGCCTGTGAGTCGACCTTGGTTGCATCTGTGCTTTGCGACATCACGATAAGAGTCAACGCAAAGGCTTGGAGAAGTATGTGAAAGAGAAATAAGACTCGTAGCAGAATGACTTGTTCAGTCTTATCTTAACACTCGCAGCTTGATAATCTATTTAATCTTCTCTTTCTTGTAAGAATATTGTTTTTTTTTTGTCGGTTGCAAGGCATCACCATATATCACTCATAGTTGGTCTGCCGTCCCTGGCCGTCCTCAGGCACCCCCAGCCGTCACGTGTGGTCCCCCTCATTATTTATCCTCATGTGCCCGGCCGTCATTTCTAATACCGGCCGTCTGTATCCCCCCGTGGTCCTTGCCTACACCCTACAGTCCTTGCCTACACCCTACCGCCTTTTGATACCCCCATATAGTCCCCCGCACAATCCCGGCCGTCCCCTGCGTAACTTGACCTACCCAGGACCACGGTTAGCGGTCCCGTCCGGTCCCGTCTTCTTGGCATTATCCCCGCCGTCCCTGTGGGGACCCCAGACGGTTCGGAACACTGCTCATGCTATGGTTGTGGCGAGGCGCCACAACTCCAGATGCTTGAAGAATCACAACCTTGGGTATTCCCCTCGTCTATCTCCAGTGGTGATCGGGAAAAGCGCTGAACCTGGCTATCCGATAATGCTAACTGGACTCTCGGGTTGTCACCCAATTTCATGTCGCTTCCATGGGCGAATTGGTCGGACATCGCTACCGCGGGGAAATCCCCCTTCCATTTCTTCTAAAGATCTCCCCTTTCTAAAACAATGTGAGGAATTCCGATCGTTTCGGGGCAGGCGAAAATCGGCCACGAGCTACCCCGAAAAAAGAAAAAAATATACATCTGCACTCGGGCCCCAGTCTGAAAACAGGATGTATTCTTCCCTATCTCTCGGTAGTGGCTCTTTGCACTCCATAGATACCGGCATCTACCATAGGTCCTATATAATAGATGCTCTGCTCACCAAAACCAAGTCCCCGTAGTTGTTAGTGCTTATAAGCCATTTGCGATATTAGCCCCTACCGCTCACTATGATTTGATATGGCTATCTTATACATAGGGCCCAGAACGGCTTTGTCTATGCTTGAATTTCCTCGAATGCTTTCATTAGTTACTAGAATCCGAGTTGATCATTCCACCACAGTCAGCGGAAGTTGGGGGGGGGGGGCAATAAGTTTTGAGAAACTTGATTGTTTTGCGAAAGGTCATATACGCATAGAGGAAGAAAGAAAGAAAACGTCAGGCTGGACGAGGTTCCGATCGGTTCTATCCCATTCGCCATACGACATTAGATTGTTATATTCCCGTTGTGGAATAGTATAGTAACAATATAGGAGTTATTATATGATAATAATATTATTATAATATCATATGATACATACATCGAAAAGCGCCCTGATGTCAGAGCCCTAATACCGCGAAGGATAAAATAGTTGGAATATTAGAGTTCAGGTATCATACATACAGGATTAAAACTGAGGAACCTGGCAAACATTATAGTTCTCCGGGACTAGCTGGTTTCAATTCGCAAATATTATTGCCGTTACAGGTAGCACCCCAAGATCTGGAAGAGTGGAACCCCCTTCCGCAAAAAGTTTTGTCTAATAACTCTGCAATAGTACTAATACAGCCTACACTGCCCGGCCAACACAGGAATTTCTTTTGCTGTGAGAAGTTTTCCTTGTGTGAACAGGTACATGTAGAAGGAGGCTGAGATGACCAGACTGCCTTAAGGAACCAAAATATCGAACATCCTGGTTGGTCAAAGGAGTGGGTGGCAGGTACGATAGTGTTAATCATATG
>Ga0307510_10011005_pt1 | contig 10757 bp, 5 predicted proteins | sample 12_EM_MG_FD_207224 | JGI IMG/M metagenome (GOLD analysis project Ga0307510, IMG submission 207224) | Populus trichocarpa ectomycorrhiza microbial communities from riparian zone in the Pacific Northwest, United States - 12_EM | ecosystem: Host-associated > Plants > Roots > Unclassified | place... | reverse complement strand
CGGCGCGCAGCAACGCCACATCGCCACGCTCTGGAAACTGGCCTCGGCCGTGTTCGAGGCGCAGGCGCGCGGCCTGCTCGGCTTCGACGTCTTCAGCAAGCGCATGGCCTCGCGACTTCTCGCGCAGTTCCGCGTGCTCGCGCGCGGCGAGACCGATGTGTCGGAGCGCCTCGCGCAAGACCTTCTCTTCTTCTGCGCGCAGAGCGCCGCGGCCGGTCCGCAGGTGCCGCCGGTGCCGCGCCTCGCGGCAGTGCGCCAGGCCTACGGGCTCACGGCGGCGGTGCCGGTCGACTATTCGGTCAGCGTGCTCGGTCGCTTCGACCCGGCCGTGATCGCGCAGGCGCGCAAGCGCGTCACGTCGGCCAAGGATGCATGGTCTGGCGTGGCCGGTGGCGAGATGCACCGCATGACCGGCCTGGCCGAACAGTTCGCGCTGGTCGGCGAGTCGCTGAAGAAGCTGTTCCCGCACGGCGACACCTTTGCCGGCGAGTTGCAGCAGGCCGTGGCGCAGACGCAATACAGCTCGGCCGCGCCGCCGGCGCCGCTGGCGATGGAAGTCGCGACCAGCCTGCTGTATGTCGAGGCCGCGCTGGAAGATGCCGACTTCGATCACCCCGATCAGGCCGGCCGCGTCGAGCGCCTGGCCGAGCGCCTGGCTGCCGTGCGTGCGGGCCGCGCACCCGAGCCGCTCGAAGGCTGGATGGAGGAGCTGTACCGCCGCGTCTCCGACCGCCAGACCATGGGCAGCGTGGTGCAGGAGCTGCGCACCAGCCTGTCCGAGTCCGAGAAGCTGATCGACCAGTATTTCCGCAACCCGACGGCGCGCGATGTGCTGATCCCGGTGCCGAACCAGCTCTCCGCGATGCGCGGCGTGCTGTCGGTGCTCGGCATGGACCACGCCTGCGCGGCGCTGCTGCGCATGCGCGACGAGGTCGACGGTCTGGCCTCGACCGAAGTCGACACGCAGCGCGTCGCACAGACCGGCGTGTTCGATCGCCTCGCCAGCAACCTGGGCGCGCTCGGCTTCCTGATCGACATGCTCAGCGTGCAGCCGCAGATGGCGAAGTCGCTGTTCACGTTCGATGCCGAAGCCGGCACGCTGAACCCGGTGATGGGCCGCAACCAGTCGCACGCGCCGGCGATGAACCTGCAGCCGGCGATCGTGCCGGTCGAGCCGCGCCTGATCGAACAGGCGCAGCTGCTCGCCTTCAGCTCGGTGCGCGAAGACGTGCCGGTGGCCGATGTCGCGCGCGATCTCGAACGCCTGTCGCAGGAAGCGCATGCCGCCGACCAGCCTGCGCTGGCCGCTGCCGTGCTCAAGGCCCAGGAAGGCCTGGACCAGGCCGACGGCCCGGACGGCGAAGCGCTGGTGCGCGGAGAATTGTCCGAAGCGCTGGTCGACTTCGTCTCGACCGCGTCCGACCCGGTCGGCCTGGAGCCGGTGGGCGCCAACCTGCGCGCCGGCCGCATCAGCGAGCCGATGAAGCTCGACTTCGCACCGTCGACACGCAGCGCCTCGCTCGCGCAGGACGACGAGATGCGCGAGGTCTTCCTCGAAGAAGCCCGCGAGGTTCTGGACAGCGCCACCGAAGCGCACGGCGCGCTGGCGGAAGCGCCGGACGATCTCTCGCTGATGACCACGCTGCGGCGCGCGTTCCACACGCTCAAGGGCAGCTCGCGCATGGTCGGGCTGAAGGAATTCGGCGAGGCCGCCTGGGCCTGCGAGCAGCTCTACAACACGCACCTGGCCGACCAGACCTCGGCGCCCGCGCCGCTGCTGTCGTTCACCGAATGGTGCCTGGGCTACATGTCGACCTGGGTCGACGACATCTCGGCCAAGCGCAGCGGTGCGCACGATGCCGCGACCGTGATCGCCGCCGCCAAGCGTGTCGACACGCCGCACGGCGACGCGCCCGTCTCGGCACCGGCTCCGTTGCCGCTGATGGTCGATCTGCCGAGCGCGGCCGATCTCGACCTCACGCCGCAAGCGCCGGCTGAACCGGCCGCACAGCCGCTGTCGTTCGAACTCGACCTGAGCGCGTTCGATGCGCCTTCTTCAGCGCCCGCGCCCGACGCGATGGTCAGCGAGCACGGCGCGCTCGACATCGCGACGCCGGCGCTGCAGGACCCGTTCGACGCGTTCTCGACGCAGACGCTGCCGATGGCGGAGATCATCGAGGCGGCGCCTGCCGATTCGATCGACCTCGATCTCGAGCTCGACTTCAGCGAGGCGGCGCCGGTGGTGGAGCCGCTCGCGGATTCGCGCAGCATCGATTCGGCGATGGACCTGCCGCTCGATCTGGCGGCGCTGCCGATGGTCGATGTGCCGGTCGAGCCCGAGTCGGTCGCGGAGAGCGCCGACGACGAGCAGTTCAAGCTCGTCGGCCCGCTGCGCATCAGCATCCCGCTGTTCAACATCTATCTGAACGAGGCCGACGAACTGTCGCGCCGCCTGACGACCGAAGTCGCCGAATGGGCGATGGAGCTGCACCGGCCGATCGGCGAAACCCCGATCGCGCTCGCGCACTCGCTCGCCGGAAGTTCGGCGACCGTGGGCTTTGCCGACCTCTCGCAACTGGCACGCGCCCTCGAGCATGCGCAGATGCGCTCGCTGGCCATCGGCCAGGGCACGCCGGAAGAGGCGCGGCTCTTTGTCGACGCGGCCGAAGAAGTGCGTCGTCTGCTGCACCAGTTCGCTGCAGGTTTCCTGAAGGAGCCGGCACCGGAGTTGATGGAGCGCCTGGCCGAACACGAACTGAGCTCGGCGCGTCGCCTCGAAGCCGCTGCTGCGGCGTCGGAGCTGCAGCCGCTGTCCGAGGTTGAATCCGAACCCGAAGCGGTGCCGGTGCCCGCGTTGCATGACGCGCTGCCGGTCGTCGACGACGTGGTGGTGCCCGACCTGCCCGAGGTGGTCGTCGCCGAAGCGCCGGCCCACGAGGCGCCCGCCCACGACGAACCCTTCGCGATGCCCGAAGCCGTGGCCGACACCGCTCCCGGCGCCTTGCCCGAGGTCGAGCATGTCGAGGTCACGGACTCGACGTTTGCGCTGCACGAGACCCGCTTCGAGGCGCTCGGCCTGGCCGAGCTCAAGCCGCTCGGCGATGCGCCGGTCGAACAACACCGCGCCGGGCCTGCGAGCCATGGCCTGGTCGATGCCGACGACGTGATCGACGCGGTCGACGCGATCGACGTCGACCTGTTCCCGATCTTCGACGAAGAAGCCGAAGAACTGCTGCCGCAACTCACCAGCCGCCTGCGCGACTGGGCCAAGAAGCCGACCGACCCGGGTCACCCCGCGGCCTGCATGCGCACGCTGCACACCCTCAAGGGCGGCGCGCGTCTGGCCGGCGCGATGCGCCTGGGCGAAATGGCGCACCGCCTGGAGTCGCGCATCGAGCGCCTGCTGGCCGAGCCGCCGGTGTCTGCGGCCGATGTCGAAGATCTGCAAGCGCATGGCGACGCGCTCTCGCAGACGCTGGACGCGCTGCGTTCCGGCGAAACACCCGACGATCACGCCCCGCTGACGCAACCCGCAACGCTCGCGAGCGGTCACGCTCCGGCGGCCGCGCCCGCGGTTGCGCCGCTGGCCGTGCTGCTCGAATCCGCGCCGCTCGAAGCCGCCGAATCCGCCGCCGCGCCGCTCGCGCCGCTGCCGGTGGACGAGGTTGTTCACGCGCCGATCGTTGCCGAAGCGCCGGTGCCTGCATCCGCTGTCGACGCGCCCGCGACCGTCGATCACGCGGCGAACGAGCCCGTCGCGGCGCCGTCTGCCGATGTCGGCACGCCCGCCGCGTCGGGTTCGGCGCCGGCCGAGATCGACTGGTCGCGCTTCGCCCTCGGCGGCCCGGTGGCACGCAAGACCGCGGACCGCAACCAGACGTCGCAATCGGCCGTGCGTGTGCGTGCGCCGCTGCTCGACCGCCTCGTGAACCAGGCCGGCGAGGTCAGCATCACGCGCTCGCGCATCGAGACCGGCGTCACGCAGATCAAGACCTCGCTCGGCGACCTGACCGAAAATCTGGAGCGTCTGCGTGCGCAGCTGCGCGACATCGAGTTCCACGGCGAGACGCAGATGACCTCGCGCCTCGAGGCCGCGAAGGCCGCGTCGCAGACCTTCGATCCGCTCGAGTTCGACCGCTTCACGCGCTTCCAGGAACTCACGCGGATGATGGCCGAGTCGGTCAACGACGTGGCCACGGTGCAGCGCACGCTGCAGCGTTCGCTCGAAGTGACCGAAGACGAACTCGTGGCGCAGGCCCGCATGACGCGCGACCTGCAGGACGACCTGCTGCGCACGCGCATGGTGGAATTCGAGGGCTTGTCGGATCGCCTGTACCGCGTCGTGCGCCAGGCGGCGAAGGAAACCGGCAAGTCGGTGCGGCTGGACATCGTCGGCGGCTCGATCGAAGTCGACCGCGGCGTGCTCGACCGCATGACCGGCTCGTTCGAACACCTGCTGCGCAACTGCGTCAGCCACGGCATCGAGTCGCCCGACGTGCGCACGGCCGCGGGCAAGGACGGCACCGGCACCATCATCGTCGCGCTGTCGCAAGAGGCGAACGAAGTCGGCGTGGAGTTCCGCGACGACGGCGCGGGCCTGAACCTGCAGCGCATCCGCGCCAAGGGCGAAGCGCTCGGCCTGATCGCGCACGACGCGCATCCGAGCGATGCCGAACTCGCCAACCTGATCTTCTCGCCCGGCTTCTCCACGGCCGACCAGATCACTGAGCTGTCCGGCCGCGGCATCGGCATGGACGTGGTGCGCTCCGAAGTCAACGCAATGGGCGGCCGGGTCGAGACCGCGACCGCCGCGGGCCAGGGCACGTCGTTCAAGCTGATCCTGCCGCTCACGACGGCGGTGACGCAGGTCGTGATGCTGCGCTGCGGCGACACGCGCGTGGCCGTGCCTTCCACGCTGGTCGAGGTGGTGCGGCGCGCCACGCCGGCGGAGATCGACGCGGCCTATGCGACCGGCTCCTACGACGTGGGCGACCGCGCCGTGCAGTTCTTCTGGCTCGGCTCGCTGCTGCAACTGAGCGCGCGGCCGGCCGACAGCACCGGGCGCACGCGTGCCATCGTCGTGATCCGCAGCGCGCAGCAGCGCGTCGCGCTGCACGTCGACGAAGTGCTGGGCAACCAGGAAGTCGTGGTCAAGCACCTGGGCGCGCAGCTCTCGCGCCTGCCGGGTCTGGCCGGCATCACGCTGCTGGCCTCCGGCGAAGTGGCGCTGATCTACAACCCGGTGGCGCTGGCGACCTTGTACGGCGAGTCGGCGCGCGCGGCCACGCAGGCGGCGATGCGTTCGCCGGATGCGTTGAACGTGCTGCCCTCGACCAACGCGCCGGAGGTGCCCGAAGCGCCGCTGGTGATGGTGGTCGACGATTCGCTCACGGTGCGCCGCGTCACGCAGCGCCTGCTGCTGCGCGAAGGCTATCGCGTCGTGCTCGCGAAGGACGGCCTCGATGCGCTGGAGCGTCTGGCCGAAGGCGTGCCGGCGATCGTGCTCTCGGACATCGAGATGCCGCGCATGGATGGCTTCGACCTGGTGCGCAACATGCGCGCCGATGCGCGGCTGCGCGATCTGCCGGTGATCATGATCACCTCGCGCATCGCGCAGAAGCACCGCGACTACGCGGCCGAGCTCGGCGTGGACCACTACCTCGGCAAGCCGTACTCCGAAGAAGACCTGCTCGCGCTGATCGCGCGCTACACGGCGAACCGCGTCGCGGTCTAGTCTGCGTCTGCGTCTGCGTCTGCGTCTGCGGCCGATGCCTTGACGACCGCGAAGCGCGCCAGCGTGCGCGCCCTCGCGTCGTCATGGTCGACCACCGGCCGCGGGTAGTCGCGGCCGAGCTCGATGCCTGCGGCCTGCAGGTCCAGCGGCCTGGCCGTCCACGGTGCGTGGATCAGCTTGTCGGGCAGGCGGGCAAGCTGCGGCAGATAGCGGCGGATGAACTTCCCCTGCGGATCGAACTTCTGGCTCTGCGTGACCGGGTTGAAGATGCGGAAGTAGGGTTGCGCGTCGCAGCCGGTCGACGCCGCCCATTGCCAGCCGCCGTTGTTCGCGGCGAGATCGAAATCGTTCAGATGCGTCGCGAAATAGCGCTCGCCCCAGCGCCAGTCGATCCCCAGGTCCTTGGTCAGAAAGCTCGCGACCACCATGCGCAGCCGGTTGTGCATGTAGCCGGTCTGGTTGATCTGCGCCATCGCGGCGTCGACCAGCGGATAGCCGGTGCGGCCCTCGCACCACGCGGCGTACAGCGCTTCGGCGTGCGCACCGTGATCCCACTCGATCCGGTCGTAGTCGGGCTTGAAGCTGTGGCCCACCACATGCGGATGGTGGTGCAGGATCTGGTGGTAGAAATCGCGCCAGATCAGCTCCGACAGCCACACCGCCGCGCCGGCGCTGCGCTGCGCCTGCGCCGCAGCGGCGAGCTCGCGGATCGAGACGGTGCCGAAGCGCAGGTGCACCGACAAATAGCTCGGCCCCTTGATCGCCGGATAGTCGCGCGCCGTGCCGTACTCGGCGATGCGCGGCAGGAAGTCGTCGAGCAGTGCCCGCGCGCCGGTGCTGCCGGTCGGGATCTTCAGCGCCGCCAGGTTGGTCGGCTCGAAGCCGATCTCGGCCAGCGTCGGCAGGTGGGCGGCCACATCGGCAGCAAGCGCGGCCAGCCGCGACGCGTACTTGTCGGTCGGGTAGGCGCGCAGGTAGAACGCATCGACCTTCTTCAGCCAGGCGTTCTTGTACGGCGTGAACACGGTGTATGGCGTGCCGCTCTGCGTCAGCACCTCGCTGCGCTCGAAGACCACGTGGTCCTTGCTCGTGTGCAGCGCGATGCCAAGAGCTGCCAATTGCTCGCGTGCGGCGGCGTCGCGCTGCAGCGCCTGCGGCTCGTCGTCATGGTTGGCGTAGACCGCGTCGACGCCGAGCGCCTTGGCCAGCGCGGCGATCTCGTCGACGGCCCGGCCGTGGCGCACGATGAGCCGCGCCTGCGGCTGGCGTGCGCGCAGCTGGCCGTCCAGATCGGCGAGGCTTGCGAGGATGAACTCGACGCGGCGGTCCAGGCGCGGCAGCGGATCGAGGATGTCGCGGTCGAGCACGAAGACGCACCAGACCGCGCGCGCAGCCTTCAGCGCGTGGTACAGCGCGGCGTTGTCGTGCGCACGCAGATCGCGGCGAAACCACACCAGTGCGCGGTCGAGAGACGGGGTCGAAGAAGGGTTCATGGGGAGCGAGTCTGCCGCAGGTCTAAAATTCGGGCATGGCACGCGCTCCGATCGACTTCACCAACCAGTTCCTGATCGCGATGCCCGGCCTGCGCGACGATGCGTTCGCAGGCACCGTGATCTACCTGTGCGAACACACCGAGAAGGGCGCGCTGGGCCTGGTGATCAACAAGCCGATCGACATCAAGCTGAAGAACCTGTTCGAGAAGGTCGAGCTCTCGCTCGATCGGCCCGAGCTCGCCGAGGCGCCGGTCTACTTCGGCGGCCCGGTGCAGACCGAGCGCGGTTTCGTGCTGCACGAGGCGCTCGATGGCGACGACGGCGAGGGCGGCCACTACAACTCCTCGCTGCGCATTCCCGGCGGCCTGGAGATGACGACCAGCAAGGACGTGCTCGAAGCGCTGTCCAGCGGCGCCGGCCCGAAGAAGGTGCTGGTCACGCTCGGTTACAGCGGCTGGGGCGCGGGTCAGCTCGAAGACGAGATGAGCCGCAACGGCTGGATCAATGTGGGCGCGGAACGCGGCATCATTTTCGACACGCCGGTCGAGCAGCGCTACGACAAGGCGCTGTCGCTGCTGGGCATCGACGTCAACATGCTGAGCGGGGAGGCGGGGCACGCGTGAGCCTGCCCGGCCGCCCGAAAGGCGAACACCGGAGTGCGCGGCACGAAGGTGCTCCATTGGACTCGTCGAGCCCGATGCCACCCGCCACCGCTCTCCGTTCCTTTCTTGCTTTCGATTTCGGCACGCGGCGTGTCGGCGTGGCCACGGGCAACACGCTGACGCGCAGCGCGACGCCGCTGCGCACCGTGTCGGCCGAGGGCGAGCAGCGCTTCACGTCGATTGCCGCGCTGATCGCCGAATGGCAGCCCGACGCTCTCGTCGTCGGCGTGCCCTTCCACCCCGACGGCGCAGCGCACGACAATACCGAGCGTGCCCGCCGCTTCGCGCGCCAGCTGCACGGCCGCTTCAGGCTGCAGGTGCACGAGGTCGACGAGCGCTACAGCACCACCGAGGCCGCGAGCGATGGCGCGCGCGACCTCGATGCGGCCTCGGCCGCGATCATCCTGAATCAATTCCTGAGCACACTCGCATGAGCAGCCTGAACCTCGATGCCGAAGCGCTGTACGCCGACCTGCTGGTCGGCGTGCGCGGCCTGATGCAACCCGATTCCATCCTCGTCGGCATCTGGTCCGGCGGCGCGTGGCTGGCCGAGCGGCTGCAGCGCGACCTGAACCGCGCCGGCGAGCACGGCGTGATCTCCAGCGCGCTGCACCGCGACGACTTCGGCTCGCGCGGTCTCACCGCGGGCGCCGACCACACGAAGCTGCCGTTCGAGGTCGACGGCAAACCCATCGTGCTGATCGACGACGTGCTCTACACCGGCCGCACGATCCGCGCGGTGATCAACGAGCTCTACGATTTCGGCCGCCCCGCGAGCGTGACGCTGGCGGTGCTGGTGGACCGCGGCGGGCGCGAGCTGCCGATCAGCGCCGCGGTGTCGGCCGCGCGCATCGCGCTGCCGGCCGGCCAGCGCCTCTCGCTCGCGCGCGACGACGCGGGCCGCTTCAGCTTCGACATCGAGAAGGATTCGTGATGCAGCGCAATCCTCAACTCAACGCCCACGGCGAGCTGATCCACCTGCTCTCGATCGAAGGCCTGCCGCGCCCGGTGCTGCACCACATCCTCGACACCGCCGGCACCTTCCTGAGCGTGAACGACCGCGAGGTCAAGAAGGTGCCGCTGCTGCGCGGCAAGAGCGTGTTCAACCTGTTCTTCGAGAACAGCACGCGCACGCGCACCACCTTCGAGATCGCGGCCAAGCGCCTCTCCGCCGACGTGATCAACCTCGACATCGCGCGCTCGTCTGCGGCCAAGGGCGAGAGCCTGCTCGACACCATCGCCAACCTCTCGGCCATGCACGCCGACATGTTCGTGGTGCGCCACAGCGAGAGCGGCGCGCCCTACCTGATCGCACAGCACTGCGCGCCGCATGTGCATGTGGTGAACGCCGGCGACGGCCGCCATGCGCACCCGACGCAGGGCCTGCTCGACATGTACACGATCCGGCATTTCAAGAAGGACTTCACCGAGCTCACGGTCGCGATCGTCGGCGACATCGTGCACTCGCGCGTGGCCCGCTCCGACATCCACGCGCTGACCACGCTCGGTGTGCCCGAGATCCGCGCGGTCGGCCCGAAGACGCTGGTGCCGGGCGACCTGAAGGAGATGGGCGTGCGCGTGTGCCACGACATGAAGGAAGGCATACGCGATGCCGACGTCATCATCATGCTGCGCCTGCAGAACGAGCGCATGAGCGGCGCGATGCTGCCCAGCGCCGCCGAGTTCTTCAAGAACTACGGCCTCACGCCCGAGAAGCTCGCGCTCGCCAAGCCCGATGCGATCGTGATGCACCCTGGCCCGATCAACCGCGGCGTCGAGATCGCCTCCGACGTGGCCGACGGCACGCAGAGCGTGATCCTGCCGCAGGTGACCTTCGGCATCGCGGTGCGCATGGCGGTGATGTCCATCATCGCGGGGAACAACGCATGAAGATACTGATCAAGAACGGCCGCGTCGTCGACCCGGCCTCGAACCGAGACGCGGTCGGCGATGTGGCGATCGCGGCCGGGCGCATCGTCGGGCTGGGCCAGGTCAGCTCCGAGTTCGAACCGGATCGCGTCATCGATGCGACCGGCCTCGTCGTCGCCCCCGGCCTCGTCGACCTCGCGGCGCGCCTGCGCGAACCCGGCCACGAGCACGAGGGCATGCTCGAGTCCGAGATGGCCGCGGCGGTCGCCGGTGGCGTCACCAGCCTGGTCTGCCCGCCGGACACCGAGCCGGTGCTGGACGAACCGGGCCTGGTGCAGATGCTGAAGTTCCGCGCCCGCAACCTGAACCTCGCGCACCTGTACCCGCTGGGCGCGCTGACGCGCGGCCTGAAGGGCGAGGTGCTGACCGCGATGGCCGAACTGACCGACGCCGGTTGCGTCGGCTTCTCGCAGGCCGAGGAGGCGATGCGCGACACGCTGGTGCTGCACCGCGCGCTGATGTACGCGGCGACCTTCGGCTACACGACCTGGTTGCGGCCCAATGACGCGTGGCTGGGCAACGGCGTCGCGGCCAAGGGTGCGCTCGCCACGCGCATGGGCCTGGCCGGCGTGCCGACCATCGCCGAGACGATCGCGCTGGCCACCATTTTCGAGCTCGTGCGCGACACCGGCGCGCGCGTGCACCTGTGCCGTTTGAGCAGCGCCGCCGGCATCGAGCTGGTGCGCCGCGCCAAGGCCGAAGGCCTGCCGGTGACCTGCGACGTGAGCGTGAACAACCTGCACCTGACCGACGTCGACATCGGCTACTTCAACGCCGCGATGCGCGTGACGCCGCCGCTGCGTCAGCAGCGCGACCGCGACGCGATCCGTGCGGCGCTGGCCGACGGCAGCATCGACGCGCTGGTCAGCGACCACACGCCGGTCGACGCCGATGCGAAGCACCTGCCGTTCGCCGAGGCCGAACCCGGCGCGAGTGGGC
>Ga0307510_10011004_pt1 | contig 10757 bp, 8 predicted proteins | sample 12_EM_MG_FD_207224 | JGI IMG/M metagenome (GOLD analysis project Ga0307510, IMG submission 207224) | Populus trichocarpa ectomycorrhiza microbial communities from riparian zone in the Pacific Northwest, United States - 12_EM | ecosystem: Host-associated > Plants > Roots > Unclassified | place... | reverse complement strand
AGAGGGTGAGAAAAGGTGTGGAGATGGTGAGACGAGGAGGGGATAGGCGGGGGATAGGAGGGTGGAGGGAGGGAGGGAAGAAGGGAAATGAGAGAAATGAGGGAAATGGAGGAAATGAAGGAAACGAGGAAACGAGGGAAGCGAGGGCTGTAGGGTTTCTGACAACGGGATGACGGGGATTGCGGGTGTGCACGCGCCCCCGTCGTGGCTCTTCCACGTAACGTCAAGGCAGAGATTAAGGTTGGCAGGCGGGAGGCACCCGAAGGACCCAAGGAGCTGGTTCCTGGTATCGCAAAAACAAACAGGTGGAGCTAATCACAGGTAATTGTTATGGATGTCTGAGGTGTTCTGCACCTGCAGGGAATTTAAGGTTTTGTGGATTCCAGTGGCATACCAATTCTTCGACACGGGAGGACGATCCTAAACTGTGTTCTTCAGGAGTTTGCAAATTTTAGTCGGGATACGACGCTTCTCGACCGACCTCACTCACATCTGTATCGGGTTCCTTGGGCCGCACTGTGGGGGGGTGACTTTTTTTTCTTTCTTTCTTTCTTTCTTTCTTTCCTTCCTTCCTTCCTTCCTTCCTTTCCTTCTCTTTTTTGAGTCAAGGTTCACACCGTACCCATAGTCGCCGAGCAGAATCCAGTTATTCGAGGCAGAGAAAGTTCGTGTTTTCTGTTCATCGAATACATACAAGCTCCAGAGATGGCAACAGAAAAAAGAGACCCTGATGGGATAAATACCTCTCATCGGGACTTGAAAAAGGAGCAGAAGTGTGCAGTCATGTGTACCCGCCATGTATCTCAGACAGCGCGATACCCCGAGCCTGGCGTGCGCATGTCGGTGGGCAGAACTCGCAATTCACGCCCCATAATTCCGCCTGTGTCACATAATACCCGCTGCACGGGTCCTAACCCGGCCAGGGCAGATTTCTTATCCATTGGTTACTGCACGCGCCCGCACAGTGGACCAAGCTATCATTGGCTTGTGTAACAGTCCCCCAGGCTTTTTTGCTCACTTGAAACTTGTGCAGAAATGCACCTTGCTGTCTTTAACAGTAACGCGGTTCGGTAAAGAGCAGACACTCTGCTTTTCCCCCCCAATCCGATGCCCCAGCTGACAGCACTTCAACCCAATGCATTAGTAGCTAAAGGTGTCTAGGTGTGGGCTATAAGTTAAAATCTGTAAACACACCACTGGCTCATCCCAAAGCTTGGCTAGTCGATGGTATAGGCAATAACCAATTGGGGCGTCCCACTGGGAACCCTAGAAGTTCCTTGAAGAAAACATGGAGCATCCTGCGTCAGGATTATAAACTACAGCAGGGAGATTTCCAGACGTAGCGCTACTCAGAGAGAAACGGTATCACTTGAAGGTCTAAAAAAGAAAAAATCACGCAATCGAATTTAAACCAACAGAGCTATATAGCTCAGTATTTTTCTCAATGTTAGAAGCAGAAAGAGAGAACCGATCCAGAAACCACAAGATTGGAGGGGGAGCCGGGTCTACTAATCCTCACGCAGCGTTGCATCGCCACCAGATAATTGTGTATGGATCGCTCCAGCACGGCTCAATCATTTCCACTGGAAACAGCTACACCCCCAACCGCCGCACTTTGCAGTTGTCCTACTTGTAAATTGGCGTACCGTGCCAGTTGGGTAGTGCGCCGACTTCGTAATCCCGAGGCCATTGACGATCTCATAAAATGGTAGCTATAGCTCAACTCTTATACAGCCACGCCCATAAAGTTATCACACCCTTCCTTGTACCTTAGGGGCACAGCGGGAGCCCCCCAGATAACTGTTCTCGGAAATGCCTCCGGAGACAGTGTGGACTTTTATCGCAGTCTGTTTTACTAAATAATAGGAACAAAGGGTTAGCAAAACGTCTCCAAGGCTAGTAGTACTTGGAAGGGTAACTCTGAGCGGTCCCAATTATTCATTCACAAAAGTGGATAACTTAAGGGTTCTTGCAGTTAGCATGTAGTAGTAGATGGTTCGCAGCAGCCTTTTCGCAGAGTAGTGTTAATAAGCAGAGCTGTCGCTAGGATAGCCCGAGTTACAATATCGTAACTTCCGATCTAAACGTCTTAAAGCCTGCTATTGATACAAAAGTGAGTGGCCCAACCAAGCCCCACACCCAGGCATGCCTGTGAAAGAACGATATCCTACATGAATATTGACTCAAAGGCTTCGACAACGTAGGTTAATCATCATCCCTAATTTCACTTCTCCCCACCCTCAACCTTTGTGCCAGACGGAGGGCCACCAAGCGCAGGTCCCCCTCCGTATAATTGACGGGATCCGCCGCCCCCTTCACTCTCCACAGAGAGAGCAACCGGGTAGTTTCCACGAAATCGTTTTCGCATATCAACCATTCCCCGCCTCGTCAACCATTAGAATTAAGATTCTGTTTATGAAGATTGAGTTCCGAAGCTTACTTGCATTCACCGTAGCCTTTCTTCAGCCGTTGGCATCGGTTTGGGAGCGATTCAACCAGTGGCGACCGAAGACAATCGGCCGGCTTGTTGCGATAGACCATCACACAGTCAGAATTTTCAAGACATTGGGCCAGTGCCGCTCCTATGAGACACCAACCGTCAGCTAACAAGTAACTGACATGCCGTAGGCGGGGATCTCGGGGATCTCACGAATGTCTTTGCACGAGGACGGCATTGCTTCTGCGATGGATTAATTTCAGGGTTGAGTCTCGAAGGTCCAGAAAAGGTTTCGGTGATCTGTGCCAAGCTCAGGCTCATCCTTGCCGCACACCCACCACAAGGGTAGGCTTAGCCTGCGGCAGTTGGCACGTGCCGCCGTTGCTGAGTGAGGTCAGCCACATCCGTCGCGCCGTCACCCAATTTCTTAAACTGAGCACAACAGAAAGTTAGAGTAATGATACCGTGCCGGTATCTGGAAGAATTCTCAATTCTAAAAGCTTCATATCCGCGTCTTGTCACTTGCAGGCCAAGCTTGGGTTACCCCAGTGCATAACTACAGTGCTTGCTCGTACGACCTGGGAGAACATGGTAGGCCCGGTTTAAGATATAGAAGCTGTGTCTATGAGTCGAGGACCCATTGAATCGGCCGAGTCGCGGAAGCGGGAGGTGACTGCGAGAGGTATGTGGGAGGGAGTATGGGGCGAGTTGGTTCCCCCACGCCCTCAGAAAGGGCTCCCCGCTGTGCGCACTTGCAGATATCCCCTCTGAAAAGTGACATAGGTTCCTAGCTTGGTGCCTCAGCGCAACAACCCGTCGGCTACGGCTGGGATGTTGTTCTAGAATCTAGGTGTTGTTTGAGGCTCGTCTTTTGAACGGACCGTATCCTTTCCTAAAAGTGGGACCAACCTAATTGCGATCGAGCCAACGAGAGGCCACCAAGACCCCCAAATCACCACACTCCAAACAAACAGCGAAGGACAATTTGGCAGGCCCCTCGCGTGAACCCGACTTTTACGAAACATGCCGTATTCAACAAGGTAGTCGCCGATCGAAATCGAAAGACCGGCTGTCCCCGGAAGCCACTGCCACTCCTGCCCACGACAAAAGCCTCCAAAGCTAAATTACATGATACAGCACTAAATACTCAAGGTAATGTAGAAAGAGTGGCCAATTAGCAACCATTCCACTCCTATCAGCGCTCCCAGTACCCCGCCGTCACATCCGTATCCGTATCTCGAACACTAGTAGATGGAGCAAGCAAAAGCAGGCTGCGACATTTTGTCATGATGCAGTTTTGTCCGTCATACTGCAATCGGCCTGCGGACCGAGACCTTCACCCCTCAAATCAATTCTCCCGCCCGCACAACATTCAATATCTCTCCAAGCCACCAATAGATATGGGATACGTCATAACGGTATCTGAATAAAAAGGACAGTCCATGAAGGGTCTAGGATAGGGTACTGGTGTCTGTGCAGCCTGAATGCGCCTAGGGGTTATTTCGATACAAGAATGGGAAGTCACATTTGCAACCTACTCGAGTACTGTACGAGCACGCAGAGACCGCGCTGGATTTAGTTAGTAGGCTCCCTGAATCCGTGCGCTCTTGCAGCACCGAAAGCGGAGCTACCCGATTAGCAAGGTTTTGATTGGCCAAACCATTCTATGCGTAATGTAGGACCATTCTGCTTCTGCTAAAGCCATGGAACTATGGCTAGGATGGTGTTATGACTCGGGACGGGCCATCTGCGCACCGCACCACCTTTCATTCTTTTGAATTTTAAAATTGCCGCGGGCTGTGTGCAGCGATTTTAAGAAGCACAAGGATGCGGGGTCTACGAGTACTCGAGTACTTGCATTTTCATCGCGTATTCGGAATCGGGTAATATCAAAGATTTATGTCTTAATACCAAACATGACTAGTAGTAGTTACTGTTAGTTACATCATTTATTCTCACCAAGCCAAGCTTGTTCTCTTTTATTACCTTTTAGTTCACACACAGGTCACTTTCACCTACTTGTGTCTCCACGCCAATATTGGGCTCCCATTTTGGAAGAGCCATCACAAACCCATAATTAAAAAGTATAGTATTCGTGCTCTTTGAGAGATTGCAGTGAACAATGCCAGTAGCTGGTTAAGCCAATATATGAGAATGAACTCACATTTTAAAATTTATTGCTGTGCTTGAGAAAATCAGTATCAAGGCCTCCCCCCCCCATGTGAATGAACACCTTCCCTCATCCTACCATCACAGTTGCTGTCACTATTTTCATAATCATCATTATTCTCACTTGCCATCACCTACATTATCCCCCCTGTGTTAAACACGCCAAATCTTTGATATTTCACATAATTCTAACACACATTCCGGCGCTTTTATAGCAACCGGATTCCGAATACACGATGAGAATACAAGTACGCAGCGGGATGCTGGCGTACCCCTCTTCTAAGGTTCTCATAAAGCTACCATACTAACTTTAGCTCCCCCCAATAGAGCGACCCTTCCACGTTGCTTTTTCTCTTCTCCCTTCTCACCACCTACCACAGCGAATATGAGCGATGCGCTGAGAACGTGCTTCAGGTATCAGATGAATAGTGGTAATACTCTGCCCCGAAAAGGAAGAAAAGAAGGATCTTATATACTAATTCTAAATAGGTAGCCAAACATTCCCACCAACCCCAAACATTCCCAAATTCTCCTCTGTACAGTACTCATCTGCCGGTATAATAATAAGAATTGAGCTTTTGCCATCTGCGTAATCTCGAATTTCCATGGCACTGAGACAACAAGCCCCGGTAGCACAAGTATCCCGTTGGTATTCCTCAAAATGGAACAGACCCCCCTTACATGACACTCTACCAGTTCCCCCAAACTTTGGCCGGCAATTGCCTTGGATTAGGCACTATTCCACCTGCCACCAGAACCAGGACTTTCTGTCTATCCATGAAGAGGCGTTTAGTCGTGGCAGTCCCGAGGTGTGATATCCTTCAGATTCTGGTGCCAGCTGAGAATTATGTTTTGCCCCGTTTTCAAGTTTCCGTCATCAATTGATTATTCATGTCGGTGTCGAACTCCCGGAGACCATCCACTATTCAACTCTCAAGGCTTCCGCTGGCCGCCGGATACGAAAAGCATCGCAACTACCACTACCTGAAGAGTCCCAGCAGCGGTGCAAGCTCGACTCCGATATACCCAATATTCAATGCGAGGCCCTGGTCCCAAACGTTTCCGGGCTGGGCTAGCCTTTAGACCTTGATCCAATACCTTCCTTGATGAGCCGGAGTTCTACCGGTTTATATGTAAAACTCACCTTCCTAGAACCTGCAGCTCGAAATATCTCCGCTCCTATCTGTCTATCTAACTCAATGTGCCTCCCTAGGTGTTCACGTTATGTTTCCTTAACGGTACCCAAAAGATAGAGCATAGCAAGTGGACAGCGAGTTGGCGTTATTAGTCCTCGGCCAATGCTCAGCTAGCGTGTACTAGTACATAGTAACCGTGAGCGCCCTAGATCCGCAAACCGATAAACAGAGTTTATTTACTTAGAAGTTTATCAAGTAAATATGCAGCACAAAAACAGGCATTTGTGCTCTATCCAGTGCCCAGACAATAAAAATATTAATCACAAAAAATGGTTCGAATTTCAAAGCCGAGTTACTCTGAGTGGCTCGAGTACTCGTACTCGTACTGTCGACTTCCTCAACTTTGTCCTGCCGTTAACGGGGATTACGTCAAATACTTGGAAATTCCTTGAAAAAGAGAAATTTCACGTGTTATATAGCTAATTTATCGGCACAGCGCTCACGCCCCCCTGCGCCTTTGGATGGAGCAATGCGGCAGCAACCACAAACCCCATGCGACAACAGATAATTCATCCACCAAACCTTCACATCACCGCAGCGTCCAAGTCCCGATCGCTGAGGGGATACGCAACAAAAAAAAGCTAAAAAAAGACTCGGTGGATCGCTGGTGTCCGTAACTTGATGCGTGAAACGTCTGGTGTCGGTTGGCAGTGTTATCGATCCGGCGAAAATTCGGCTGAGCCGTGGGTGAAGGAGCCTCAAGTGCTGTACGAGTGCGGTATTTCTCTCACCTCCAAACTTTTCGAACCATCGGCTAATCTCAACATTCAGGCTCAAAAAAAGCCTACAGATACAGGCCCAACGTTACCCAACCTTTCTGGGCCCTGACCCGCTGCTACGGTAACTAGGGGTGGGGTGGATTGCTGGGCATTTCAAAGGGGGAAGTCTGGGTAGAAGTTATGGCCGTTCCTCTTGTTGGCCGGCTCCATCTGTATTATCCCTACCCCATATAATACTCATTTCTCAGCTTTCGCTCGTGGGGCAGTCACATCTTTGGAGTGTCTTTTGTTTCCCCCTTGCTTTATAGTTCATAAGCGGATAGTTGAAGTCCCGAGCTTTATTCGTAGCGCCTTGGCTGAATCTTGGGTTTGTTAGTAGATTAATGACTGACGTTATTCGCAGCATGGAGTACCTGGCTCTACTATTTTCGTTTTTCTTTCTTATCTTCGAAAGCATTATTCGGGTTATTACATTGGCATTGCGTGAGTATTCATTTATGCATTCTTTGGGCTTTGTTGGTCGCTAACTCGGGGTTTTATCTGTAGCGGCGTCGGTCATCAATTTATGTTACACTAAATCACGCACGTCGTTTAATTACTTCTCATCAAGAAAGTACACCACAGTGTCTAGGTCTAAACAGGAGAAGGATATTGTCGCCCGTGTAAGGGAGGCGGATGGGTTTACTGAAATATGTGAGATTTGGAACAAAGGCGACTGGGTTGTTGAGGAGCATGTTGTCCAAACTGGCGATGGATATCTTCTAGGTTTGCATAGGCTGCGGAAGAAGGGCGGGAGGGGAAATAGGAACAATGGGGGTCGGGATTCTGCGGGGGGGGACAGTGGAAAAAAAGTCGTTTATCTGCACCATGGTGAGTTATGCATTGGCAGTCGGGAATTTGGTTAGACTTTTTTGGTTGACGTTTTTTGTGGCTAGGATTGCTTATGAATAGTGAGGTTTGGGTTTGCCTATTGGAGAAGGAGCGTTGTCTTCCGTTTGTCCTGGTTGAGAAGGGGTTTGATGTTTGGGTATGGCTTTCTTTGCAATGGTGGCGTAGCGCATTTCTAACTACTGTAAGCTTGGGAACAACCGTGGGAACAAATATTCTAAAAAATCGATCCATCATCCGTCCTCGTCTCCTAAATTCTGGGACTTCAGTATGGATGAGTTTGCGTTTCACGATATTCCTGACTCAATCAACTACATCTTGTCGACTTCTAAACAGAGAAGCTTAAGCTATATCGGATTCTCACAGGGAACAGCACAGGCTTTTGCTACCCTAAGTATTCATCCAGAGCTGAACGAAAAGGTCGACGTTTTCATTGCTCTGGCCCCTGCTATGAGCCCCGAAGGCCTATCAAACCCTATCGTTGATGCTCTTATGAAAACGAGCCCTAACATAATGTTTTTGTTTTTTGGACGGAAGAGTATACTGAGTTCGGCCACTTTCTGGCAGAGCATTTTGTGTAGGTATTTCTACTCTATATTTATAGATTTATGCTGACATTCTCTTAGACCCTCCAATATTTGTTCGTGTGATTGATGTTGCCCTCAAATTCCTTTTTAACTGGTCCGGGGCCAACATATCTCTTCCTCAAAAGATTGCTGCATACTCAAAGCTCTACTCTTTTACTTCCGTCAAGAGTGTGGTGCACTGGTTTCAGATCATTCGCAATAAGTCTTTTCAGATGTATGATGATGACATACAATCCCCCATAGCCGCTTTCGCTGGCAAAGGCTTTTACAAAGTGGCAAAGTTCCCAACTAGAAACATCACTACGCCGATTACTCTAATTTATGGCGGCAACGATAGTTTGGTGGACATTGATGTCATGTTGAGGGAATTACCCGGTCACACAGTTGCAAAGGAGGTTAAACATTATGAGCACTTGGACTTTCTGTGGGCAAAGGATGTTCACAAACTGGTTTTTCCGTACGTCCTAGCGGCTTTAGGAGCCTACTCTACTGGCGGTACTAGGGAAACGACAAGCGAATTTTACCCAAAGCTAGCTTCAAGTTGCAACGTTCAGCCTTCCTCTTCGTTAGCAAAAGACCTTGCAGCTCACCCCATGGGAAAACATGCTGGATTGCCCTCCTACTCGGATGATGAGCGGGATGCGTCGTCTTCGGCTGCAAGTGCGCTTGGTACACTACCGCTGCCATTCTCAAGGTCCAACTCTCCTGCAGAGCCATCAATCATTGGAGACCCTATCCTAGACCCCTTAGAGGACATTGTTAACCCTTTGGTTCCTTCCAGTGAGCGAGTCGTTTCACTGGAGCCAACCAGAATCACGACGCCAATCCGTATCACCAACCCGCAACCGAATGCCCGGAGATCTGGGAGTGTCTCAAGCACAGATAGCTCCAGCAGAAGCCTTATTGGCCCTGCGGGTATCGCTTTGGGCGCTGGGAGACCATCAACCGCTGGCGTATCCAGGGAGGTTGTGACAGAAGACAGTCCTAGCGACAAGAGGAAGAGGAGGGGAAATAGCGTCGGGAGTGCGGTTGCGGGCTTAGCACGGCGGAGTGGTGCCGGGGCTCAGCTTCAGCAGGATAGACTATGATTGTGAGCCAAGGTTAATGGGTGGTTTTTTCTTCTTTTCCTTTCTAGTTCCGAGCATAGACAGTTGGTTCTTTTATTTATTTATCCGGTAAACTATTGCCCTAACGGCATTGCACTGTGATATCAAGTCTGTCACTGGGCAGACTGTGTTTATTATAGGATTTCCGTATTTTTCTTGAAAATTGCAAGTACATGATAATATGAGGCTGGCCAAATGTTATACTACTCAAACATTTTCCCTAAGATAACTCACCTCGCAGACCTGGCAAACACGGGTATAATACTGGCATCGGCGGGGGACTCCGCGTAGGAATTTAGGAAAGTCCGGGTCGTCAGGGACTTGGGAGACAGGCTATTCCCGCAGGAGGAAGAATGGTTCTCTAAATTTCTGGATTGCGGTCACTGCAGGTACGATACTTAAAAGCGGAGCTACTCATACAAGTGAGGACCCCAACGAATACAAGTAGAAAATGGGTTGGTCTTCCTAGGAACTCATCTCCCCCGGTAGTTTTTTGGATCCTCCATTTCGCGCACTGGAAAAAGAGGGCCCAATTCGCCGAGGATCCGTAGCATTAGGGTGGGTTGCTCGACCAATTGTATCCGAGTCTCTAGCTTTCGAACCTTTACAGAACTGAAGTGGCGGGGTAATTTGGACTTTGGGAAATCTAGAATTTAAAAAGTCGATTTTGGCTTGAGGATATGGCGAGAACTCTTTTTTGTGCGTTTCAGAATTTCTAGATGCTAGGCGGGAGTCCCCACAAGGATGTTCCACATGTAGTAGTCTATCGGTGCGCGGGGAGGTCACTCGGAAGTGAGGGATCGATGGTGCTGGAATGGGTTGCCGGCATAGTACATTCTAAACATTCTTAGACCTTTGTGCGGTAGTGCGCGTATATATCAGGATGTGCCCGAGTACTAGTATTGCACTGCTCAAGAAGTCGTGGGGGGAGACCCCTTTCAAGCCACGGTTAATCAAATGATCGCATCCGGAGACCACTCCAACTTAAACGTCTTCTCTCGCTGCAGCTCTACTCGTAGTAAGCCGGGAGGCTCCATCTGCAATACACACTCGCCCGCTCAATACCCGCTGCCGAGCGTGCTCTGCTCTCGGCCTTTCTGTGGAGGCGTGGGAGACGTTTTTTGTATAATTGTATATCATGTAAATTCTTCAATTTGGTGCTATATGTTATACCACTATGTCGGTCGGTGATTAGTCGGATGTGGCTTGTAACCCGGCGTGGTAAGATATCAGTGTGCGGGAGAGTCGTTCATGCAATTGGTTAGGCCACCATCTCAAGACGAGGCAATAATATGATCTACGATACGTGCATGGAAGGTCTTCTCTGATACCTGACCTTGATTTCGTGCCCTGATGCTGGAAACGTTGGAGTGGGAGAGGGAAGGGAAGGAGGAAGGGAATTTTAGTATCGGTTTAGATGCTGCAGGGCAGGGTATTATCTTTATCATGCTTGATCTAATTATAGGGTTTGGTCCGTGGGTAGGTAGATAGGAAGGAAGGAAGGAAGGGAGGGAGGGAGGAGGACAGCATCTGCCGTGCTGCCGGTGCTCGAATATATCCTTCTAGCATCGTGCTGGCATACGGTAGGTAACGCCCTGCAAGAAACGAATTGAGGAACGGGGATATGGATGAGCGGCATGGGGGGGGGGGGGCTA
>Ga0307510_10011003_pt1 | contig 10758 bp, 4 predicted proteins | sample 12_EM_MG_FD_207224 | JGI IMG/M metagenome (GOLD analysis project Ga0307510, IMG submission 207224) | Populus trichocarpa ectomycorrhiza microbial communities from riparian zone in the Pacific Northwest, United States - 12_EM | ecosystem: Host-associated > Plants > Roots > Unclassified | place... | reverse complement strand
GCGCGATTGGTCGATGTGCACATCAGCGGATCGGCCGGACGCAATGCGCGGACGCTGGCCGCGCGGGTCGAGCAACTCAAGGCGTTGCCCGTCCTCAATACGCGGGAGATCGAGCGCATCCTGCTCGGCGCCAACGACGTGCCGGGCCTGCAGGTGCGCATGGCGCTGCGCGGGGCCGGCACCGGGCCGGGCCAGGTGATCGGCGAATTGCAGGTCAGCTACACGCCCTTCTCGATCGTCGCCAATGTGCAGAACAGCGGATCGCGCGCGATCGGCCGCGAGAGCGGGACGATCCGGGCGGAATATTACGGCCTGACCGGCCTGTCGGACCGCACCTTTGTCGGCCTGTCCTCGACGTTCGATTTCCGCGAGCAGCAGGTCGCCCAGGTCGGCCATTATTTCGCGACCGACAGCGGCATCAGCTTTGGCGGCCGGTTCAGCTATGCCTGGTCGCGACCCGATCTCGGCGGACTCGACCTGCGCTCGCGCTCGCTGATCGGCGGGTTCGACGTGTCGGCACCGCTGCGCCGCTCGGTCAAGACCAATGCCGATATCGGCGGCGGCGTCGAGATCATCGAGCAGCGCATCAAATTCTATCCCGGCGGCGGCTTCATCATCCCCGTCACCCAGGACAAGCTGCGCGTCGCCTATCTGCGCCTCTCGGCCAGCAAGCGCGAACCGCAATTCGTCGGCCCCGACAAATGGAGCATCAGCGGCTCGCTCGAAGTCCGCCAGGGTTTCGACGTGTTCGGCGCGACGCAACAGGGCGTGATCACGGCGAGCGGCTACGGCCCGAGCCGCTTCGACGGCAGCGCCACGGCGACGGTGGTGCGCGGCGGCATCAACGCCTCGGTCGGTCTCGGCCGGCTGTTCAGCATTGCCGCGACCGGTCAGGGGCAATGGGCGAGCGGCCCGCTGCTCAGCTTCGAGGAATTCTCGGTCGGCAACCTGACGATCGGCCGCGGCTATGACCCTGGCGTCACGGCCGGCGACAAGGCGCTCGGCCTCCGGGTCGAGCCGCGCGTGCAGCTGCCGATCAAGTCGCGCATCGGCGTGCAGGCATTCGGCTTCTACGACACCGTGCATATCTGGAACGACGACAGCTTCACCACCGAGGGCAGCCGCAGCCTCAGCTCATATGGCGGCGGCATGCGTGCCGTGCTGCCGGGGCTGATGTCGCTGGAGGCGATGTACGCCCATCCGCAGGACCCCGAGCTCAACCTGGCCGGCGCGCCGCGCGCCTCCGACCGGGTCCTGCTGTCGCTCACCATCCAGTTCGCGCCGCGTCGCTAAGAAAATTCGAGAGGATCGTCCTATGAACAAGCCGACACGCCTCCGCACCGTTCTCGCCACCTCGACTGTGCTGGTCAGCGGGCTGTTGTTCGTCTCCGCGCCGGCGCTGGCGCAGGCGCTGCCCGACACCGGCAACGTCACTGCCATCACCAGCGGCCTGACCGGCGGCGTGCCAGGTTCGACCAACCCGACCTACAACACCACCGGCGCAGCCGGCGCGCAGACGCTGACGGTCAATCTGAAGGATAATCGCACGATCCTGAACTGGGGCGGGACCGGCTTCGATATTGCGGCAGGCAATAGCGTGAACTTCGCGGATGCGCGCGCGACGAGCGGCGTGATCGGGCGCACCGACAATATGGCCGTGCTCAACCGGGACATCAGCGGCGCGACCTCGAACATCATGGGGAACCTGACGTCCGACGCGAACATCGCGGTCTATGTGATCAACACCAGCGGCATCCTTTTCGGTGGCTCTTCCGTCACCAATACCGGGTCGTTCTTCGGCAGCGCGCTCGATCTACCAAATGGCAGTTTCCTGAACAATTCCGGTTCACTGGCATTTTCCAACCCGGGCTTTACCGGCATCACGCTGTCGCCCGGTGCCCAGATCCACACGACCGCCACGACGAGTACGGACGGTGGTCGACTGGGCGATCTGGTCCTGCTGGGCAATTTCATCAGCGGTGGCGACGGCACCAAAGGCAGCCTCATCGCCACGAACGGCGATCTCGGCTTGGTCGCAGCGGGTGGCGTGACGGTCCAGAGCGCGCCGGGCAGCCCCTTGTCGTTCCAGGTCACGGCACAGAGCCTCACCTCACCTTCGACCCTGGTCAACATCGCAGCCGACCTTGTCGGTCGCAACATCTCCGTCGCGACGTTGAAGGCGAATGTCGGCAATGCCGGCGAGGGCATCACCATCCATGGCAACCTCACCGCTACCGGTGCCGCGTTGACCGATCGCGGCGTGGTTCTCACCACCGGGATGAGCGTGCCGGGCGTGACGATGGACAATCCGAACCCGCAAGACAGCGGGTCCAGTATCACCATCAACGGCAGCATCAACAGCGCCAAGGATATAACACTCTACACTTTGAATGACGTCTCCGTGGCCAGCATGACTGCGACGGGCGCGATAGATCAATCCGGTAGTGGTATACAGACGGCGGCGGCAGACGGATCGGTCACGGGGAGCAGCGTGAGGCTGTCCGGCAGCGGGAGCGTTCTCGGCAAGGTGACCGCGACAAACGGGAACATCGTTTTTTCCGGCAGCCACAACAATTCCCTGACACTGAGCAAGGGCGCGCAGGCGTCCGGCGACATCACATCGACAGGCTATATCGCCGGCGTTGCCGGAGACCTCATCGCCGGCGGGAAGATCGACATCCTCGCCGCGGGCGATTTTAACGGCAAGATCCAGGCGGCCGGCTCGATCAATATCGATGGCACCGAAAGCTTCTTCATCACCCTGCGCTTCAACGGCGATGTCGTCTCGACAGGCGGCGACGTTCATATCAATACTCTGGGCCATCTGATCGGTGGCAATTTCTCTGCCGCCAAATCGCTTTTCCTCGAGGGCGATCTGGATATGACTGTCGCGAATGCGCAAGGCATCGACAGCGTTACGCTGATTTCCGACGGCACTACGGTCAATACCGGGACGATCGTCGGGGTCATGAAGATTGGAACCGTCTCGACCGGCGCCAGTGGCGACATCTTCATCCGGGCGAAGAGCCTGCTCGGTTATGCCGGCGGTCGCGTCGGCGCGCTGGTCGCGGGGCGCAATATCGACGTCACGGCCAATACGGTCGACGCCCCGTGGATCGAGGGCACCACCGGCTACGCAAATGTTACGGCCAATGGCTCAAGCCAGAACGCCACCGGCGGCATACAACTGGACAAGCTGGTCGCATCGACGGACGCGACCGTCACGGCGCCCGGAACGGCCATCGTCAACAACGCGACCGCAACCAACGGCAACCTGTCGCTTCAGTCCGGCGCGGCGGCAATATTGGGCTCTTCGAGCGTGGCGACCAGTCAGGTCGCGGGCGGCAATCTGACGATCCGGGCAGGAACCGGAGCTGCGCAGATTCTAGGCAGCGCCACGGTCGGGGGTAATATCAACCTCACCGGCAACAACATCTTCCTCGGGAGCACCGGCGCACCGGGTGCCCAGATTCGCGCACGTGGAGCGATAAACCTGACTGCCTTGGGCAGCAGCGTGAACGGAACCGGGAACGTCCTGGTTCAAAGCAACAGCGACGGTATCGGCAACGAAGCCATCACCATCTCATCGGCAACCTCGGTCGGTTTCATCTCCGGCACCTCGCTTGTCGGCGGAACGGCGCAGCAATCCGATATTCTGATCCGGTCGAGTGCAACCGGGATTGTACAGCTCGGCAACGTTTCGGCACGTGGCCTTTTAGGCGCGGTCGGTGCGGATGCCTTCACCAACGGCATTACCCGAAGCGCGTCGATCTTCCTTCGGGGTACCGGCAACCTCGTCAATTCTCTGTACCTGCAAGGCACAAATGTCACGGTTTCCGGCCCCATCTCGGTAGCCGCTGGCGACATCGATCTGCGTTCGGCCAGCGCGACCACGATTACTGGCGCGATAAGCGCGTCAGGCGACGTCAGTGCGCGGACCAGCGCCGGCAATCTGACGCTGGCAACCGGCACCACCCTGACCGGCCGCAACGTCACACTGTCCACACCGGCCGGGTTCATCAACAATGCAGGCGCAGGTGCGGTCAACGCTTCGGGTCATTGGGTAATCTACTCTGCCAATCCGACCGGCGACACCTTTGGTGGGCTCGACAGCGGCAACACGGCGCTGTGGAATGCCACGCTCGCGACGCGCGACCCGTCGACCGTATCGGGCAATCGCTATGTGTTCGCGTTCCAGCCGACGCTGGCCTTTACGCCCCAGAATTTCAGCAAGGTCTATGGTACCGATCTCACTGGAACGAACAGCGCGCCGTTCACCGTCACCGGTTACCAGCCCGGCGTCGCCGGGGCCTTCCTGGCCGACACCGCCGCGTCTGCCTATTCGGGAGCGCCGCAGTTCACATCCCCGGGCTTCGCGGCCCGGGCGGCGGTCGCTGACGGCCCCTATGGCGTGACGATTCTGGACGGCACGCTGCAGAGCAGCGCGGGCTATGCCTTCGGTTTCAATGCGCCTGCGCAGTTGACGATCACGCCGAAGGAACTGGTGGGTATCGTCAGCGCGAACAGCAAGACCTACGATGGCAGGACCGCCGCAACGGGCTCGATCGCGTTGAGCGGCATCGTTACCGGCGATATCGTCGGCACCGCCGGCAGCAGCTTTGCCTTCGCTGACAAGAATGCCGGCATCGGTAAGAGCGTTACTGTCAGCGGCACGACGCTGACCGGTATAAACGCCGGCAACTATACGTTGACGATTCCGGCCGGCGCATTGGCGGATATTCTGAAGGCGGCGCTGAGCGGCATCGTCACCGTCAACAACAAGACCTATGACGGTACGACCGCCGGCTCAGGTTCGGTAGCGCTCGATGGCGTGATTGCCGGCGACCATGTCGGTACCACCGGCACCGTTTTCACCTTCGCCGACAGGAATGCGTTTAACGGCCGCGCGGTGAATGTCAGTGGGACAACGCTGACCGGCGCCGACGCTGGCAATTACATATTGTCCGTCCCGGCGACCGCCTTTGCCGACATTCTCAAAGCGGTGCTGACGGGCACGATCATCGTCAACAACAAGACTTACGACGGCACCACCAGCGCGTCGGGTTCGGTGAACCTGACGGGCGTCGTGGCAGGCGACGATGTAGGCGCTACCGGCACCAGCTTCGCCTTCGCCGACAAGAACGCCGGCGCCGGCAAGGTGGTCAACGTCACCGGCACGACGTTGACCGGTGCCGATGGCGGCAACTACACCCTGTCCATCCCGACGACCGCCTTTGCCGACATCCTCAAGGCGGCGCTGACCGGCACGATCACGGTCAACAACAAGACCTATGACGGCACTACCGCCGCGACCGGATCGCTGAGCATTGCCGGCGTGATCGCGGGAGACCAGGTCGGCACGACAGGTTCAACCTTCGCCTTTACCGACAAGAACGCCGGCACCGGCAAGACGGTGACGCTGGCGGGAACCACGCTGACCGGTGCCGATGCGGGCAATTATACGATATCGATCCCGCCCACCGCACTGGCCGACATCCTCAAGGCGGCGCTGACCGGAACCGTCACCGTCAACAACAAGACCTATGACGGTACCACGACCGGCTCGGGTTCCATCGTGCTCAACGGCGTGGTGGCTGGTGACGCTGTCGGCACCGGAGGCACCGCCTTCACCTTCAGCGACAAGAATGCGGGGGCCGGCAAGACGGTGACGATCAGCGGCACTTCGCTGACCGGCACGGATGCGGGCAACTACACGCTGAGCATTCCGGCCAGCGCGCTGGCGGACATCCTCAAGGCGGTGCTGACCGGCACCGCCACCGTCAACAACCGGACCTATAACGGTACCACCGCCGCCACGGGTTCCGTGACGCTGAGCGGGGTCGTTACCGGCGACAATGTCGGCACGACCGGCACGACCTTCGCCTTCGCGGACAAGAATGCCGGCACCGGCAAGACCGTCGCGGTCGGTGGCACCACCCTGGCCGGCACGGATGCGGGCAACTATACCCTGTCCATCCCGGCGACCGCCCTTGCCGACATTCTCAAGGCGGCGCTGACCGGCACGATCACCGTCAACAACAAGACCTATGACGGCACCGCCGCCGGCACAGGCTCGGTGGCGTTGAACGGGGTGATCGCCGGCGACACCGTCGGCACCGGCGGCGCGATCTTCACCTTCAGCGACAAGAATGCCGGCACCGGCAAGGCGGTTACGGTCAGCGGCACGACGCTGACCGGGACGGATGCGGGCAACTATACGCTGACCATCCCGGCCGGCGCGCTCGCCGACATCCTCAAAAAGGCGCTGACCGGGATCATTACTGTCAACGGCAAGACCTATGACGGCACCACTACCGGCTCCGGTTCGGTGACCCTTTCAGGCGTCGTCGCCGGCGATACGGTCGGGACTTCCGGATCGGTCTTTACCTTCGCCGACAAGAATGCCGGCACCGGCAAAACCGTGACGGTCGGCGGCACGACGTTGAACGGTGTCGACGCGGGCAACTACACGCTGTCCCTGTCGGCCAGCGCGCTGGGCGACATTGCCCGGCGGGTGATCGCACTGACGGCGGACAATCTCTCCAAGACGCAAGGCGCCAGCGATCCATCGCTCACCTACACGATCAACAGCGGGTCACTGGTCACCGGCGACACGTTCAGCGGCGCGCTGACGCGGGCGTTGGGCGAACTGCCCGGGCCCTATGCGATCACGCAGGGCAGCTTGTCGGCGGGCGGCAACTACACGCTGAACTTCACGCCCGGCACGCTGACGATCAACCTCAACCCGGTCAACCAGCAGCCGCAGACACTCCGGGCGCTCACCCTGCCGTCGCAAATCCAGGCGCAAACGCCGAGCAGCAGCAACGTCACGCTCGACCAGAAGGATCTGTGCGGCGACGACAAGAACTGCGTGGTGAAATAGCGGCGGCGCGGCAGCAGACGGTTACCAACTCCTCCCCGGCACGGCCTGTCGGGGAGGAGCTAAGCAACTACTTCCCCAAAAACCGGTCGAACCACGCCACGGTCCGCTTGCGCACATCGGCGCTGTTGGCGGGGTTGCGAATGCCATGGCCTTCCTCAGGATAGATCACCAGGCTGGTCTCGACGCCCTGGTCCTTCAGCGCGTGCCAGTACTCGACCGACTGGGTCGGCGGCACCTCGATGTCGCGTTCGCCGACATAGATGAAGGTCGGCGTCTTCGCCTTCTTCATGCGGTAGATCGCCGAGACGTCCTCATAGGCCTTGGGGTCGTCGTACATTGTCTTGCCGAAGAAGGGCAGCATCCACTGGTCGATGCCGTTGGTGCCGTAATAGCTGATCCAGTTGGATAGCCCCGCGCCGGCGACGATCGCCTTGAAGCGGTTGGTCTGGGTGTTGGTCCACATCGACATGAAGCCGCCATAGCTGCCGCCGACCATGCCGAGACGGTTCTCGTCGATCGGCGCGACCTTCTCGACCGCGTCGATGCCGGCAAGGATATCGCGCAGATCGCCGCCGCCGAAATCGCGCCGGTTGGCGGCGGTGAAGGCCTCGCCCTGGCCATAGCTGCCGCGTGGATTGGGATAGAAGACATAATAGCCCGCAGCGACGAGATCGGCGGTGATCCCGCCCTTCATGATGAAGTTGGGCGTGCTCGCCGAAGCGGGGCCGCCATGGACGTTGACGATCATCGGCGCCTTCTTCGCAGGATCGGCACCGGGCGGCGAGAGCAGCCAGCCCTGGACGTTGAACCCGTCATTCTTCCACGTGACGTTCCTCGCCGCAACGAGCGCGATGGCGGCGTCGTTGTCGTGCGTGATCTGGACGGGTGCCGTGGCCGGTCCGGCGAAGATCGCCGGTGCGTGGGTGTAATCCTGTACTACCGTCGCGACGACCCGGCCATCGGCGCTATAGGCGGCGCGGCCGTCGCCCGCGCTGAAACCGGCCTCGCGCTGCCATAGCGGCGCCCCCGATCCCCGGGGCGGATCGAAGCGAATGATTTCGGCCGTCCCGCCCTTCAGCGCGGTCGCGCGCAGGCCGGCGTTGGTCCAGTCGAGCGAGGTGAAGGTCGCGTCATGGCCTTCGGAGCGATTGCTCGGCGCACCGCCCGCCACGGGCACGGTCCAGATATCGCCACCGACCTGGCCAAAGTCGCTCATCAGGCCGCCGATATAGGCCACCGTCGTGCCATCGGGCGAGACGCGCGGAAAGTTGATCTGGGTGCGCGGCTTCGCAATGTTGCGCACGTCGCCGGTGCCAGCGTCGATCGCGTCGAGCGTCGCGACCCACCAATTATTGTCTCCATTGCCGAGCGCCGTCGTCGCGACGAAACCCCGGCCATCGGGCGTCCAGTCATATTCATAGACATAACGGTCCGCCGGCGAGACGGGCTTGACCGCCGCCGCCGCGACCGGCGCGCCGCCGGCATCGAACACGGCGAGGCGCTGTTCGTCGCTATGTTCGCCGATCTCGCCGATCTGGCGTACGCCGGCCTGGGTCGCGCCCGATTCCTTGGCCGCGCCGATCGTCACCAGCAACGCGATGCGCTTGCCGTCGGGCGACCAGCGCGGGGTCTGGGCGATGCCGCCGATCGTCGCGATCGTGCGCTGGGTCTTGCCGCCATCGACCATCAGCGTGACGGTATGGGCCGCGCAATCGCGCGCGAGATAGGCCAGGCTGCCATCGGGGCCGAAGGTCAGGCCGGCATAACCACATTTCGCGCACGGATCGACGGTGCGCAGCACCTTGCCGGTCTTCGCCGAGCGCAGGGTGATCGCCTCGTGATCGGCGGTGGTGTCCTCGATCGTGGCGATGACATCGCCCTTCGGCGCCAGCGCGAGATCGCCATATTGATGAATCGGCGCGGCGAGCGACGGGGTGGCGGCGGTGGCCGCGAGCAGGATGACGACGAAACGCAGGCGCATGGACGAGGATCTCCGGGGAGTGATGCAGCGGGATAGCACAGCGACGTCGCCCCGCAAGCGGCGCGCCGGCGCGGCGCGATGACGAATCGATCCTATCTTCACCACCGCCAAAAGGGGTATAACGTCCAGATCGGGTGCAATTCAGATGGGGAGCACAACCATGGCGACGCAGTTTCCAGGTGACCGTTCGAAGGGAATGATCGAGCGCATCAAGCGCCTGCTGCTCAGCCCTGCAGCGGAATGGGCGGCGATCGATGCCGAGCCGATGACGGCCAAGGGCATCTTCATGAGCTGGGTCATCCCGCTCGCGGCGATCGGGCCGATCGCGCTGGTGATCGGCGGTCTGTTGTTCGGCTATGGGGTGTGGCATCCACCGCTGCGCTTCTTCCTGTCGATGGCGATATCGACCTATGTCATGTCGCTGATCGGCACTTTCGTGCTGGCACTGATCATCGACGCGCTGGCGCCGAGCTTCGGTGCCGCGAAGAATCCAGTGGCGGCGATGAAGGTCGCTGCCTTTTCCTATACCGCGGCCTGGCTGGCTGGCATCGTCAACATCATTCCGATGCTCGGCATCCTTGCCATCGTCGGCGTGTACAGCCTCTACCTGCTGTGGATCGGCCTGCCGCTGTTGATGAAGCCTCCCGCGGACAAGGCCGTACCCTATTTCGCGGTGACGCTGGTTGTCGGCGTGGTGGTGATGGTCGTCGCCACCACCATCGCGTCGAGCGTGACCTATCGCGCGATCGGCTCGCCCTTCGCGCTGAGCGCGGTGGGCGGCGATAGCGTCGGTGGCACCGTCTCGGTGCCTGGCGTCGGCTCGGTCGATCTCGGCGCGGCCCAGGCAGCCGTCGACAAGATGAAGGCGGCCACCGCGCAGATGCAGGCGGATCAGGCAAGCGGGCACAGCTCGGCGGTGCCGGTCGATGCGTTGCAGGGCATGCTGCCGGCATCGATCGCCGGCTTCACGCGCGGCGATGTCGAGACGCAGAGCGGTGGCGTTGCCGGCATCAACGGCAGCACCGCCAATGCGCGTTACACCCAGGGCGAGCAGAGTTTCCGCCTGTCGGTCGCCGATATCGGCGCGGCGGGCGCGATCGCCTCGCTGGGTGGCGCGCTGAACGTGCAGTCAAGCAAGACCACCGCCACGGGTTATGAGAAGACCGAGATGGTCAATGGCGCGATGGTCAATGAGCGCTGGAACAACCAGGACCATTCGGGCGAATATTCGACCATGGCGGCGAGCCGCTTCACCGTCTCCGCCGAGGGCAGCGCGCCGAGTATCGACGTGCTCAAACAGGCAGTCGCGGCGATCGACGCCGGCAAACTGGCGTCGCTGGCGAAGTAAGGCTTTAGTTCGTTTCAGCAGAGCTGAAACGGGGCCGGCACCGCCCTCAGCATAGCTGCAACAACTACGGCACCGTCACGGTCATCTGCGCCGGCTGGTTGACGGTGATCACCCCGGCCCAGGCGCACATCAGCTTGCAATTGGTATCGAGCGCCGGGAGGTTGGCGATCGTCACCGTCGGCGTGCCGGGAACCCATGGCGCGGGGATCACTGGCAGGCACGGCATCGGCGTCAGCACGCCGAGCGCCGCGGCGGTGGCAGCGGCGACGGTCGGGTTGGCGGCGCTGCTGCACATGCCGAACGGCGTGATGTTCACGATCGGTATGTTGTCCATGATGGTGCCCGACGGGAAATTGCATGCCGTGACGCGGTTGACCGGCAGCACGTTGAACGGCGCGGGGGCGGCACCGAAGCTGCACTGGAGGATGGCGGCCGAGGTTACGTCCGGGGTCGACATGGGTTGGTCCTCGGTCTGCGGTTGGAGAAGGTGTAAGCCATATCCCTAACCGTCACCCCGGACTTGTTCCGGGGTCCAAGGTTCCGCAA
>Ga0307510_10011002_pt1 | contig 10758 bp, 16 predicted proteins | sample 12_EM_MG_FD_207224 | JGI IMG/M metagenome (GOLD analysis project Ga0307510, IMG submission 207224) | Populus trichocarpa ectomycorrhiza microbial communities from riparian zone in the Pacific Northwest, United States - 12_EM | ecosystem: Host-associated > Plants > Roots > Unclassified | place... | reverse complement strand
AGAATGGGACTCGCACTGCTCAATCTGACCCGACATCCCACACTAACAACGCAGCCCCCACGGTAAACGCCACTCATCCAACGGCCTCCCCCCACTCACAGCATGATCAACTCCCGGTGACATCCACGACAGCTGGTCCCTTGTCTTCTACTTCGGCTTCGTCTCATGGCAATCGCCTCACCCTGCCATCTCGTCCCACCTCGCCCTCTCCTGCTCCCTCCATCCCTAATACGGCGATCCCGATCTCTGCCTCTGCCAATGAACGCACATACGATGTTGTCTGACAATCTTCCTCAAACCTTCGCGATGCTTCATAAATATCTCTATCCCTTCCCGCCATGGGAGCATTGCTTGACGGACCCCATAATCACCGTCAGCCCCTTTACCTGTCCGAATTAGCTCATTGATTCGACAAATGTATGGTTTCTTTTGGATTGTTGTGCCACAGACATCTCGCTGTTTTTAGCTTGTTGATCTTATGAATATCACCTTTTGTATTCCAGATCGTTCACTTTAATCTTCAATCCACCGATGTTCACGGCTTTTCAAGGTTTCAATATTTCAATGGTTGATGATGACTACCTTTCATATTCACCCATCTATTGCACTGTTGCATCCAAAGCTGTGATTGTTGCCATGCAGTTCACCATCCTGCTGTCTTCGGTCTCCCTTTCGTACTGCTTCCTGCTTCCTATTCTCACCGTCTGTCCCTCGTTACCGTCGTGCTGATCGAATGTTTTCTTCTCTGGAATGAATGGATCTCCGCCGGAACATTTAATTTACCATTTTATTCGTTACTCGGGTAGAATGACCCTTTTTAAGAAACGTCGTCACCAAACTCTCTGACGTGACGTGAAATGCCTGAGAGACGGCGGGAGTTCGAGCCCAGGCACGAAGCTGACCAACGAAGCTTGACCACGTGGTGGTTTCGGATAATGCCGAGAACGATCGAAAGACCGGAGTAAGACCAGGACCAGTAAGATGGCCGTACTGTAACCGTGATGGGTGACGCTTTCCCTTTCCCTTACCGAATTTTCTTCCTCTATATCGAACCTATATCAGCACTCGCTGGGGCATACTATGCCGCCATTCATCCAGGCCGTTACCTTCTCGACCTAGTTAGCCCCATCCAAGGCGGTTTCACCCCAGTTGTCCCAGACACACCGACCTGTATGGGCCTTTTCCAGCTCGCAAACCTCTATCTGCTCTTCGCCTTGAACGAACATCTCGTATTATCTTCCACCTCATCTTTGAAGACATGGAAGCGCCTGCTATTCTGTCTACTTGTGGCTGATTTCGGCCACCTTGCCACCATGATCCCAGCAGGGCCCGAGATTTTCTGGAATGTTTGGAAATGGAATGCGATGGCTTGGGGAAGTATAGGATTCGTCTACCTTGGTGCGATGCTTCGCCTCTGCTTTTTAGCGGGCGTTGGACTCGGACACGATGGGCTTCATGCCACGAAGCCCCAGCCAGGCTCGGGCAGAGTGTCGGCGAAGGTCGGCAAAATGGGGTAAACAGGAGCGAGTGGCGCGGATCCTCAGAGATTTAGTACGGTGGGTTTGTTTCCCGGAGGTTGGATCTGTTGGCATGAAGATTTTGATGACCCGATTCACCTCAATTTCGTTTCTCCACGAACTACTGCTAGTCTTCTATGTGGCCTGCTGCTGCCTCACGATTCCTTGTTCTTCGAGCTACGTGTCTTTCAAGAATACCCCCGTTTTGGATGGTTATAATACCTTTGGCTATCACACTAGTACTAGTACTACCACACGGCCGAGTCGATCGCCACAATTTACCGTTTCATTCTTTAATCTCGATTGATGGGATATGTTCCGTGTGATCATCTTTCTTTATAGAACTTGCCATGACATCTGAAGGCGAGATGCCCAGACGCGATCGATGCCTTGTTCACCTTTGGAATCCAAACTTGTCCAGAACTTTCGGCGGCGGATATGGGGACTCATGTGCTCTGGTTAACTAGTTGTTCAACACACTCACGCCCGACGTTCGGGACCACTCTTCCCCATAATCTCACCGTCACCAACATTCAAGAGTTACGGCATGTGAAAGGGTACAAAGGTCGCTAGAACAGAGCGGAGAAGAGAGTCAGGCGAAACGTTGGACACAGATGATGAAACGAGTAACGTGTCATCTCTTTTGGGCCACGCAAGGTGAGTAGAAGCCCTCGAGCTCTTCGCCGAAGCTATTCATCGCAGTATATAAACGAGATCTTTTCCCCATCGTTCCAAGTTCGTCCGTTCTTCTCTCTTTCCGCCCGAGTCTGCGCTCCCCCCTTCAATCAGACCCTCAATCTTCCCCCCCTTTCCTTGCGATGCCCCTCCTCTTAGATTTCATCTTAGATCACACCGTCGCCATTTCTGGTGCATTCGTCGCTCTCTACCTCATTCTTTGTGCATTATATCAGCTCTTCTTTTCTCCACTCTGCGATATCCCTGGTCCTTGGTATGCGGCCATATCCGACTTTTGGCTTACAACACACGTTCTCCGCCTCCAACAATGTAGGATTATAGACGACTTATTCGAGACATACGGTCCCGTTGTGCGTGTCGGTCCAAACAAGGTGGTCTTCAATGATCTCTCCACCACAAAGAATGTCTACTCTATTCTCAAGTTTGACAAAAGCACGTACTATAAGAGTCTCCTAACGTTCGCATTGTATCTATTGTTTGGTGGAAGTTTTAACTCATACGTGCACTAGGAACGACAACGATCATGCGTGCGGACCGTCCCAATCGTTTGCACAATTCTGTTCGACCTAACATTTAGTCTCCGTAGCATGACCACCCTACCTCACGCATCTCACGTCTTCCGCAAGAAAGGCTATGCCCCGCACTACACCCCGACCAGCCTTGCTCAGTTTCAGCCTGAAATGCATCAAAGTGCTCTTGAGCTGGTGAACGTATGATACTTACAGCACCGCCTACCTCTATCTCTGCTTAATTCACATTTGTCTATGTAGATTCTTGGTGGGGTCGTCAATGGGAATGCAATCGATTGTCTTTCCTTCTTTCGCCACTTCATGGCCGACGTCGTCTCCGCTTCTTCATTCGGCTGCTGCATCGGTGCTCTGGGTAGGTGGGCCACCGACGTCGAGGACCCATTGGTCACCGCGATTGGGGACTTTCCCAAGCGAGGAATCCTTGTACGCTCTGATCCATCGCCGAGTTACTTATAAACTGATTATGCTTATAGCGAAGTGCCGTCCCAGCCTGGGCCTGGAAATTAGTATGTTCCATTCCTAACCGACGTTGGCGTCGGCTTTGCGACTCGGATAAGATTATGAGAGAGGCAAGCAAAGCAAAACACAATCGTAGGAAATCGTGCCGTACTGATAATATCTCGTTGGCCAGTTTGTCAGTGCACGGGTATATGAGACAAGGTTGCAAATGGTCTCCGGATCATCGGAACAGTCAGACAGGATTGCGCTTGTTCAACGCCTCCTCCGTTACTACGCTGGATCGTCGGATGACACAGCCACTGACCGGGACGTTATATCTGAGCACATGGGGCACCTGTGCGTCGCTTTTATAGAACTACGCCAAGGTCTTCCTCGACTTATCGCACGTGTTCTGCAGTATCGGTGCATGCGACACAACTTCAACAACTCTTTCGTACCTTTGTTGGGAACTTAGTCGCCGTCATGATATCTCAGGGAAGCTTCAGGCCGAGTTAGACACCGTCATGCCCGATTGCAAGACCTTTCCCGACATCACCATCCTCCAGAACCTTCCCTATTTAAGCGCGTTTGTTAAAGAAGGTTCGCATATTTTATCCTTATGGCCTCTCTTGTACCTGACCGTTCAAAGGTCTTCGTCTTTACGGCGCCGCTCCGAGCTTACTTGAGCGCGTTGTACCAAGCTCGAGCACCAAAACGGATATACCCGAGGCCTTCGACTTGACGGGCTACGCCTTACCCCCAGGAACTCTTGTCGCTACCCAAGCATGGTCTGTACACCGCACCCCATCTGTGTTCCCGTCTCCGGAGAGCTTTCTTCCTGAAAGGTGGCTGGAAACCGGGGGCAACAATGAACAGCTTGAAGCCATGAGCCGGTATATGATGCCTTTTGGGACAGGCTCTCGTGTCTGTGGGGGTCAAAACCTAGCACAAATGGTGCTGAGGATAGCCATTGCCGCGATTGCGAGAAATTTCGACATCACTTCACCTCCCGAGACGACTGAAATGAGCATGGAAATGAGAGACAGCTTTGTATGCCATCCCTTTCTCACTTCGCACTTGCCTGATACAATCGACGCCGTGTACCCAGGTTATCTTTCCGGCATCAATGACCTGTCGTCTGATCTTCAACCCGCGCAAGAACCGATGAACTCTCCGATTCGCACTGCTTGCTTTCCCACTTTTCTTTTCTGAGACTTTGATTCTTCCCCAGTGTTTGCCATGTTGCTCTTTTTGCATGTTCAGAGTCGACTGGCGGGTCACGTACCCTATTTTCCCACTGTTTTGAGTTTGCTGAATGTTGTCTTGTTGTGGCGGGTCAGGTGGACCGCCATGGGAGTAGGACGTGTGCACTGTTCTCCTCTCCTCGATGACCTGGATACCTAAATAGCTTAGATTGCCTCTTAATATCAATATCATAATAATAAAATAATATTGCCTTAGTCACGTGAGGTGATGAAGGGCAGGCACTTTCGCGTTTCCCTGCATCGCGCGACGCTCATTAACCATTTATCTCTCGCTCTCGCGTCACTTCACTCACTCGACATCTAGCTACCCATCCATGAATCCAGCACAAATGTCCTCCCCTCCCATCCCTCGCTTATCTCTCCCCCCAAGCAGTGCACCGCAGCACTCGCAGTCTCCAAGTGCTCAATCGTCTACCCGACAGGCGACGCGTCGTACCACAGACGCACTTAGTTTTGGAGACGAGGCGAATGACGCTCGAGAAGATGCTACTGAAGCTAGCTCGAGAAGGAGACGAAGGCCGAGGACTGAACAACTCAATGGGGACGTACCTATTGTGAAAGATGCTGTAGGCGAGAGCGTTGCGGAGGCCTTCGAATCATTTCTAAAAAGGTAAATCGTGCATTTCTCTCTGACCGCATTGCATATTTACCTAGCGTTCTAAGCTTCACGGAAGACGTGAACCTCTCAGGAACCCCTGCCCCAGATAACGATGTACCTATTGCTGGCGATGGCGAACTTATCTACGTCGAGCAAATCCACACCATGCGCGAGTACGAACTTACGACACTCTATGTTGACTACGGCCACCTCTTGCAAAAGGACGACGTTCTTGCTGATGCCATCCAGAGACAGTATTACCGATTTTTGCCGTATCTTCGCAAGGCCCTTCACAATCTGGTAGCAGAATACGAACCTGAATACCTCAAAATTAATCCTACATCTGCCGCCATGGATTCTACAAACTTGCAGTCTCGCGAGTTTAGTGTCGCTTTTTATCATTTGCCGTTGGTTTCTGCAATCCGAGATCTCAGGACGGACAAGATCGGGACTTTGATGAGCATCAGTGGAACCGTGACGCGCACGAGCGAGGTCAGGCCTGAACTACTCTTTGGAAGTTTTATATGCGAAGTATGTCGAGCTCTCGTACACGAAATTGAGCAGCAATTCAAGTACACGGAGGTACGCGTTTGACGTCTCTACACCCCAAATTTCCACCCAACGAATGGCTATTCCCTCCCACTCAGCCCAATTTATGCCCAAATCCTACTTGCGGAAATCGTTCAGCGTGGCAGCTCCAAATCGATACTTCCAAGTTCACCGACTGGCAAAAAGTTCGCATCCAAGAGAATCCATCCGAAATTCCAACAGGGTCCATGCCCCGGTCTCTGGACGTTATCCTTCGTTCTGAAATGGTCGAACGTGCAAAGGCTGGCGATAAATGTGTCTTTACTGGCACGTTCATAGTTGTCCCAGATGTCAGCCAGCTTGGCCTGCCCGGTGGAAACAATGCGGAGCTACAAAGGGAGGCCAATCGAGGCGGTGGAAGTGGCGCGAACTCCATTGGGGGGAGTGGCGTAACTGGCCTGAAGAGTCTCGGCGTCCGTGACCTTCAATACAAAACGGCATTCTTGGCCTGCATGGTACATGACGCAGATGGAAGGGTGAGAGTTCAGCGGACAGCCGGAACCCCTTCAGTGTTAACCATCCTGTAGGGCTCCACGAACATTAGGGGTGAAGATGAAGATGGAGAAGTGGATGGTTTAGCCTTTGCTAAATCCCTTACCGAACCGGAATTCGAGGAACTCAAACGTATGATCGAGTCGGATCATATCTACGCTCGACTAGTCGAGAGTATCGCGCCGACCGTCTACGGGCACGAGATTGTGAAAAAGGGTTTACTGCTTCAACTCATGGGAGGTGTGCATAAGCAAACCTCAGAAGGCATGCATCTCCGCGGGGACATCAACATCTGCATCGTTGGCGATCCCTCGACGTCAAAATCACAGTTCTTGAAGTAAGGTCACGTTAAATTCAATGCGACCCACCCTAATCGGTTTGAAAAGATACATTTGTTCTTTCCTTCCCCGTGCTGTTTATACGTCTGGAAAGGCTTCCTCGGCGGCTGGCCTTACCGCTGCGGTTGTCAGAGACGAAGAGACGGGAGACTTCACCATTGAGGCTGGTGCCTTGATGCTGGCGGATAATGGGATCTGCGCCATCGACGAATTCGACAAGATGCACATCTCGGACCAAGTTGCCATTCATGAAGCGATGGAACAACAGACCATATCTATCGCCAAGGCGGGCATCCACGCTACGCTCAACGCGCGTACGTCTATTCTTGCCGCTGCGAACCCCATTGGCGGCCGGTACGATCGCAAGAAGACACTTCGAGGAAACGTTGCGATGACAGCTCCAATCATGAGTCGTTTCGACCTGTTTTTCGTCGTTCTGGACGAATGCGACGAAAAAGTTGACCTCAACATAGCAAAGCACATCGTCGATGTGCATCGTTTCCGAGATGAGGCTCTGCACCCGGAATTTAGCACGGAGGCTCTCCAGAGATACATACGATATGCCAGGACTTTCACTCCCAAGGTTTGGTTGTTTAACTCTACAGTGTAGAGCCCCCGCTAATGACATTGAACCCGGCCGGCCATAGCTCACGCCTGAAGCGGCAGACCTTTTGGTCGAGAAATACCGGATTCTTCGCCAAGACGATGGCACTGGTGCAGGCCGAAATTCCTATCGTATCACGGTTCGTCAACTTGAGAGCATGATCCGACTGAGTGAAGCAATCGCCCGGGCAAACTGCACCTCAGAGGTAAGTCCTTCTGTTACCGGCAGATAGAAAGGGAACAAACTGCTTGTAGATAACACCTCCCTTCGTGCGAGAGGCATACAGCCTTCTGCGGCAGTCCATCATTCACGTCGAACAGGACGATATAGACTTTGATGAGGAGGAAACCGCAACCGCTCGCGACAATATACAGCCCAAAGCAAGTGAAGATGATAGTCAAGATGTTGCAGTGTCAGGTGGTGACGATACAGAAATGACGGACCCAATGTACGCGGAACCATCGGGAACAGACGGGTCAACAAGCACACAGCCCCATGGTCTGGCGACTCCTAAGGCCCTACATCATGACGCAGGGAGTGGGCCTGCGTCCACCAAACGCAGAATGGTCATCACACATGACAAGTACATGACTCTGCAAAGTCTGATTGTCCTGCATCTTGCGGCCGTCGAGCGAGAGACTGGCAGAGGGATCGATCGAGACGAAATTATCGACTGGTACTTGGAAATAAAAGAGGAAGAGATCCAAGACGTCGATGAATTAGAGTATGAAAAGGAGCTTGTCACAAAGGTCTTGAGGAAGCTTGTCAAGGTCAGGAGCTTCCGTTGATCCGATAGTGGAGAAGCTCAATATTGGTATACAGGATAATTATCTCATCCAGATAACGGGTGATGTACAGAACTCGCTACCCACATCTATGGATGAGAGTAGCACACAGAGCGGAGATATGCGTGTGTTTTATATGGTTCACCCGGCGGTGGATACGGACTCGTCGCAAGTGTAGCTGCGTGCTTAGTCATATATCTCTTACCTTGTATATCCTCCTGTACTTTTCCTGCTTGCGCTCTCAATTATTGCTGTCGGTTTGTCCAATGTCCGATGATACCCTCATCGTCCCAACTGTTTTACCGTCTGGATCACTTCACTTTGCCTCAGTGCACTACGATGGCACCGTTGGTGACGTGATTAACTCACTGAGCGCTCTGGAGGAAGTCAAGTCCGACGTCCTTGGCGACCTGCCCCCTCGCGGTTGGGCTCTTCAATTGATTAGGAAAGAACTACCGGGTCGCCAATGGGAAGAAGATGAGTTGGAATCATTGGGAGATGGTGCGTGCCTCTGGAACTTTTTCCAGCGTTAACGAACTGGACGCAACCAACTTCAGGGCTTCTGGACGAGACAACCAAGGTTGCCCCCTTAATTCAGACCACACCATCAGATCCCTCGCTTCAACGTCATTTCTCGGCCTTTGCCCTGACATCCCATCTTCATTCGTCCGTCTTGCGACTCGTGTCTTTGCATCCCTCGCTGTCCGTCTCAGCATCTTTCCTTCGCGTCCCCGAAATTCATGATGGCTTCGCTTGGAGGTGCTTTTTCTCAAGAAACACTACTGTTCGAGACATCATCGAATCTGTCCTAGATTCCCTTGGACTTACCAGGTCTCTACCTGTGCCAGGTGGAGGTACAGTCCAGTATGCATTAGAGGAAGTTTGGGTCGAAGGCGACGCTGGGAGTGAGTCGCATGTAGCTATCTCCATTCCATTACCTCATATATCGTCAATTCTTTCTAGGGGCCGCGACGCTTTCTCAGGACGCAATCTTCTACGACTTATTTCACGCCCCTGACCGCCCACCGTCGTTCTCCGTGAAAGCGCGACGTTTTTTCCGGTTTTCTGTCCCAGACGAGTGGTATCGTCGCTCACGGCCTCGCTCTACGTCTTCCATGTCCCTCGAACCATCTGAATCTACAATCAAGGCGTGTCAGGATATTGACAACGAGGAGGAAGACGGAGACGGAACAGCCAAACAAGCCAATGCGAGGGCCGTATCTGATGGCTCTCCGCCGTCGCCGTCAAAGACGAAGTCGACTGACTGGCGCCAATCTCTCTCCCAAGCCCGGCTATCCAGCGTGTTCGAGAGCTGGCTTCGTCCTTCGACCCCCACTTCCCCTCCGAGAGTAGCAAAGTCTTCAACGCCTGAACGAATGAGCGTCAGCGAGCCTAAACTCTTGGAGCGAACTAACGGCGACGTCAGTTCTGACACAAATTCTGTTGACACTGTTGATGTCGATTTGGACACGGACAGTTTTGAACAGATGTTGGTAAGTGCAAGGGCGCAGGTGCGATAGAACGTTTGCTGAGGCGCGGGATAGGATGAATTAGGTTTGAAAGAGCCACAACGCTGGGCAATGCATCAACTTCCTGCGGACAGAAAGTTGTACCTTCTGGAGCAACACAAACAATTCAGACTCGCCTCTGTAAAACCACACCCACATGTAGTTCAGCCCTCATACCCTATCACTTATGGCCCATCTAGCGCGGGAAATTTATTGCCGCGTCTTGTTCCTCAGCTGTCTGGAGACTCGGGCCTCATGAGACGGTTGTCGATAACAGGATGGGGCGCTGCGAACACCACTTCTTCCTCGTCCGCTTCAGCATCGATCCGTAAAGGAGAAACGCCTGGCCTCAGTTGGACGTCTACCCAGACGCAGGCAACGGAGGTACCTCAACCCCTTCAGCCTCAGACCACGGGTGGACTCTGGTCGAGCTGGTGGGTTTCTTCTGGTGGCGAGAAGAGTGCCACTGGTCAAAGTAAGGGCCTGGGGAAGGAAGCCAAGGCTCCGAAGTGGTATGTAGATAGCATTAAAGGCAAGACTCTCGACGCGAAGTTGGTGAAGCTCTTGATCTCGTTGCGGGTCCATCTCTCCACTGCTCGTGTATTCTGGGTGAAAGAATTTGTCGAAACCGAGGCGGGGCTGGATGTGCTTAGTACCATACTAGCCAGCCTCGTTGGAAGGGCAGGAAAGAGGAAGCATCTCACTGATATAGAAGATGCTGTACTCTTGGAGATTATGAAGATTCTCCGGGTCCTATCCAACACAGAGGTGAGCCAGCACTTGGTATACTCGGCGATGTGACGTTAAATGTGGCTTGCAACAGCCTGGGTTCAAAGCGGTCCTCACCTCCCCTACCACCATTACGCATATTGCTTATTCTCTGCACCACTCTTCATCGAAACTGCGAGCATTGGTGTCCGATCTTCTAGCTGCTATATGCATCTTGGCCATTCCTGAAGGCCAAAAGATGGTTATGGCAGCGATGTCAGATTACCGGGTCGTATTCGAGGAAACATTTCGGTTTGAGGAACTAATTTCATCATTACGACTCCCTGAGGTCGATCCAAATGATCCAACGGGAAATACTACTCATCCTTCCGAGGACGACGGTGCTTGGGATGCTCGCACATCATCCATGATCCTAATCAATGCCTTGACAAACGGCCCCGAGTCCCTGGAGGAGCGAATTCTACTTCGTGAAGAGTTCAGTAGACGAGGTTTAAATGAAGTTATCGTTGTGAGTGCTAGGTTTTCGTCCGCAGTTATACCATGCCCTTACAGTACGCCAGACTCTTCGCTACATAAGGCCACCTGAAAGCCTAGTGACGCAACTAGACGTTTACACGGAAGAAAAGTTTGAAGATGAAGAAGAAATGCGGGAACGTGCATCGCGACTTTT
>Ga0307510_10011000_pt1 | contig 10758 bp, 8 predicted proteins | sample 12_EM_MG_FD_207224 | JGI IMG/M metagenome (GOLD analysis project Ga0307510, IMG submission 207224) | Populus trichocarpa ectomycorrhiza microbial communities from riparian zone in the Pacific Northwest, United States - 12_EM | ecosystem: Host-associated > Plants > Roots > Unclassified | place... | reverse complement strand
GCTTTTCATGAAAGTAACTAAACAAATGAATTGTCTCTAATAATGACTATTCAATAATACAAAATTAACTATTATCAATTATTTTACAAGGAAATTTAAATTATAGATTTTAATATAAATATCTGTTTTAATTATAAAACATAATTTTCTGAAATTAATTAGTACAGTCTTGAAATTGCGGTAGAAATTGTTTTTTTCAAAGTATTTTTTATTTAAAATTAAATTAAAATAATATTTTATTTATTTTTAATTTTAGCACATAAAACATTTTAAAAATATATAAAAAATTAATTTAAAATAAAAAATTTCAAAATCGCAATTGTACAAAACAGGGCCGTAATATGCTAATCACAATCCCCACGTGCACCCCATCAGATATTACACTACTCACCAATAGCAAACCTGGTCCCACACACCCACACGATACGCACTGTTACCCCACCATCTCTCTGGAGTTTATTCCACACGCGCTATATTTAAGGCGTGGAGGAATTCACTGTTCCTTATTAACAGAGCCAAAAAGGAGAGAGGGGCTAAAGAGAGCAAAGCGCACTCTCTGTCACCGTTCACTTCTTCGGGGTGACACGCCGGTGACCGAATTTTCCATAACACCTTTAGAGAATTGTCTCTGTTCCTAAAGACTTGATTTCTAGCCATTTAGGGCCTTCAATACTGCGAGGTTATGTGAAGTCGTAGGTGAGAAATTTATATGTTCCCCCGTTTTGGTAATTTTGTTTTGTTTTGATGGAATCTGAAGCTAATTTTGTTTTTTTGATTGTAATAATTACTTGATTGATTGAATTTTTGGTGCTTTTCTTGAATTTCGTCGTCGGTGATCGGACTTGGTTTAGTTGGTCTTGAATGATAATTGGTTTGCATCGTAGGGTGCATGTCCTTTTTTTTTTTTTTTTAATTTTTCGCTTGGATTTTTTTTTTGGTTTTTTGAGCTTAATATTTCTGAATTCATGAGTTCTCTGTGAAATGGGGAGAAGAAATTAGTTTAGTAGGGGGTCCCAGATACAATTGAATTGAAGTTAAGGACGTGGACTTTGAAAGGTTGGAACTTGGATGTTGAATAAATAATTTATCAATGGAATGAAGTTAGCTAGAGTTAACTGACCAAGGACAAGCATACGGTTTTTAGACGTCCCGGTGACGAGGGTTTCAGGATCCATGCGCAATGCATAGCTCATGATAGTTAATGATTGGGAGTAATGATATATAGCATCTAGCTTGTTTAGGGTTTTGTGTTAGTGGTCAGGAAGATTTTTTGATGCAGTTGGTATGCCTTGAGATGCCGAGGAGAATTTATTTGAACACTGAAAATATGAATTTCGTGGAACCAATTGGTATTGAAGAAAAAACACATTCTGCAAACGGGTTCGCAATATTATAATTATGGTTTGCTAAACAACTCTTCATCTTAGTTAATGTTCCTATCTCCATACCAATTGGAAGGAGTACCCACTGGTCGGGGATGGGGATGGCGCACTGGTAGGCAGAGCCTTAGACTTAAAGAATCCTTGTACTTGCTATGAATATTTGTAATGGCCAACAAGGGGAGAATTTGCTTCTGATGGTTTGTTATAATCATACTCGCTCTACCCTTCAACAGTTTTGCATGAACTAAATGCTCTCACGCCTTGAACAATTGAGCCTGTCAATAATTTCAACATGACAACCTATTGACTCTTTGTTGCAATTACAAGAATTTAGTATTATGCTAGACAATGGCTGTCCTGCGTCTATTATCCAATACGAAGTTTTTATGAGAATTGGGAATGAGAATTTGAATCATTATTATTAGTCCTCTTATTGCAAGGCTTGCCTTTTCTTTTTGTTTGTTTCAATTTTTGGATAACTGTCTAGGGACTGTGGAATTTGCTGAAAACCAACCTCACATGTTCTTGCTGCCTGCTATTAACATTTAAGTCATTATGTTTCACTGTAGCTTTCATGCTTTTGACTATTTTCCTAGTATGAGCATTTCAACTCTGCTCTGGTAGAAACATTTCATGCCTGTAACTGAATGAAGTGTTGAGTTTGGAGATGGACTGATGCCTTGAGGAGCTGGTCATTACAAGTGGGATAAAGGATTTAGAAATAGGGAGTTTTGGAAATGATATGGGTGGCTAGAACTTTCTTCTGAGAAAAACCAAAAAATTGCGGTGTTTATAGGTGAACTTATGAGGTTTAGAAAGGATGGTGATCATTGCTATGAGTATCTCTATATTCCCTATTGGTGACATCGTGTATTTATGTATTCATTCCTGTTGACAGATGTTTTAATTGATGACCTTTCCAGTGTCCCACTGTTGTGAACCAATAAGAAGGGTGCTTTCAGAAGGTATTCACTTGGTTGTCAAAATGGGAAACTGCTGTGAATTGATTGAATAACCGACACCCTATTTTTGTGCTGATTGAAGCATAGCAATGGAGGGACGCCCAGCTTTTAGCATTCAGAGAGCAGGTGCAAAGCAGCTTGGTAACCTTGGGGTGTCTGGAACACTGTCTTCATCTTTACCAGTGGTTCCAACACCTCTAGAAGAGACATACCCCAAGTTACCAGGCTGTCAACAGGTTTCCATGGAAAGGGAGCTTATGACCAGGCCCCTTGTGCATGCAAGTCATTTGCCCTCTAACAATGGAGTAGTTGGACACTTATTTTCTTCTTCTGCGAGCTTCTCAACAGACCTTCAGTACTCTTCTGTCACACCCCGGGAGAAACATTCAAGAAATACTCCATTTATTTCCCAGTCATCAGCAAACGCAGGAGCTTTGCTGATGTCACAATCTTCTCCATCAGCATTACTTCAATCAACAACAACTAGTCATTATATAAATGAAAACAGTGCTTCATGGTGTCCAGAATCACCGCCGGGTTTTCTTGACTTTCCCACTAACACTACTGTTCAAAATAATCAGATAGAAAGCAATAGTTGTGCTGGTGTCATGGCATCAGAAGAATTTGGTAAACGAAATGATTGGCAGGAATGGGCAGACCAGCTAATTACTGATGATGATGCTTTGACAACTAATTGGAATGAGCTTCTGGCTGACACCAGCATTGTGGACATGGAACCAAAGGTTGGTATCTTCTCACAACACACAACAAATAAGATACCCTTGCAAAAGTATGGTGAAATATTCTTTTATGCTTTCTCCTGTTCTCATTTCGTTGCTTCAGATGGCATACCAGGTCTCCAAACCATCTTCAAACATTCCAGTTCAACACTCCCAAGGTCACCTGCAGCTTCCATCCCCATCTGCAGAAATTCGCCCAGTTCTCACCCCCACTTCCTCAGCAAACAGTGCACCAACGAAGCCACGCATGCGTTGGACACCAGAACTTCATGAAGCTTTTGTGGAGGCTGTCAACAACCTTGGTGGTAGTGAAAGTGTGGAACTATCTTTGCCTTAACTGATTGCTAGCCAAAAATTCCCATGCTTCTGCTTCAATTGATTTCCTTTTTCTTACGTGCAGGAGCTACTCCAAAAGGCGTGCTGAAGCTGATGAAAGTTGACAGCTTGACTATTTATCATGTAAAAAGCCACTTGCAGGTATGCACCTTTGTTTCTTTAAAAGCGAGGCTGGTTTTATGCGTCAGCATCATTTCTTGTGTGGCAAGGTTTCGGATTCTTATTTTTGTTTAAGAATATTCTTTGTTGAATTTCAGAAATACCGAACAGCCAGATACAGACCAGAGTCATCAGAGGGTATGTAATAACTAATCAGTGACTCCAAGACTTTAACATATCCCTGAATTTTGTGTTGCTCTTCCACCTTAGAATTTTAACCTGAATGAGAGGATGGAGATTGCATTTTAACTCGTTGAATTGCTTATCTTCACTCATGAACTTGAGTCTTAAGCTGCACTGTGCAAACTTGTGACAATGTATTAATTTATGACACATACCCCTGTTCAATATCTCCTTTTCATTTGAATCAACCTCGATCTAGTCTTTCCACAAAAGTATGATCATGATCTGCATGCTATGTTGTTTATTCAATCCTTTCTGTGATTTAAGTCAATTGCCCTATCTATGAAAAAGACAATTTTCTGCTATTTTTTGCGGCTCAAGTATACTTTTTTTCAAGGCTTCAATTGAGTTGTTTTAATGTAAGCTCTCTAAATTAACTTCACCACATTATATTTATGCATGGAGCCGCTGCTACAATTTTCTATCTGCCTATTTTAATACCATTTTCCGATCACTCCTAACTGTTGTTGTACTATGACCTAAATTTCCCGTGACCATCTTTTTTCTCCCTCAGTTTTTTTGTAGCTGCTCGAGATTTCTTTGCTTTATTTCACTGCATGGATCAAAACATGTATGAGGAATTTCCTATTTATATATTTTTTAACGAGCTGTTCTATTTTGCTTGCAGGATCCTCTGAGAAAAGATTGACATCTATTGATGAAATATCTTCTCTTGACTTGAAAACGTAAGTCTACACCATTTATTAATTTTGATTCTCTTGTTACTGCTTCATCAGCTGTTATTTATTATTTGGCTTTGAGCAACTGTGAACTTGACAAAGGACAAGAAAGAGAAGAAATTCTATGGTTTCAAAATTAGGCTAATTGTAAAAGTCTACACACATATATGAGAAATAAGAGACTACCAGCTTTCAAGGTGGTAAGGTATTGTGGCAATGTGCTATTCTTGCTTTACTTCTGTACTTTTGGAACGAGCAGAGTTTAGGATATTTCAGGATATGCATCTACTATTCCTGTTGCTTTTGAATAAAATAGTTTTTCTAGCTTCGCTTTGGTGTTCTACAACTGATACATGTAGAGACATCACTTTAGCAGACAAGCAAAGAGATAGGAGGGTGTCTTATCCTCCATTTTGTCCTCTTCCTTTATTAAAATTTAATGAGAGAGAGAGAGAGACGAATAGCATCTTAACTGTAAGTTTATAGAATTAAATCTAGAGAGAAGAAAGCATCACGCTTTCAAAGGTTTGAATTCATACATCAAAAATCATCATCGTTTTCTGAAATTAATAATGCCTTCTCATTGAAAGATTACAGGGCTATACACAGAGTTCTTGTTATCATTACTTAAATGAGGATCTAGACTTGTAAATAAGAACAGAACTATTCATGTAATTACAAAAGAATTTCAACATCATTCAATCATTTAGAGAACCTAAAATTTAAAATAGAAACCTTGACCTGCTGATTTCCAGAATTTCCAACAAGTCTGGAAAAAAATAACTCTTGACTTGTTGACTTGAGTAGAAACAGATGAATGTGATCTTTTTGTTAGGCTTCACTCTGCAAGACGCATTCTTTGTCCCTCAGTAATAGAATTTGGCAGGAATGCTAAAGTTGTGAATTTTATATTACTAGCCTGCTTCCCAGTTTCTTCTTGAAGATTTATGCATGTGGAAAGTAAGGAGAATAACTTTCCGCATGATAACAAAACTTGCTTATGGATTATGCTACAACTATAATTCTCTTGTTTTTCCCTTTGCTGCTTTACCTCCCTTTAAAGTAGGTTGACTGAGGAGCGTGGTTCCCCTACCATACAAGGATTGGATTTTAAACTATATGTTGAATTTTTGTTTACAGTCTCATTTTCTGTAATCACTCTACTGATAATGACCACGGGTTGTCATTTATTGATGAAAAGACCTAGCAACAAAATTAACTTGGAAGGTATTCAGTACGTTATTTGACTTCCTGGGAGATTCAGGTAGTTCCAGAAGAAACTTGGTTAGGTTAAAAACTTGTTTAATGCCCTTTCAATCTACATATGGCGTCTCAGATTGAAAATTGGCTGGCACCATGGTATGATTATAACCTAGAAATGCCTCTTGAAGGATTTATATTTTGGGAAAAGAGCTGCATATTTAAATTATTCAATCTGTGTTCTATTTCATTTTGAATTATCCTGCTAAACTCTTTCTATTTTATGTTGGACAACAGAGGCATTGAAATCACTGAAGCTCTACGATTACAGATGGAAGTTCAGAAACGACTGCATGAACAGCTTGAGGTATACATTTTCCATGAAAATGGATCTATGTTTGGATTTGATTAGTGGCTTTGACTTTGGAACCTCAAAAAATTAGGTTCCGTGACCTGATTTGGCAGCTTATAACAAGGGTTCTTTTGCTTTATGATGAAAATCGGTTGTCTTGATTTTCTTCTATATTCTGTTTGAAAAACCAAATCATCGTCATGAAGGCACTACTTGTAAAAAAAGGAGCAAGGATCTGAAAATGGAGGGATTCATTCCATGTTGATCGAGTGAGAGAGATATTCCACTAGAAGTTTCTGGTCAAGTGCAGGATCTTTGTTGCATGTTAACTTTGCTGCATAGAAGTTGCATTATGCATTTACGTCATAGAAGTAATAAATGTCTGCAACTTTTCAATTGCCTAGACCATGAAAATGTTTACAATTATCCATACATTCTCCTTGGTATCAAGACTTCAATGATGCAAAGAAGCTCCATGAAGTTCTCTTTTGTTGTTACCTGCATTTAAGATTTGTACATATGCATTGTTTCCTTAAAGAATTAATTTGTTTATAAAGCACTCACTTTTTCTATAATGCAGCAAAGTATATAATACTGAGAGCTAAAAAAATGATTTTTCCTTGGTTAGAAATGTTTTAGGATTTGGCTTTACGTTATCGCTCACTTATACAACCTACAGATGCTATGCTGTGAACTTGTCTAATATAGAATGTACCCATTGCATAGTGGTTTAGGACCATGGACTGCATAATGTGTGGCATGGTAACTGGTTCGGTTTATTGTAGTGCTATATGCAGTCTGCACATCAGTAGATATGATTGTTACTGTATAAATCATGTCATGCGCACATGAAGACATGATTCAGGTTGTGTGTATGATTTACAGTTCATCATTTATAATTCTATAATCTTTCTGGCAGATCCAACGAAATTTACAGTTACGAATAGAAGAACAGGGGAGGCACCTTCAAATGATGTTTGAGAAACAATGCAAATCAGGTATTGACGTTGACAAGTTGAAGGCAGCTTCATCTGCTTTGGAAAATCCCTCTACTCTGTCCTCAGATGCAATCCAGGACTCCCCTGCCAAAAATGATTTGGAAACCGCCCAGGTAGACTGTGGCAAGACACCAACTGACACAATTTATGCCAACCCTGCACTAGAAGGAGGATCACAGGATCTGAATAGAAAGCACAAGGTATCGCCAACTGAAACTCCTGAAAATTCTGAGCCATACAATACTGATTCAAGTTTCCAGCCTGCAAAACGTCCAAGAACAGATGCCTAGGCCAACAGCATTGAAATAACAGGTTGATAGTGATTCATGGAGGAGTTTAATCCTGAGTAGGACAGAATTATAAATAGATCTTGAGAACTTTGAGGTTCTCCTGCTTCTGTTTATGTGCCTCATGCACACTCTAATTAGTCCATAAACAAGGTAGATGGGAGATTTTTTATCGTAATCTTTGTCCTCCTGTCTTGTACTCCTTTTTGTGATGAGGCTAGAGGGTGTATAATTATTGTGTAAACCATTTTATTAATGGCAGAGAATGGACTCCTCTTTCTGTGTTGAATTGGTGTCTCCTATTGTTTAGCTATAAACGATCTTCTAGCTCAAGCTTGGACATGAGCAGTGTCGGTTTTGGCCAGCTTTCAGTACACACAACCCCTGCCACTGTTTAGATAGATTTGTGGAATGTTGACATTGCACCAAGGAAAGCTGTTCTGGTCTTGATGAGTAACCATGTGGATTAAGCACAGGAGATGACCTTTCACGCAATTGAGTTGTGCCGTGTAGGTCAACCAGTCAATATGCTGAAAACCCGTGGTTATGCAAATTCGAATAGGTAACTATCAGTTGACAGAAGAATGCAGTGTTGCTTTAAAAATATTGGATTACGAGGCAAAGCTTGAACCTTGTTGTCAGACAGCCATATAGGAGACCGATCAAACAAACCATTTTAAACATGCAATATGATATCTTCATCATTTGGGTTTGAAGCATTCTGTTGTAGGCATATGGGAAGAGTAGTGTCAGAAGAATGGCCAATCAAAAAGCTGAAGTTGCTTGAAAAGTGATCCCTTTTTCGCCAAGTAACACTCCATTTTTATGAAGTATTGAAATGCACAAGCTTCTTGTGCATGCGCTGACGAAAGCAGAACCTTATCAGAGACTTAGTATCAGAGCTGATTGAAGCGCTTCTTGATGGTGATATCAGCTGTAAGAATGACAAATTGGCCTTGAATTTCTGATGCACAGAGTTCCTTGCTGTCCTCAAGGAGGGCTGTGCCCAAGTGGGCTTCATAGGATCGATGGATTGTGACAAATTTTACGAAAGTGGAATGGAGGTGTCATAGATCATTCGATCTTTAGGGCATTTGCAGGTTTTGTTAGAGATTAGCAGTTTACAGTAAATCAAAACAAGAGGAGGAAAAAACAAAGAATTTATTGGTATATCGATGGCAGGCTGTATTTTTATGATGTGAATATTCCTAAATTTATCTTGTTTTCTACAATTTCTTTGTCGAGACCTTTCTTTGAAAGTTAGCATCCATAGGTGGGTGTAGACTGTGGAGTGTGACAGCAGGAAGGTGCATGATGTTTAAGCCTTCAAAATCAGGGCGTAAGAAATAAACTTGGTTGTAAAACCGAGCCTGGCCTAGGTCATGATTGTTTTTTAATTAATTAGGGAGTTGATCTCACAGATCTGTGAGGATCTGGTGAGATTTATTCAATAAATATTTTTTTTAATTTTTTTTATCCAAAATAAATAAATAAATTTAAGTTAACCTGCCGATCTATAAATTGATCCATTCACTTATGACTCCGGCCAGGTGGGGTTGGTAAAACAAGACACTTCACTTGACCAAACAAATGCAATTATTGTAAAAGAAAATGATCTGTCTATAACTTAATGAAAAAAAATATTTTAGTTAACTCGAGTGTAATCGATTAAATCAAATTAATTTTTATTTTTATTTTTTTAAAATATTAAAATAATATAATTTTAATTTTTTTTTAAAGTCAAATTAAATTTTAAATGAATTTTGCAGGTCATAAGTTGATTTATCTAAATCAATTCTAACCTTATTTAATTTAAAATTTATTTTGGATCAATATAGTATTTGACATTTAAGTAGTGATTACTTTTTACTCGAAAATACATGAAAATAATATATTTTTTAAAAAGTTTATTTTCATATAACATATAAAAGCAATAAAAATTTAATTTTAAACGTAAAAAAATCAAAATTTTGTAAATCACAGTTTTTACTGGAAAAACAAATAGAAACTACCACTACATGCATGTGCATGCTTTTTTTTTTTTTTTTGAAATTAAGTAGTTTGGTATCTGAAACACCTTTGAGTCTAAGCGAGCTAAGACAGAACAAGCAAACTCTCTCTATCCTTCTCCTACCCTCTACTTGACGTCTCTTAGACTCAAACCCACGACTTCTCAACTCACAGTTTGGTGCATTACATCTCTCGCAGCATTACACACACTCAAAGCCACAGTTGATATCAGCTTCCAACCATCTCCTCTTTAATACCCTCTCACCTCTCCTTCCTCTCCTCTCACCATCCTTCTTTCACTTTCTCTTCATCAGTTTTTTTCTTGCTGTTGTCCATGGCTGGCCTTGTCACGGGCAGTTCACAGACCTTGCATGCCAAAGATGAGGTGCGTATCATCTTCTTAGTTTTACCTGTTAGTTCTTTATCATAATCTTGTAATTAATGAGTATTGTTTTTATACTTGTAACGTACGTGCATGGCAGCTGAGGCCTCCAACTCGCCAGTCTGCAACGTTGAAAAAATGTAGAGTTTGTGGGGATGAGATTGGAGTTAAGGAAGATGGAGAGGTGTTTGTTGCTTGTCATGTGTGTGGCTTTCCTGTTTGTAGGCCTTGTTATGAGTATGAGAGGAGTGAAGGCAACCAGTCCTGTCCTCAGTGCAACACTCGATATAAGCGTCACAAAGGTTTGTCAAAGGTGCATTTTCGTTTGTTATAAGTAAACATGTCATGTCAATCTAGTTCTTAACTATGGTTAGTGTTGTGCAGGTTGTCCTAGAGTTCCTGGAGATAATGACGATGAGGATGCCAATTTTGATGATTTTGAAGACGAATTTCAGATTAAGCATCATGATCATGATGAATCCAATCAGAAAAATGTTTTTAGTCACACGGTAAATCAATTCAACAGAAACCAACCTCCTTAATTTGTTGGCATAAATTAGAATTTCTAGCTGATTGATGTCTGTTCAGTGAATGGAGTTATCAGTAAACCTGTCCACAAGAATTATTGTCCCCATCTAATGTTCAAAACCTGTTGAGTGATTTGCTTCCTAATCATAAATTAATTAAACTAATTTAGACTCTAATTATTGTTTAATTTATCGTTGATATCTTACTGAATTCAAAGAATAACCATCTGTTAATAGAGTAGGAAGATCTTTAAGCTTGTGGGGGTGAGTTTTGCAGGAAATTGAGCACTACAATGAACAGGAAATGCAACCCATTCGTCCGGCCTTTTCGTCAGCAGGAAGTGGTATGCGAATTTTGATGATATGATTTCACATTAGGATCTCTTTGGAAGAAGCTTTTTATTTGTTCATTCATATTCATGTTCGTATGGATTGATCAGTTGCTGGTAAGGATCTTGAAGGCGAGAAAGAGGGTTATAGCAATGCAGAATGGCAAGAGAGGGTGGAGAAATGGAAAGTTAGGCAAGAAAAGAGAGGTTTGGTGAGCAAAGATGATGGAG
>Ga0307510_10010999_pt1 | contig 10759 bp, 11 predicted proteins | sample 12_EM_MG_FD_207224 | JGI IMG/M metagenome (GOLD analysis project Ga0307510, IMG submission 207224) | Populus trichocarpa ectomycorrhiza microbial communities from riparian zone in the Pacific Northwest, United States - 12_EM | ecosystem: Host-associated > Plants > Roots > Unclassified | place... | reverse complement strand
GCAGAACTCAGAGCATCGTCGACGCGATCCAGCGCACTATCAGCGAATTGTCAGAGTGGGGCATAGGGTTAAAACCATTGGGGCCAATACTTTCTCAGCTTGGCACCTGTACTTGCAGTTTGTGCTTGGGCTTGGACAAAAGTTCGGCAAATAGACACGAGTTCCTTCGCTTGATTTCTGTACGCGCTTCCAATATTCTTCATGTACTTGATAAACGACAACTTATCGAACTTCGTGGATCGACCCTGGGCGTTGTCACGAGTGGGAGACATCGGGTGAGAAAAAAAAATGGGGTCGTAGATGTGGACGATCGCTGAGAGCGAAGTCGACCGAGGACGAAATAAATACTATGGCATTCGAGAGGAGTGCATGTTGGATACACGCCCTTCGAAGATGAAGGCAAATGATCCTTTTTTTACAGAGTAATTATGAGCTTTCAAAAAACTCGTGTCGAATGTGAAATGCCGTCAGTCATCCGAATCGGGAAATTCCCGTTTAATTTCAGAAATTCTCAGGACCTACCAAACTATCTAATCAACGCCGTGCGTCAAGGGCATGCCTGATTCCCAACACCTGGCCAACACTTGGGCGGACCATACTGTAGTAGGACAACACACTTTGTGTTTTCGCTTGACGTAACCATTATGTCCTCTGTTTTCTCCAGCTGAGTAGGTTGTGTGCCCTCGGTTGTTCGTGGGACAATGCGATGCTCACAGTTCACCGTGTTATGACCGTCGTCGTGGTGGACTCGAGTCAGGCTGATCGACCTATGCGTCGCGTCATACACGCCTCCGACTAATCCCCGTAACACTCAGCGGAAACTTCGAACTGGCACTCTCGATGGCCTAGCCCCAGAGCTTATCTGGGTACTCAGAAACCACAATTTCTGCTGCACGTCACCAACGTCCATTGGTCACGGCGACGCTTGGCCCCGGTCTCAAGCGTATCCAAGCCGTGGGGGTATCACTCATATGGAGCAGAGTGGCCGTGGCTGGGGAATGCTAGACACGAAACGCAGGTTTTTCCTGCAATATTATCGCTTATCGTAAACGTAAAAGGGATTGAGATAGACCGACAAAAGTTCTAAAGTGTACCCTGCATACGGAAAAGCATGTGCACGTGCCAGATGATCAAGGGTTCTTGAGCCCAGATACGAGGTGGGTCTTTGAGTAAAAGTTCCGTGTGGTGACCGACGATGCCAATCTATCAATTCTTGCCCTAGCCCATTTGGCGGAAACAACACGCTCCAAGTCTTTCCTTTGGAATTACGTGTCCCATCCACTAGGCTGATCATTGTGGAGCGGCGCAGTCCCCAGCGCCCTGCTCGGTATTTCCTAGTTGGTGTGTCTCGATAGGGTGAGCTCTGTGCGCTCCCCGGTAATGTGATGTCTTTTCAGGTCCCGTATTCGTACCGCTCGTTAGTAGAGTGGCGATCCAAGTTTGAACCCACATTGGAAAAGATGAAATCAAGCAACCATGCCCAGTATCCAGTATTGAGTCGGCATATGGCGGCACAATATCGCAGGAGGGCCCAGAAGTTCGTGCCCCACCCTGGGTCGTGTAGTCGAAAAGAAGTGTGACAAGGCAGAAATTGGGTGGGGGCAGCGGCGCCAGGCCTACCGTACACGCTGAGTCGACGGAGCAAGGGCAAGTTATGCGAATGGCGTAGCGAACGGGTGACAAACCAAAAGAATTGGCAACACCCGACATGCCATTCCATCGTCAGGGTCCATGATGGTAGTCCTACGGATCTGGTGTGGTCGACTCCCATCATGAGAGTCAACGGCCACGTTAGATCAACGCCGAGAGCCCTGATTGTTCGCAGCTCCACCACGAGAATTCCACGGCTTCCAAAAGTGACCGCATAATCAAGGTGATCTCCCACCTCGGAAATACCCAAATCGATAAGGAAATCGCTAGAAGTGCTAGTGGCATACGATGATTGACACCGCGCACTCCGCGCATGTCCAAAGGCGTGGAAGATGGAAATCTACATGTCTGTTGAACAGTCGCTTGGTCAAAATTTTCTGCTTGAAACCTGCGCTGGTCTAATCACAAGCAATGATGAAATGACAGGTCCACTGGTATTCAGAGAGGCACCCTCGTCATCAGGGGATAGTTGGTGTAAGGTCTCCACCATCTTCAGCAAAATGTGGGTCCAATCGACACAACAGTATAAATATACTACTGTACAGCAGAAAAGGTCCGGAAAGGGCGGAGGGCCAGTAAGGGGAATTTCAAATGTCTTGCCCCCTGCTCCACACATGTGCGCGAGCCGACAAGCTCGACCCCAAATTTGCAACAGCATATCCCACGAACTTGAACCCGATAGCACATGGGCTGCACTTCCTTTCCTGGGAACAAGGTAGCAGGCTCAAAGGAGGTGCCGATCGAGGGTCAGTGCGTCGAAACGTTTTGTGATCCATGGCTTTCAAGAGAGGAACAGCGCCCGTTACAGCATAACACATGCAGGGACATGCTTTCTGTGGCCAGTCGCGGCGTTTGGGGTGGGTGAGGTGATTTGAATGCTGAGGTGTACAGTATGGTGGAAGTTATAGTAATTGAGCCGTGTCCATGAGTCTTCTTGTCCCCAGCATGATTAATGCTTAAGGAATTGAGAACCAGAGGCCGAACCAGACGAGCGGGAGCTGGACGTATATCAATTTAGAGATACGGAAGTGACATTGGACGGATTTGGGTTCTAAAAGTGCTAAGAGGAGTAGAGGGGTGGGGTGGAGTACACATAGTTGAAGGCCTATTCGCAGTGGCCTGAAACCACTCTCCTAGCGAGGCAGACATTGTATTTCAGAAAAAACTGAGATTCACAAAGAGCTTGATATCCCTTCCGTAGCTCATCGGGACGCTGTCCCTGGATGTGAGGGCCAACAATAAGCAACGTAGAGCGCTGAGGCAACTCTTAAACCTTTGACCGCTCTAACCACTTCGAGGACCTGGTGTGAAACAAAGGTAACCCTAGTAGACAGACGGCGCGGTTCGTATCAGCTATATTCGTGCACCTTTAAGCCTTGATGCCGCAAAAATGCGCTGGACGCTTCATTGGGCAGTCCCTAGAGAAGGAGGCTCAGCATTGCGGGTTCAATAAGAAGTGCTGTCCTGAGCACAGTCGCGGTAGAAATCCGCGAGCAGCAGCACGTAACAAAGTGAAGTGACATCTCGACACCTACTAGGGACAAACGGCGAATCCACTTTGAGGAGTGGGAGCCTGGGAGATAGGCAGAGAGTTCCACCCTACCAGAATTGTCAGCGTTGCGGGTCTGGGCCATATGACGTCCAACTTGCCAGGCTGCCAGCGAAACCTTCGTCAGTCGCTAGGATCAACACATCCGTAATACTTTCCGTATTCCTTCCATTTCGAAGCAAAGTACTTACTGGTAACTTACCTAATTGTTCGTGCTGGGTCAGTATGTGGCAGCTGAATCTGCGCGCCAGTTTTATGTTTTATGATGACGTGAGTGCCCGACCGGCAATTGCCGATTCGATTCAATCGGAGTGAAGTTCGTTGCTGACAACCCGTTTTGTAGTGCAATATTTTTTAGCTGAATGTTTGCTCCATCTTTTACGAACAACCCCGAGCTATAGCTGCTTGTAAAATATCTCTGCTTCTGGCTTTTGAATGATTTGGGTATTGTCGCAGTGTCAACAACCCTGCTTCTCCAGGTATACTCTTCGGCGTCAAAGTTTTGACTGTACCAACGCGGCAACGACACCGCCATTGGAGCGGTTCTGACCCTTACCGCAACGGTCGATTAGAAAATATGGTGGAACAGCGGCAGTACAGCGGCTCGTAATCAAAAGCGTTCCTCAGACGCGCTGAGCCTTCATTCTGTCTACCGTGTGTACCGACAGGCTTCCGCGCTTACTTTCGCAGATAACACAATTCTTTCCCCCATATATTACATGTTCGGTTACCGTCTACACTGGCAATGCGATGCTAGAGACCACACCGTCCAACTCAGACATTTTCTTCCTAGATCACGATTCAGGACCAATTCTTCCTGGAACAGCCCCTCTTACCCCTGGGTCCCGTCATTTGAGCTGGAAACGTACCGTGGCCCCGATGAGTCCAAGTATTAACACATAGTGATCTCATGCCTTCATCGAAACCGGGCAGTGTCTCCCCACCCTCCTATATGCACGGGATTCTTTGTACCTTCCCTAGTCTCGGCTCTGCGAGATTTGCGTCTACTTTTCATGCCTGTTTTCCCAGTTCTTGTCATATGCATACATCTAGAGCCCTGAGAACTAATCTTTAGCTGCGGTTGCTGCGTAATGCGGTCATGAATCTCCCGGCTGCTACGTGTATTTCATACATTGCACTATAGGAATAACATATTGCAGTACATCCGGTCAGGTGAAACTTCCTCCGGCTCCACCGCGATCAATGGCGCACCCCAATCCGAATGAAACGATAAAATTGAAATACTGAGCAATGATTTTACACCTGACCAAAAACACGCTGACCACACGTTGCCCGTTCAACCGCCGCTCTTAATCACCGCTACTACTCCGCTGCCATGTTTGTAGCATCCACATGCACCCTGCGAACTGAATCGAACAAATCAGCGCTGGGGTTGTTCATCCTTCTATAATGACCCACACATGTCCGCCTGCTTTTTCTGAACTTCTCGACCTGGGCTTTCTGCTTTCACTCAAAACGCTTGGGTGTGGTCACTCAGCGAGCCTAATCAGTACTGTTACTACAGTATCAAGTGTGATCGATGTGATCAATAATTGGTATATATAATATAGTAAATAGAACCTGCACCCCTGAAAACTCGAGCTCTGCAACCCGTTTACATCGTCACATCTCGTCTCCCCACGTCCAAAAAACCCGACTCGGGGCCTAATGACCGCTTTCTGGCACGAGCCCTTTACCTCACCCACATCCCCAGCTGCCGTCATACATACGCGATAAAGATCATAATACAAATAATACCTTCCCAAGCTACAATATGGAATATTAGGTTTGTCAGAGTGGGTTCAACTGGCAGTGCCGACCGTCGGAACGGGGAGATCGATGAAGCATGCCAGCAATCAGTCGGGTTAGGCTGAAGGATCGGAATTGCCATTTCGCCACGACACGAATCCTATGTTACTTGTTGCCGTAGTCCCAAATGTGCTTTTGAAACCAGCTCCTCTTCTTTGACACGGGCTGAGTCTTAGGCTGTGAATCAATAGCCTGTGCCTGAACTTGCGGAGGCAGGGAAGCGCGGTCGGTTCTAGCATCCTCGACTCGAGGCGAGTGGCCAGGAGCTTGGATGGGAATTCGCCTATCAGTTCCTTCATGTCCAGTCCTCCCAACCCCCAACGATGTGTTGGTAGCCGCACTCCCATCCGATGGAGGAGCCTTCGAGATAGGCGATCGCGATGTGCCTGGTACTGCTCCTTGTGATACGCCTCCATGCGGCTCCCGGTTCGAAGACACGTCAAGTGGAGGACGTCCTATTGACGGAGCCACTCCGGTCACCCGCGATGCTGATATTGGCGGCGGTTGCGGACTCGAATAGTGTGGTATTCTCGACGCCGTTGAGGATGGAGTTGCAACTGTGGATGCTGGACGAGCGGATGATGCAGACGATGTTCTTGGTTGCAATAGCACTGAAGAAGGTGGTGCAATAGTTGGCACTGGCTGACTGGGATGAGATGGTGATGCCTCTGAAGAGGGTGGTGGTGCAGATGTGCGCGCTGTATGAGGGGGGGATGTGCGCGATTTCCTTGGAGGTGGTGACACCACGGAGGAGGAAGGTGCAGCTGTGGGTTCCGCCTGAGGTCGTGATAATGATCTTGATGACGTTAGCACATTAGTGGAAGTCGTTGGCGGGGAGGTGGATTGCTTGCTACTTGGTGATTTGGAGTTGGTACCTCGGATGGTATTTGAATGTCTATCTCGCATAGACGGCGGCCAAGGACGGGGAGGCGATGAGGAGCCGGGACTGCAGTTGCCAGGTTTATTGGCCGTAATGCGTACCATACGATTGCCACTCTGGGATCTCAACATTGTGAGAATCGGCTCTCTCCAGTCCTGTATTGTTGGCCGACTGGTAGAAGATTGCAGAGACACTTCAAAACACGATAGGTTGTGGATGTCCTGAATGGCGCCGCCAACGATACCCTCGCCCTCGAGCTTTCCACAGACGTCTGAAAACAGGTGTTACAATTGGAGAGAAAACATCTAACAGAAAGGCTCGAACCTTTGAAAATAATGGCATTGTTTGGGTTCCAGACACCACGAAAAGCCCTCCTCTTTTCGGCGATTTCCATATATACCCAGTCCGTGCCGTCCGTGAGAACGCTGATCATGTCGTGTTGAAACCTTTCGATCGGGTCGGAGATGAATTTACCCCCATATTGCTTTGATGACGTGGGGAGCCGTGTGTAGAAGTGAGGATTCTGCTTGAGAGTCAACCGTTCATTTCCTTTGAAACGGCTGAAGTTCCACAGAACTTCGTTGAGATCTGAACTCCCACAGAGTTCCTCTGATATTACTGTAGAATCAGACAACATGAACCGGCTTTAAAAGATGGCGCTCACGTGTGACGGTATTGGGACTTTCGTCAAGAAGGGATTTCTGGAGAAGAAACTTCACCTGTTTCGTCGGCACTTCCTTAATTGGCTGGTAATTGGTATCAGAATGCAACGAAGCAAAGGAACGAGCTCCTCTCTTACATGGAATGCATCTTTCAGCCTGTTTATGACCATCGATGAGGACTCATCATTCGCCTTCGCTTCTCTCATTCTTTCTTCGACAGGCTTCTTTTTCAAGTTGCTGGGATGGAAACGCTCTTCATATTGCTTTAACGACTCGATTGCCTTGCTGAATTTATCGTCCGCCTCCTTCGATTTCTTCTTTACTGCCTCGGTCGCGGACTTCAGTGCGTCGTCGACGAGTTCTAACGCACTATTGGGACATTGTCAGAATAGAGTGTGTGAAATGTCATCAGAGGGCATTACACTCTCAGGCTAGCATCTGAAGCTAGGGTTTGTTCTTGGGCTTGGACGAAAATTCGGCAAATGCTAACTAGTTCCGTAGCCTGCTTTCGGTACGCCCTTCCAATGTCTTTGATATACGCTCTGAATGACAATTTGTCAAAGCCGGGGGTACTTGGCGACATTAACGGCAGCAGTAGAAGTGAGAGTATGACACAGGGAAAGATGAGCGTTCACACAGAAGCCAGCTTAACTCGGCGGGGTCGACACCGAGAGGCCTATAAAAAGGATATACCCCAAGCGCGCACATGCTGCAGTGTATGCGTCATAGTGGCACTGAGAGACCACCAGTCATTACGCAGAGTATATCCCTCGATTCGGGAAGTCATTCATATGACCAGGGTAGATGGGCCTGCCTCACTTCATAACGTGTTTGCGTGGCAGTCGCACACGCGTGTTCAACTGTAGGACGTGCTTGAAGGTCCGCATTTCAATTGGGCGGAAATTTCCGAATTCCTAATTTCAAAGTTGCAACCCAGACGGCGAGTTATTTTCCTTCCGTTGGCCTTGATGGTCCGATACCCTGATGTCGTACCCTGGATCGTGTATGACTACGTAGGTGTACGTCTCACGGTTTTCGCGCTGCCAGAGCGCCCTCACGCAGCACGCCTTTAATTGTTTTTATTGAAGATTTATTGAAAAAAATGGGACACGTATAATTGCGTCATGACCGCAGTGTGACACTCTGAGGGCGACCAATAACCTCCCTGTAGGTTGTAGGGAGACGGAGGTTATAGTATACATCGTATGTTTGTCCACTCACATCCAGTAGCAAATTCAGGTGGACACAAACCGAACTGTGTAGGTTTCCCGCACATTTCTCAATCTACCCAAAGGTCACTCGCGGGTCTCAGCTTTAGTGGGTAAGGCATACCATAACCACAAAGTGCTGCAACTCGTTGCGCGCTGATCGGGCGCTGCGGAATGGGGTTGTATTCCAGCGCGGCCACCCCGAAGATATCAGCAGAAGCCCCACACGTGGCCGTTGCTGGGGGAACTGTAACACAAGGCGGCGGAGATCACCCATGAGGCTCCCATGCAGACATTGTGGCGCATCTTCCGGAGCTACATCAGAATTCCCAGCAGCAAGGGGCACTGGGGGAGGGGGCAAATTTTCATAAACGGCCGCACCAGGAGAAATATGCACAAATACGTCGCATCATCGATCTCTGCAAAAATTGGCAGTGAAGAAAACAAGCATGTTCACGGGGTGGGTGCCCGCCAGAGATCACATAGCTTCTGGCTCTTTCCTCGCATGCTGCGGGCGGCACTGGGGTCTCTATGATCTTCAAAATGCGTCATTTCGATAGTTGTGCTAATTGGGAACGAACTAGCTTGGCCGGATGTCAAGTCTCCACCATCCAGAACGCGTCGCGTGTTCTCTGACAACTCTGGTACCTCCCGGTAGCATCGTGTACTTACCATTGGGCTAGCAGGGCCAGCCGGTGCCTTGTTTTCTTGAGATCCAGGGTTTCGTGAAACAGAAAAAAGCTATTCATTACATGCAATATCGTAAAGCGTCCGTGGGGCGGCGAAATATTGCAGCATGTTGTGCCACAAAATCTGCCAGCAGGACGCAGCTACACTAAAGTAGAGTATAGTAATTAGCGCCTGCTTGTTGTGGCGCCGGCCCCCATCCTTTTTGCCCCATTTGATTGTCGCCTATGTGCTTTTAGCGCTCGAGCTGTAGGACGGGGATTTAAATGCCACGGGCATAGGAAAGGATCAAACATGAACACGTTGCAACATCACCCTGAGCTGTTGTCATCACTAACAGCGGTCTTTGTAGTGAGAGAACGCAGAATCTGACGACCTGACCTCACTGCTTGTCAATATCCAAACTGGGTAGAATCGTCTCACGACAATTGCGCGTCCCCATTTCACACAAAGTCCCCGATCATCGGCCCAGCAACGTGACATGGACGCCGGCAGCACACCTTCTATATTTCTCCGCCTGAGACGGCATCTTGACGCTTACTGCTAGCACGGAAATCATTTCCGTGACAGAAATTTTACTACTATAGTAGTGTAGGGAAGGGACTCTGCCAGTCACCAGTGTGAATCGATAAAACATCGCACAATAGAATTTACAAGCGGGCGGTAGAGGCGTGGTAATAACGCCGAACAAGGCGTGAGAACGGATGTATAGCAGCGTACGGATCCATCATCCAAGAAATGACCAGTTCGATTTTGAACATATTCAGGTTCGAGGAAAAGTCAGCGTGGGGAGTGGTTCAAGCGCGCATGATGGTCGCGGGTATATTCAAAGTCGCTCGAAACCAAGGACCTGGCGGACAAGCGGACCTTGCACAGTCGCTAGAATTCTATGTCCCTTTCCTATCTCCTCTTGCACATTCTGAGGAAATAGTAATATGGCATACTAGGACACCCACGAAGCGTTCAATGGCTCGGGCTAGAGTTCAAGGAGCCGAGGTGAAGCTCAGGTGGAGCGCGTAGCAGGGCGCAGCCAGTGCGCCGCGTGTATGCGGACTTGACACGAGGTCCCGTCGTGAGCGTAGTCGCAGTACACATCCGCGACTCGGAACGGCAGCTCGCACACGGCGGGCGTGATACGGAATCGCTGAATGTCCTAGAAACAGGCTTCGCGTTGGCTCCAAGGGGGGACTGGGGATAGTGAGGCGATCCATCCTACGGGACTTGGTCCTGTTCGAGTTAGCGCTCTTCACATATCCACTTGGGGCTATAGTTCCCCTTATTCGGCCCCAGGCCAGAAAATATTCAACGTAGTCCTTATTGCTTGCTCTGTGTTGAGCGTACTCTGCCCTGAATTAGTGGGAATGTTTCTCAAGTTGGGACCGTTGGCTTGCACAAGGGTGGCAGTTAGGTTAGGAGTAGGGTTCGCGGTCCGGAATTGCCGGTCCGACCCCTCTTGACGGTTGACAAAAACAAAGACCGACTTCCGACTTCCGAGCCGTTCATTCAACTTTGACATGGCACACTACTGTAGTGCTGCTCCTCCCTCGTTGTCTCTGCGCTTGGCTCGTCAACTGCACCCGGACTCACCATCGGTGCTTATATCATATCAAGACCTAGGTTTCCAGATGATTTGGGTGTCGTCTAAGCCGCCTTTGAAGCCGCCAGAACTAAACCCGCCATTTTGCGGGCATGCGATCCAGCGCTAAGCGTGCCAAGTTATCGATGTGGCAACGACGTCGCCATCAGAGCGGTTCTGAGTTATGTTAAGGTTTGGTTATGGGAGGTGATGGAACAGTGGCAGCACAGCGGCCTGAATTCAAAAGTGGTTCCTCGGACACGTTGAGCGTTCATCTGGCCTACCGAGTCTACTGGCGGAAGTTCCGCGCTCACTTTGAATCAGCTAATACGGTATTTACGGTAAGGAGCATTTTTATTTTTATTCCGATAGCGTACAAAGTTGATTAATCCAACTTCAAATTTAACAAAATAATATCACAGAGTTCACGCTTTGGTACCATAATGGAATGCAGCGCTGGAGGCGACGTGGTCCAGGTGAGACATAATCAGTTCTTCTCGATCTCGGTTCAAGGCCCATTGCGTCCAGTAACAGCTCTAACTCCTCCCTAGATGCTGCCGGTTGAGTTGGCAGGAGACTTTAACGGCCCCGGACGAGTCCCGTCAATGACACAAGGTGATCTCATAACTTTGTCAAGCTTCCACATCCGCCAACCAGTTCGCTCAGTCCCGGTTATCAAGGCTTTACTGATATTCCTTCCCATCTATTTTGTTCGCATCATCCACCCCCGTCCACTTT
>Ga0307510_10010998_pt1 | contig 10759 bp, 13 predicted proteins | sample 12_EM_MG_FD_207224 | JGI IMG/M metagenome (GOLD analysis project Ga0307510, IMG submission 207224) | Populus trichocarpa ectomycorrhiza microbial communities from riparian zone in the Pacific Northwest, United States - 12_EM | ecosystem: Host-associated > Plants > Roots > Unclassified | place... | reverse complement strand
AACCATGTACGTACCGTTTACGTCTTCTGGCTTTCCCCTTGCATCGCCTCGAGCTGTCGAGTGCGCGGATTGAAAAACGATCGAGAACTGACAATGCACCCATCCCTCCATCGCGCCCTCTTGTCCTGATCGGGGCTCTCCAATCTCTTCGGATTTCTTTTTCTCATTTCCTTTGGGCGCGGGCGCGGGCGCGCAGGTAGACGATGCATGTCCGCTAGCCACGATGGCAGCGCTAAGCTTCGATGCTGAACAAGCCAACAAAGCAGAGTGGTACACCTCGTACCCAAAGGTGCGGCTCAACGCGCTACCGAAGCAAGCCGTTCAGCGCGCGGGAGCACTGCCCAAGCCACCACCGCCTCGTCGACCGGGGACGGGCGCGCTGAAACACTTGGATGCGTGGGAGTTTAGCGCATTCGCTGGGGTCACATGCGGCGCCGTTGGAAGCGGTCGTGCGGCGATGTCGATGATCGCCGATATTGCGAGGCAAGAGATCGAATGGCAGCTGCGAGTCATGCAACCCTCGTCCGTCCTCCACATCGGCATCGACATCGACATCGACGCCAACTCCGCCGCCGACTCCTCCGCCCAGCGCCGCAGCAGCAGGCGCAAATCGGGCAGTCGCGTGAGCACGCGCGCGCTGTCGTCGGGATTGTTGGTGGCGGCGGCGGAGGACGAGGATGGGGCGGGCGTTCCTGCCGCCCATGGACAACGTGGTGGTCACATGGCAGGAAAGAAGCGGAAGCGGAGCACGACTTCGGTAGATGTGGCGGAGACACCTGACTCGCCTTGTTCTCCGTCTCCGCCCGAGAAGAGAGTCAAGCGCGGTTCTGCGGCCCAGCACTCCCAACAGCTTTACCACCGCGACCGCGGCGCGGGCGCCGCCACCACCACCGCCGCCGCCTCTTCTGGGTCGTCTGGGACAAGAGGTGCAATCAATGTACGACCACTACAGCGACCGCTGACTCGGACGCCGCCGCCGCCGCCAGCTGGGCCTGCGGCTGCGTTCTTGTACTCTTTGGGTATGCGGCAAGGCACGATGGATATCACGCTCGAACGAGGGCGAAGAATGCGTGGAGCAGGGAGACGGCGCTGAGATTGGGGAGGTTTCGTCCTGTGGCCACTGATGCCGCTTGCGGTGCAAAGTGGTGCGATGGCCGGGACATCGGGTTTGCGCACGGGAGCGGGCACGAACGCTACCGTGACCGTGCGTCGGAATCCCGTGGACGAAGGACGAAGGTGTTGATGGTTCTTGTTATCTCACGGCGGAACCCGTGAAGGAAACAGTGGATGAAGTCCCTTGATCCGCAAGACAAGGTTCCCCTCCCCCACCCTCATTTGATCCCACCCAACACATTACCGCCACCCCCCCGCATTTACTGTACTGTATTGTCTTGAACCAACTTAAGTCTTATTGAAAATAATTGCTACTCCCGACTTCTGAGAATTTTGAATCTGAATCCACATCACGAGGGACGGACGCCACAAATGGCTAATAAATTTATAGGCGACACGTTTTTCCACTGATTCCGGAACCACGACCAGCAAGCGAAGGCGGTGCCTTTTCATTGCAAAAGGGGGAGCTGATCATTTCCATATAAACCAATCTGGCTTGTTGAGGCTTCTCAACTAAAACTGTACTCGCACTGGGCAACTGTAAATTTCAACGTATATGGGCAAAGTGCATTCGACACCCCTTCCCCTTCAAGGTCCGAAACAGGCAGCATGCGGTTTCAATGGAAACCCCTGACAGTGGGAACGACGACGACCAGGAATGACAACGGAGATAATCGCAAGGGAAAAAAGCTTGCTATACAGTTGGATTCGTGGACTTCGAAGGGACACCACTAGCACACGGAACACGGACAAGGCCGAGGGCGTTGGCGTTGGCGTCTGCACGTTGGTACGCCCCAACTCCTCTCCTCCACACGTGCTGCGCCACCGCGTATTGGGATAGTCAAAATTGCCCATCATCCTGGGACCGCGTTCGTCCTTCTAACTCTATTCCAGATACGGAACCGCGAGACGCCCATAAAGAAAAAAAAAACAGAGAGCGTAGTGGAGATGTGGAGATAACGCAGCTTGACTTGCGAAGGGGCCGTTTTCGGAACCCGGAAAACGGAGTCTTTTTGATGGAGACAGAATTACGCCAGATTGAACGGAGGCTTTTGCTTTAGAATTGGGAGAACAGGGCGTAAAGGCCGCATCCGGACCACCCCTATTTCGTGGGCGAAGCGTCTGTCTCATCTCTCTTGCACGGTCTTTCTCGTCGAAACAAATCTCGAGCCAACCACGGGAGGTTACTCCTCGGACATTCTTCTTTTGCCTTCACATGGGCACTTTAGTTTGTTTTTTTTTGACAGAGAGAATGTATAGTCACTCGGATCAAGGAACACGTCAAGACGTCAGGGGGCCAGGACGAGCCACGAGCCGAAGGAACAGGGGTGAGGGAAAAAAAAAAGGTAGCTGTCGATTTCTGCGACTAGAAGCTGTCCCCAGTGTCGATGGACACAACAAAGTACGTTCGTCTGCTCCAAGTGGGCATCGATGCGCACCACCCAGGGATTCGTAGCGCACAGAAAGGCTTATCACGCGGAGTGTAATCTCCGGGGCCGCGCGAGAGATCGGGATCCGAGGGTCCGTGTAACCGCCGTCACAAGTCACTGGACTGAACGGCGTGCACGACGACGTAAGCACGCCAAAAGCCACGGGTTCGGGAGGGAGGGGGGCCTGAGCCGCGGCCGCGCCAGCGAGACAAGAGAATGATGCGCGTGTGGGTCGTATCTTGCGTCGCGTGAGAAAAAGAGGGGTACCGTTTTCGATTCAACAACGTGCATCATTCATTGCTGCCGCGCATTCTGTGATGCCCGTTTCGGGGGGAAGGGGAGGATGTGCGTCGCGGGTGTAGCTGCAGCAGGTGCGGTGGAAGTCCCCGAGAGGGTCCGACGAAGTCGGGCGAGTCACTCGTTTTGCCAGTCACCCGGCGGGCTACCACCTAACGTCAAAAGAGAGTTGAACGATGCCCAAAGCTGGAAGGCATCATTGACTAGTCAGGACGAGTGACAATCATTGCTCAGCTCCGAGCCGTGGACCTGAATCGGGGAAGCGGGCAGAGCCCCATGAGAAACCGGGACAGATCAGTATGAGCTTGAGGACGACGGGGGATGGGCGGACGGGGAGGTTCTAATTAGGTCCAAGTTTGTTAGTTGGTGCCCGGTATCGCCTCTGACGGTTGATGCCGACGCATCGCGAACTGAAGGGGGTACGGAGGGCAACGTGCAGGACGTGCGGCAACCCCAGCAGCAAGGTCGCCGAGAAATAACCCACTGTTAGGAGGGCAAACTGCCGAGTTGAAATGACCCGAGTTTTCGAAAAAAAAAAAAAAAAGCAAGATTTGAAAGCACAGTTGTCCTCTTGACATCGACGGTGAGGGAAATTCCTGAAGCTTGGTGGGAAGAAGTGCTGGTAAGTGACTGCGGATTGCCCAGGTTAGTAAGTCATCTCCGAGGAAGGCTGTGTACTCGAGACTCGGACTTGCGGTGCGTTGGCCAGCCAGATATCGCTCATTTTACCCGCTTACCGACAACACGCTGACTAGACCCATTCTTGTTCCCTAACTCCTCGGAAAAGGCTTCGAGGTTCCCCTTTCGTCGTTCGACCGCTGTAGATAAGAAAAATTAGAGCGCAACACGCATGAGTGTCCGCCTAGACCCTAAAAACCCCGGAGGTTACAAGGAGCTTCTGGACAAGTATGACACTTGGATGTTCGATTGTGACGGTGTGCTGTGGCGCGGAGACGGTCTCATAGACGGCGCAGCAGACGTCCTTCAGATTTTACGCAGCCAGAGTACGTAACAGCGCACAAGCTTGACTGGGACCTGTATCATACTCATCATCCCGTTTCCCTTCGCCTCCTTCAACCTCTCTCGATCCGATCCTTCGTCCTTACAAGAGAAACGCGTCCTCTTCGTCACCAATAACGCGACCAAATCCCGGCGTAATTACAAGAAGAAGTTTGATGGGTTGGGAATCGAGGCGCATGTTGTACGTATTTCTCCTCCATTCGGTGCCAACCCGTTTATGTGCTCGCACTGCCCAGGACGAAGTCTTCGGATCCGCGTATGCGGCTGCTGTCTATCTCTCTTCGGTGCTCAACTTTCCCATGGATAAGAAAGTATATGTGATCGGTATGTCAGGGCTTGAAGACGAGCTTCGCAGTGAAGGCATCTCGTTCATTGGTGGAACCGTGGGCATCACCATCATTCGTCATCCTTCAATGCGCATCTCATTTACCGTCGCAGGATCCTGAAGATAACACACTCTCTGCGCCTGGCGAAATACCACCGGATCCCTCGGTTGGGGCCGTGCTGGTTGGTCTCGATACGTCCATGAACTACACGAAGCTGTCGCGCGCGTTCCGTTACTTGCATTCAAACCCTGAATGCGCATTTCTTGCTACTAATGAGGATTCTACGTACCCATCGGAAAAGGGTTTACTACCTGGCGCTGGGGCTGTCCTCGCACCCCTTCTCACCGCCCTGGGTCCCAATAGGCCAGTCACCTCGATCGGTAAACCGAATAGCAGGATGTTAGATGCCATCAAAGCCAAGTGTGTCTTCTTCGACTCCTTCTAGCCCATCAGTTTCACGCAACATCGCGCGTGTCGTTCGTCCGGCAGATGCTGATTGATCCCTTTTTTTTCGTATGTGTGCGGTTGGTTGCAGGCATAATTTTGACCCCAAACGCACGATCATGGTTGGCGACAGACTCAACACTGACATATTGTTCGGAAAAGGTGGTGGGCTCGCAACGTTGCTCGTCTTGACCGGTGCGGGCGTCTCCCTTTCACCGGATCGTCTATCCGAGCGTTCTCCTGATCTGATGTCGTCAGGTATCACTTCGGAGGAAAACCTGACGGAGCCCGACCAATCGATAATTCCTGACTATGTCACTGCCTCGATTGGCGACCTGCGTGCGGCCGTAGCAAACTGATAAGAGAAAAGCTGAATGTGAAATCAAGTAGAGAGCTAAGAACGCCTTAGAGGTTAATTGACTTGTAACGCCTTTGTTTTCGGTTTGAATCGTATTGCCGCAATGTTTGATGTACCGGCGGGGGCCGTATACTACTCCCCGATCCAGCGCTGGTTGCCGCAGCAGAGTAGGAACTCCATGAGGGTGCTAGCTCAATTAAATAAGCCTGAGGCTGAAGGATAAAAAATACAACGTAAAACTTTCTTCTTCAGCGTTGGCTCTATGATATATCTGGGTAACGGGGCACGACACAGTGGATCGCCGACGTTTGCGCGCATGGCCCCGTGACTACGCATAAAATGGGCGGCGTAGAACCAAGTCCGGTTCGTGCTAAGACGAGTACAGCAAGTCACGAGCGTTGATGGATCTGTCAGCGTTCGTGCATTCATGATTCATGTTGCTCTTCGAGCTCTATCAGTGAATAGAAGCCATCGATCGCCCCCCCCGACCCTCCCTTCCCCTTCATTCATTCCTTTGTCTATTGTTCGTTCCTTTTCCGATTGACAACATTGCAAACCGGCCTTGACGGAGATGACCAGTCCCACTCTAAAATTACCAGGAGATGAACGGCGGAAGGGCGATGACGACAACTTGGTTTAATACTAGGTTCTCTGGAACATTCTCTGTCTTTCACACACGTCGAACGACAAAAAGGATGCGGTGCCATGCGGCATGGTCGTTTGGCACTTCTTCTCCCGACACGGTCGGAAGTAGGACTGGCAGTGGCGTAGTATGACTTCGTCGTTGACGCCGATCCAAACTTGAGGATCATAGTCACTTATTATTGCAAAGCAGAAGAAGTTGAAAAAAAACAAAACAAGATAGCTCTACTACTGCCTCCGAGATGAATCACCGAGATGGCACTACGGTTCTTGATGTGATCCCCTGTGTCTTGTTTGACTCTTGCATAATGCGCGAGAAGCGGAGCGACCAAAGAAACGACCCCACCTTCCCAGGTATGTCGAATGGAAGAACACTACACCGCAAGGGGGAAGGGGGGCCACTGGCACGCAGCCGCAACTACTGTACACGCCTCATACATCGTGTTGAAAAAACGTTCGGGATTATCCTGGGCTCGTTCCTTGGCTTCTTTAAGTTTCGGCGCAGAGCTAGCTGTAATCGGTGCTGTAATGCTTTGCGCATGTGCCCACACTCCGTGGGCAGGTGGCGGAGCAACCCTGCGAGGGGGCGCCTTTTTTTGCGAATTCATGCGTACCCTAGACCATCCACGGATATTACTCCAGCGGAACAACGGGATTGATGAGAGAAAACTCCCAGCGTGTCGGCGCACAAGTGGATAATTTTCAATTTACGCCTCGGTTATTCTCAGGAAATGTGGGGGCGGGAGGCAGTGGCACTCGAAAAAGCCAAGAAAAAAACATGATCTTGATGGACTCGCCAGGAGGGTTGTCCGAGTCGGGGCACCTGAATTAAGTTATAGTATAGTCGACTTTTAGATCGAGAGCCAAGTCGGACGAGTTTTGCTGGCTCTGGGCGGGATGTGCCAGGCTGCTGGACATTTCGTTATTTTTTGCCACCGATTGGCACAGCCATTTGTTTGGCCTTGTGTGAGATTGGAGGCGGATAGGGCAAGGAAGGTCACGCATTGGCACGCTTGTGCGGAGAGCCGAGGGAAAATCCCTGATGGATTTATTTTTTCATACCCAGCGAACAGATAGGTTACCCGTTGGTTCGATAGTGCCTATTGCGAAATCGAGCAAACATGGGAAAGTCGACATCTGTGGAGTTGATTGCCGCTCCTAAGACCCGTTGCTCGCTATGGCTCGACACGAGGTAGCATTGGGAGATTCAAACCTTGCGCCGCCCATCTCTATCACCAATGGGGCTTATCAAGACTGACATGGGCAAAATTTGACTTTCGCCCCTGGCTGCGTGCCAGTTCCGTAAAGGGCATCTGTGATAACGGATAACGGTGGGCCCCTGCGTGGGGCGTGAAGGAAATTCGGCTGCAAACCGATAAACCCACTCAGTTCAGGCAGAGCCATCGACTGAGGTGTAGAGTGCATACTCGGATGGTGCCAGCGGTGCATCGAGCTTAGCTTCGAGCAACCCGGGCCCACACTGGACTAGGATTATCAACGATGAGAGGTGTAATAGACAACAAGAACAGCAAATACCGCTGGCCAGAGCGTTCAAAACAAACTTGAGAGAGAGAGATTTACCGGACAGTGCCCCGAGAGGTAGTAGAGGGTACCTCGGCGGTATTGTTATGGCAGTGAACCTGCTGGAGGGATCTTGGAGGTCGAAGCGATAGCGATGGCGGGGACCATTTTCAGAGATAAAGTGGGGTCCGATGGGGAAAAAAAAACACTGGATACAAAGCAACAGCACGATATGATACAACCGGAGGGAAGAGAGGTAAAAAAAAAACAGGTAGACCTTCAGCTCTCCGCAAGCACGCCCCGGGCCCACATAGCGTCGCCCACCAGTCTTTCAGCGAAGAAATCGCCGAGAATCTCGCGCAGACGCTCCGCAATCTGCACATCGTCAGGATCCCCTAGGTCCAGCGGTACGGGGTGTTCTGACGGTGGGTGCAGCACAGTCAGGGCCTCAAACACCGCACTCGCGACTCCCGGCTCTGCCCCGAGGGCCTTCGCACCACCTGCGTCCAGGATGCCCTTCCGCACCGCCTCCTTGCCTACGCCAATGAGTCCCCGCAGCGCCCCCAGTCGTGTGCCGGGGCCCCGCTCTGAGGAGAGGAGGGCCAAGAGGAGCGTCTTCATTATGCGCGGCGCGAGCGAGGGGTACGTGGCGGAATGCTGATTGACCATGCGGGCGAGGGCAGAGGCGGCGGACGCGCGCAGATGGGTCGAGTGCATGGGCGGTAGTGAGGAGTGTAATAAGACGGAGAGCACTGGGGGAAGGATTTGGTGAAGCTGAAGCAGGCATCGTCAGCGATGGGCTCGGATGAGCTCGGGGGGAACATTTTCGACGCACATAAGGTTCGACGAACAGCGTCGCATTTTCGAGGAGGGCAGAGATGACACCCAACAGCACCTCGAGGGTGCGCCCACAGGTATCGTCCTGTGTGCCCTCGTGAAGCACGCTGACGACGTTCTCGCCGACCCAGCGGACAAGGTAGGGTAGTAACGGTTGCAACCCAGCGTCGTGCCTGAAACTCGCCAGCGCTGCCGTCCTTTTGGTCGGATCCGCGGTTCCGGTGCCAGAGGGAAGTACCGACGACGTGAGGCGGTCATAATAGAGCTGGAGCTCGCGCGAGAGCACCTGCTTGACGAGCGCGGCCTGCTGTCCAGCGCGCTTATCGGAGGCCGCCGTCCCCGGCGGGTTCAGCGAGGGGTCGTCGCGGGGCACCGCTGGCGGGTTCTCTGGGATGAGCGGCTGCACGCCCTCAACGGCGAGCCAGTGCGCGGTCCAGCGGACGCTAGGCGGGAGCACGAGCTTCTCCTCGCGGAGGACGCGCTCAAAGTCGACTTCCTCGTCCTCGACAAAATATACGGGGCCAACGGATGCGAGTTGGGGGAAGGGAGCCGCGCGACGGAAGACTGGAGTCGTGTATGGGCTGTGTCCATAGAGCGGCTCGATGTTGAGGACGCGTAAGGCGCGATCAATGTCACCCGTGGTGAGGGTCGTACGCCGCGCATGGCGCATGAAGCGTGATGCCTCCTGGAGAGCGGTGAGAGAGAACGGCAAGCATGAAGGACGACATGACACACCTCGATGACCTGGTGTATTCGATACTCTACATCACTAGCCAAGGCGGATGCGACGGTGTCAGGAAGGTTCGTGATCCCGAGTGATTCTGCGACATCCTTGGGAGGAGTCGGAAAGAGCCTTATGAGAAAAACAACTTGCACACCTTGACAGAATCCGCCTTATACAATCCCGTTGAGGACCCCGAGGTCTTTGCGGGCTTTGGTTTTGTGCTCATTAACGTGAACTGCTCACACCCAATCGCTGGGCACTGACGATGTCACGGTGAGCGGGCAGTGCCGAGAATTCCTCCGCGACGGGCCGTCATGCTGTCACTAATACAATCGCCCCTTTGACCCGTCCTTTGATCTGCCCTCATTCTCATCGTTGAGCTCTCCACGGTTTCATACGATACAACACTTCTCTGCTACTATTATCATAATCTCAGGACTTCCGGTCTTTATCTCAAAAGTTCTCAGTGATTTTTTGGGCTTCTGGTTCCCACACCCAGGGGCTGGTGCGTTCGATACCATCACCATCACCATCTCCCGACGTCTGTCGTCACGAACAAGCAGATTATGATGTCTCGAGGAAGCATTGAATTAAGAAATAGGAATGTTAGACTCTCTACAATGGGCGCTGTTGTACTTGTGCCCTGGCCCACCAGAAGTTCCAAGCAGAGCTTGTCATGTCTTATTCTTCATCTTCCGTCTTTTGTGCTACTCCTTCGGGTTGCCTCGTCTTCTGGACGGCTTGGACTCGGTCTTATTTCTGTTTAGAATTTCATGTGTTTTCGCTGTTGCTGCTGCCCAACCCCGTAGGCAGGCCATCTTCCCACTATTGTGATACCTATAGGTAAGAAGTCACACCACAGCCCTTCTGAGTATGGACCCGTTTGCATTGTTGATTCTGTGAGTTATTGTGCACACTGATATATAGCTGGCGTGGCAGTCTGTTCCCGGAGTGGAAGCCAAGTATTTCGATTACTGTTATAAAATGTTTCACTAGATCGGTTGCACATTCACGAACTATCATGAGACTGTTTCTGGACACTTCCTCACCATACGTGGTTACCGAGGTACGATGTCAAATTCAACACACGATCAAAAGCTGGCGATGATTCTCTTGCTGTCCACAAGCGACCGAAAGTGGAGCAGTTTTGTCCCCCAATCACATCTCTTGGAGCACACTCTTTTTCCCTGTGATCCCGTAGTTTTTTTTTTAATCCATTTTTGTGCGCCTCGGGGTACAGAACATTGATCCCGTAGTATGCACTACCTTGTGATGTGGTGTCAGTGGTGTTGGTGCCTCGGCCTGCGCCCGTCAATGGAAACGGTGACAATGGAAACATCAATCATTGATGCTTATTTAAAGAAACAACTATCGTCGTGCGTGAACGTGAAGTAATTCGACACGAGTACTCGTTGCCTCCACTGCCATTGTTCTGGCATCGTCACGGTCGTTGGCGAATGCCCGACTTCCCCGTATTTGTGGTCATACCGGAGCGGTCCGAGCGGATAGGCCGGTTGCTTGGTGCCTACAGTTGGTCAAACAAGGTTGATTAACGTTCATTCAGCGCTTTCCAAGAAAAAAAAAACGTTCATTCCCTAGACCTGTACATCACCCGGGCGTGTAACTGCGGGCTGTTCCTTGTTACCATCGTTTTGAATCAAATCCATTTGAACTGGTTTGGGATACCCTCGACACCCTCGTTGTCATTGCCTACAGAGGTTGTCATGATCGTATCAACCCGCGAGAGCGGGACCATATAAAACGCAGCTCAGTGGAACCTGTCAGTCTTCACCCATTTCCGGAGCAGGCACTCCAAGCTCGACGCTTTTTGTCCACATTCCTTCATTCCTCTAGTCGCTTTTTACTCGGTTTTCTTTCATTTAGTCCGTAGCATTGCTGGCATGGCGGCAAAACTTTTCTCCGTTTATTTCTTCGCGATAGCAGGTCTTGAGGTCATCAGAGCCGGTACGTCTGATATCTCCCATCTGCATGCGTCGTTGACAGAGCTGACCGCAAACTGCAAACAGCTCCTTTGACTCTTAATCAG
>Ga0307510_10010997_pt1 | contig 10760 bp, 11 predicted proteins | sample 12_EM_MG_FD_207224 | JGI IMG/M metagenome (GOLD analysis project Ga0307510, IMG submission 207224) | Populus trichocarpa ectomycorrhiza microbial communities from riparian zone in the Pacific Northwest, United States - 12_EM | ecosystem: Host-associated > Plants > Roots > Unclassified | place... | reverse complement strand
AGCCCCTCTTCTCAAGCTTGCAGCTGGCCCCTTGTCCCCCTTGTTTTATCCTTGTTAGAATCCTTGTTATTGGTTATCCTCTCTACTTGTTATTGTGCATAATTCCCCTTGTTTTCCCTCTCTTTTGAAGAAGAAAATCTGCTCTCTTCCCCCTGTTTCTTTAGTTTCCAGCCGGCCATGAAAGAGGAATGAATGGGGTATTTATAGCCCCCATTCTTTCTAATTATACATCGGCCCCTATTCTTTCCTTTTCTTTATAATTTGAGTCATATTCCTTACGTCTTTATATTTTCCTATTTAATTTCTTAATTATTATTTTTATTTATCATGTGTATAATAACATTTTAATTTAATTTTTTTTTCCAGGATTTTACATTCTCCCCTCCTAATAAGAATTGCATCCTTGAAATTTAAATGACATACCTGTCTCGGGAAATAGGTGAGGGTATTTTTCTCTAATCTCTGTTTCCCTTTCCCATCTTCCTTCTTCTATCTGTGAATTCCTCCATAACACTCTTACTAAAGGTACCCTTTTATTTCTCAACACCTTCTTGCTCCGATCCTAGATTCTGACTGGCTTGGTCTCTAGAGTTAAATCCTCCCTTACTTCAATGGGAACTAGGGGTAGTACTTATGAAGGGTCCACCTCTGCTTTTCATAATAAGAACACATGAAACACATTATGAGTTTTATCCAAATACGTAGGTAGTTGCAGTCGATAAGCAATCGACTCGATCCTTTCAACAATTTCAAATGGCCCGATGTATCTTGGGGCAAGTTTCCCTTTCATTCCAAACCGAATGATGCCCTTTCACGGTGCCACTTTTAAGAATGCTTTGTCCCCTACTTGGAACTCCAGAGGTCTCCTTCGATTGTCCGAATAACTTTTTTGTCTGTATTTGGCTTCTTTCATTCTATGCCTGATTAATCTTACTTTGTCGATCGTCAATTATACTATTTCGGGACCTAGAGCTCCCCCTTTCCAACTTCATCCCAACATATTGGGGTACGATATTTTCTCCCGTAAAGAGCTTCATATGACGCCATACCAATATAAGCTTGGTAGCTATTATTATATGTAAATTCTACTAATGGCAACAGATCCTCCCAACTTTCCCCAAACTCCAACACGCACAACCTTAGGAGGTCTTCAAGTGTCTGGATATTCCTCTCTAACTGACCATCTGTCTAAGAATGGAATGTTGTGCTCAGGTTCACCTTAGTCCCTAAAGCTTGTTATAAGCTTAGCCATAATCTTGAGGTGAACCTTGGGTCCCGGTCCGACACAATTGAAAGAAGCACTCCATGTAGCCTAATTACTTCTTTCACGTATAATTTGCCAACTTGTCCACGGGATTCGTCATTTTTGTGGGAAAGAACAAGGCCGACTTTGTTAGTCGATCAACCACCACCCATATAACATCATTACCCTTTTTTCTCCTTAGTAATTCGATTATAAAGTCCATGGTTATATTCTCCCATTTCTATTCTGGAATTGGCAGCGGTTGTAACTCTCCCACTGGCCTCTAATGCTCTATCGTCACTTGTTGGCATACCCCACATCTTAACACATATTCAGCTATTTCTCTCTTCATGTTTGGCCACCAATAATATTTTCTTAGATCCCGATACATCTTGGTGCTCCAGGGTGAGTTGTAAATCGAGATTCGTGAGCTTTTTTCAACATTTCATCTTTCAGTATCTTATTCTTGGGCAAGTAAACTTATTTGCCTATGACCACCAACCCTTCTGGCAAAATTTGAAAAGGTGTCTCTATGCCCCGACTTTTCTTTTCCTTAATTTTCCTTATGCCTTCATCTGTCAGCTGAGCTTACAGGACTTTATCCCGCAGCATCAATCAAATTTTTAATTGAGCTACTAATAACCCTTTTAGGCCTACACTCAGCCGCACACCCATCATTTTCAACTCTACTAAACCCCCTTGTTCCTTGTTCCCCGAATAATCAACCACTGCCTTCCCTTTTCTACTCAACACATCAGCTACCACATTGGCCTTACTTGGATGATAATCGATCACATAATCGTAATCCTTTATCAACTCCAACCATCTTCTTTGTCGCATGTTTAACTCTTCCTGTGACATTAAATACTTCAAGCTCTTATGGCCAGTAAAAATATAAACTTGCGTCCCATAGAGGTAATGTCTCTACACTCATAGGGCAAATACTACAACCGCAAGTTCTAAATCATGGACTAGATAATTCACCTCATGTGGCTTCAGCTGTCTAGAGGCATAGGCAATCACTTTCCCATGCTGCATTAACACACATCCTAGACCCTTCTTCGAAGCATCACTGTATACCATGAACACCTCTATCCCTAAAGGAATGGCCAAGACCAAGGCAGAGGTGAGTCTCTTTTTCAACTCCTGGAAACTTTCCTCATATTCCTTCGACCAAATAAACTTTACTTCCTTGCGAGTTAACTTGGTCAAAGGTGATGCTATTATCGAAAAACCTTCGATAAATCTCCTACAATACCCCATGAGCCCTAGGAAACTCCGAATCTCCGTCACGTTGGTAAGTCTCTCCCATTTCAAAACAACCTCCACTTTTTTTAGATCTACAAATATTCCTCCCGCGGAGATAACATGACCCAAAAATACTACTTTCTTGAGCCAAAATTCACATTTATCACGCTTTGCATAAAGTCTATTCTTCCTCAGTTTCCAACACTTCCCTCAAGTGTTGCTCGTGTTCTAGGTAAGAGCCAGAATACACCAATATATCATCAATAAATATCACCACATATTTATCCATATAAGGTCGGAACACTCGATTCATTAAGTCCATAAATATCACGGGGGAATTTGTCAACCCAAAAGGCATCACTAGAAATGCATAATGCTCGTAACGGATCCTAAAAGCAGTTTTCAATACGTCTTGTTCTTTGATCCTTAACTGATAGTACCTCGACCTCAAATCTATCTTAGAAAACACCATCGCTTCCTTAAACTGATCAAATAAGTCATCAATTCACGGTAATAGGTATATATTCTTTATCGTCACTTTCTTCAGCTGACGATAGTCTATACACAGCTAAAACGTGCCATCTTTTTTCTTCACAAACAATATCGGGGCTCCCCAAGACGAGTTGCTCGGCCGTATGAAACCTTTGTCTAACAATTCTTGAAGTTGATCTTCAACTCAGCTAGTTCAATGGAGGCCATCCTACAAGAGGACTGTGCTATAGAATTGATTCCTATAAGGGTCATAATGGAGACTTTAACCTCTCTAATTGTGGGTAGTCTAATTAACTCTTCCAGAAATACATCTGGGAATTATCTTACAATAGGGATTCTTGCTAATTCTATGCTCCCCTTCTTCAATTCTCTTACATGAGCCAACCAGCTAAGGTATCCTTTCTTGATCAGTCTCCCAGCTGTTATGACTGAAATTATAGAATTTAGGACTACCCTTCTTTCTCCTCTAAATACTGCCTTCTTTTTACCCACCCCTTATATAACCACAGTTTTAGTAAAACAATCTACTTGTGCTTTATATCTACTTAGTCAATCCATACCCAGAATCAAATCAAAGTCATACAATTCTAGGGCATAAGGTCCATCTGTAATTCCATCCCCTCGACGTATAATACTACCCTTTTATATACCTCGTCAACGTTTATGTTTTCTCTTAAGGGTGTACTAACTGTCATCCCTAGACTTAGTCTACTTGGTGGTACATTTAATTTATTGACAATTCGATATGCCACAAAAGAAGGATTGGTGACCCAAGGCCAAATATATTAGCATAACCCACAAAGGAAGCAAGCTAATTAAGAGTTCCCTAGCCCTAAAGCTATTGCCCTGATCCTAGATCTATTAAAGTATAAACTTGTATTGAGCCTAACTGTAAAGTACCTGCCACAACATCCGGCATTGGCCCCACATCTTCCTAGGTCATGTGGTATATCCTGTCCCGAGTCCTTTCTTCCTGGAATCTAGGTCGGATCCTATTGGCACTTGCTCCTGGTTGAGTAGGTCATACAGGCCGATCCATTGTCAGTGATTGTTGTTGGCTTTGTTTGGTAGCCCCCTATTTCTGTACCCCTTCAGTGCCTTTGTGTGGACATTCCTTTTTTCTATGACCCGTATCCCTGTAGTGGAAGTAGCCTCTCCCCAAGTATTAACAATCTCTCCATCGGTGTCCCTCACCTCTGCAGATATAACACCTTCCCAAAGTTGCAGAACAGTCCCCGGGTTGTTTCTGATTACACCTCATACACAATGGGTAGGTGGGTCCCCTCTATTCCACGAGTCCTCCTACAATACTAGCCCCTTGCCGGGTCTGACCCGCTGTATGTCCCCCTTTATTGGCCAATCTAGCTCCCTCAAAACTCCCTTCATGAATATAACCTCCCCCTCTCTTTTACAGTTGCCCAAAATATTGGCTGTCTTTACCCTTCTTCGGATATAGAGCTTTCCTTGACGGAGGTACAAAATTATTTCTCTTAAACCCTGTCATCTGATTTTGCTCACTGGTCGGCCTCAGAGTATCATTCATTACCCTCTTCATACCCTGTGCAGCCCGCACTAGGTCCCAAACAGACTGAAACTGCATAGCTATTAATATTACCTTCAGTTCTTGTCTAAGCCCATCCCAAAACCGCTCTACTCGATAATGCTCGGTAGGGAGGTGTGGTGGCAAAGATAGATAAGTCCTGAAACCTCCTCTTATATTCCAAAACTATCATCTCCCCCTGTTTCAGGTCGAGGAACTCCTGCTTTTTTTTCCTTTCTGTGCTGCTAGGAGTAATACCTCTCTTCAAATTCCTCTCGAAAATCTCTCCAGCTCAATCATTCTCCTTCTCTCCTTTCTCAAATAGTTTCCCACCAGGAGTGGGCACTCTCTGTCAGCAACTAGGTTACACAGTCTACCCGGGTCTTTTCTAGCACTTGCATCTGATCTATGACTCTCTCTACCTTTCTCAACCAATGTTTTGCAACCTCGGCATCTTCTTCACTTGAATACGTTGTACAACCCATCTCCCGCATGCCCTTTACCCACTGAACCAAATTGATTGCCTTCTCTGATCTAGAAGTGAGATGGGAAGTACCCCATATCATCCCTATCGCTACTGCCTTAACCACCTATTCTAGAAATGCAGGGTCTGAATACAGATTAGGTGCAACTGGTGGCTCCATTGGTGGGGGCCTATCCCCAGGTCTTTGATTGCCTGATTCCTCGGGCAACGACACTTCTTCCCGTTGAAATGCAGAATCATTCTGATGTCCTGTTGATTCTCTTTTTTCAGATTGAGTCGAGGCCGCAGGTAAATGGAAGGCAGTGTCTGTCAATGGGTCCCTTTCATTTTCATTACCATATAACGAATCATAACCCCTTCTCCGTATATGAGACGGGTCGGTTCTTGCTCCCTGTCTAGTACGGACCATCTTACAACATATTTCTAAAACCTCATTATCATATCAATCCTTCAAAGTTTAAACCATGCTCTAATACCAAATTGTAACATACTCAATTCTAGAATTAGACAAGATAATTAAAATTACTTAATTTTATGCATAATTTTTTTTTGATTTATTTACACTGTAATGAAATTTCTAGCGAATTTTTTTGGCAGAGTCTTCCATATACCTAGAGGTCCCAAGTTATCGACAATTCATCCTGTACATATCTCATGTTCATTCCATCATCATCGCATATCCATGTCGCAGCGCCACCACAATTATTATTAGTCACAATATATATTGAAAATCCACGGATTCATTTCAAACATATAATTTACAACACAAACTAATAGTAATAAACTTGATTAATAACATTAATATTACAACCATAAAATCCTGAAGGTATCTAAGATTAATATTAGGGAATACTAATATCGTTCCAGTCATATAATTATTTTAAGAAAAATACAATAATTGGTTCCTACGTAAACATACATAACACACCAAAATTCTTCTTCTTTCCCTTTATTTGGCTCTTAGCCAATCTTAGTTTAAGGGAACTAAGGATCCCCTTTTTTTTTTTCTAGCTGATTTTTCTTACCACACTCACTCATTGTCCACATTCTACACATGCCATAAGTGTCCATCACCCTAAATTTCAGAATCCCTTTCCTTCCCCTTTCCATCCTCACATGGCCGACCACTTAAGTTTCGAGTCAATGATTTCTTTCTTTAATAATTTTATGTGTTTCTTTCAAGTTTAGAGCATCTTATGTTAGCTTAACTAACCTTATTTCTATCAATTTCTGCATTTCCCTCATATTTTCCTTCAAGAACCCTAATTTATAAAATCTGAAATTTGTGCATAATTCCTACTTAATTGTTAACTTGTTTAATAAAATCAAGTCTAGTGTCCATACCTTTAAAATTTTCATATTTTAAGCTCATGTAAATTGAATATTTTGGCCCCTCTTCTCAAGCTTGTAGTCGGCCCTTTCTCCCTCTCTTTTTTTTTCAATTTTGTAATTTTGTTTATCCTTGTTAGAATCCTTGTTATTGGTTGTCCTCTCTACTTGGAGTTTCTAGGTTTCTATAGTCCTAAGTGATTTGGTGTTTTTCACTCTCTTTTGAAGAAGAAAAATATGCACTCTTTCCTCTCTTTTTTCTTTAGTTTCTAGTCAGTTATGAAAGAGGAATGAATGGGGTATTTATAGCCCTTATTCTTCCTAATTATACTTTGGCCCCTATTCTTTCCTTTTCTTTACAATTTGAGTCACATTCCTTATGTCTTCATATTTTCCTATTTAATTTTTAATTATTATTTTTATTTATCATGTGTATAATAACATTTTAATTTTTTTTTAGGATTTTACAGATTGTAACAACTTTCTATAAATATCTGAGACTTAAGGTCCAAAATCCTACTATTGTTCTGTTTAAATATTGTTATAGTTTGTCTAGTTCTCCCAAAGCTAAAAAATGGTATGGCATGGTTTTACTCTTTTTTTTAAGAGAAGAGCACAAAATCCCTTAAAAGATATTTTTTAAGGTAAGTCACTCTTAGTAAAAAATTGGTGGAGTGATTAGATCATAGTGTACTGTAATGGTTTTATAACCTCTACTAAGAAAGTGAGGGGATGTTCTTCAATTTGGAGAGTGTCTGTTGTAGATAATGTTTCTCCTCTTTTGAGTCCAAATAAGGAGAATATGTTCTGAAATCTTTCTGATAATTTTCAATACTACTTTCTTTGGAGCATAATTGTTATACTGATAATTGTGTGTTGTTTATAGGCGGGCATCACTCTTTGAAACAATTAAAGAACAAGAAAAAATGAGCTTCAAATTCCTTATCATCATCGTCATCCTTTGTATAGTAGTAGTAGGAAGAATCTCGAGAAGAGAAAGCTTCGAAGGAGTAGGAAGCCGTAAAAGAATCTGAAGTGGAGGTAATGGGCAAAACTCAATAGAATAGTGGTGAAATGGACATCAATATTGACATGGAGACAGTTGGGAGCCAATATGCTCTTCACTTAGGAGTAAGAAAAGACGTAGTTCCCAGCCTATGAATCCTAGCTTTCCCCTAACAATAATACCCTTGCTTATTCTAATGTCAAACCATGCACATGTTATTTCCCCAAATCCTATTGTTCCCAATCCTGTGAATATTGTGACAAGTCCCATTAACATTAGTGAAGATACAAGTTTAAGTGGAAGTATTAATGTTGGCATTTCTTCTTTTATCCCTCTTTTATAGTTTGATTGTCTTTCCACCAAGGATTTTATAAATTATATGCCTGCTAGTGGTTATGGCCTCATGCTTGAGGAACCTTTTTTGACAGGATTCCAACCTTCTAGAGAAGTGATATACACTGATAGAGAGAGAGAGAGAGAGAGACTTCTTGACTTTTATTTAACTCAACACATTAGAGGCAATACCTTGCAGTTTTTTTAGTTAGCTTGATGGCGTTTATTTTTTCTAATGGTAGTTCCTCATTAAATAAGTATTACTTGAGAGGGGTTTTCTAATCTTCTATTGTAGCTTCCTATATGACCACCACTATGCTACTTTATTCTTCCACACTTGTTTTTTCAAGCTCATTAATCTATACATGAGGTGGCAATTCCACCAAATTTCCATTAGAAAGCTTAAAAAAGAGATCAGCTTGGTTGTTTTCTTCTTTAAACTAGTGTTTGAAAACATCTTTTGCTAGTACTTTACCATGAAAGGCTCTTTAGCCCTATATAGCTTTTGGCACTATCTCACCATTAACTAGGAGTCACAAAACACTATAAAAAGGTAAGCATTCAAACTCTTTACTAAGTAGAGGCTTGCCAAAAGAGCTTTAAACTCTGCTATATTATTAGAGGACGGGAATTCTAAATGGATTGCATATTTAAAGGTCCCCCCCCACCAAGGCTATTCAAAGCAAGCCCAACTCCACTTTCATTTACGTTGGATGCTCCATCAACATGTAACATCCAAGGTTTAATGGTGAATTGGTCTTTTGCTTCTTCAATTTTAACCACCGGTGGAGATAGCTTGGTGAAGGAGCATTATGCAATGAAATTAGCTAAAGTTTGGCCTTTGATAGCTGGTTTAGACTGATATTAGAGTCTATACTCCTAGCTCAATAGCCCACTTAACCAAATGACCTGGCATGTCAAGTTTATAGAGGATTTGCCTTAAAGGCAAATAAGTCAACATAATCACTTGATGTTATTGGAAATATAGTTTTGGCTTCCCAACAACATTAACCAGAGCGAGGGCCACCTTTTCAATCTTTATATACCTCATATTGGCATCATGGAGAACCTTATTAGCATAATACACTGGCTTCTGGATTCCTTTTTCTTCTCATACCGGCATTGCACTAACTGTCAAGTCAACAACCCCTAAGTAAAGAAAAAGTTTTTCTTTTTTTTAGGTTGTGAAAAGACTCTAAGAGAGAAGAGATGGAGATTCAATTCTTTTAATACTTGTTTACACTCTAAAGTCCACTCAAAATTAAAGATATTCTTTAAAGTTTTGAAGAATGGTAAGCAACATTTGTTTAAGTGAGAGATGATCTTGTTAAGGGCGGCAACTCTTCCGGTCAGTCTCTGTACATCCTTTATTGTCTAAGAAAGAGTCATATTTAGTATTGCCTAGATTTTCTAAGGATTAGTGTAAACCCTGGGAATAAACTTTTACATAAATTGAAAATAATATAGATGAAAAAAGCGAAATGAGATAATTAATGTACAAATTAAATAAATTAGGGATCGAAAATTTTTTTGGTATGAATTTCCCCGGTAATATATATATAAGAAGAGTTTTAATTAACTCAAAGACAAAGAGGGTAAGGTTAAATGTAAGGAAAATAAATTAAATTCAAATGTTGAGGGGTGAAATTATAAAAAATAAAAAGAGGTGTAACTCAAATAATAAAAGGAAGAAAGAAAAGGGGTAAAAAAAACACTTAAGTAAGTGGGGTCAAATGTCTAATTAAAAAAATGAGATTATAAATACCCTTTTTTCTTCTCCTTAAGGCAGGCTGCAACAACAACAAAATAAAGGAGAGAAATTTGAATCTTTCCACCAAAAATTGAGAGAGAAACACCAAAAAATACACAAGGTTTAGATTAATTGGTAGGAAAAGCATCATTAGGCAAGGAAATTAGCAAGAAACAGGTAAAGAAAATTATAGGGAGAAAGGGAGAGAGTGAGGGCCGACTGGTGTGCAAAAAAAAAGGAGTCAAAATTTTTTGACTGGTTAATTATCAAAGTCTAATTTATCACGAGGTAACGAGCCCTAAACTTGATCATGTAAGCCAATTTGAATTTGATTAGAAATTGGTGTATTGATCTTGAATTTAAGTTAGGGTTCTTGACTAGAATTTGAGGGAAATGTAGAATCATATGGAATTGAATTAGTTAGAGCATTGAAGATTGTCTTGAATGTGAAATTATATAGAGATACCAAAGAAAAAAAATTCAATGGTTAAAGAAGCAAAGGTGGGCGACCATTGGGGGGTGAATTGGAAAAGAAGAATTTATGATTTTATTTGTAAATTTCTTGTCATGTATTGTTTATAATATGAACAAATGGTTTTTTTTTAAGGGAGAGTGGAAAATTGAGATGTTTGAGGGTTCACTTAAAACATTAATAAAACTAGACAGATTTGTCTCCCTAACTTCAATAAGGGATTCGAGCCTAAACATGATATAATTTAGGAAATGTTCTTTCATAGAAGTTATAGCTAAAGATGTTAGTTTTTCAACGAGACTAACCTCGCCTAATTTAGAGTTCTAAAACTCCAGATATAGGTAAACCTCTTAGGAGAGGTTGGGTTGCCATCTCTGCTTGCAATTTTGACAAGTTGCTAAAATGAGTAATTTAGATGCGTTTGGGGCAGAATTGGGTTTCTTGCCCTTAGAAAATGTGTAGTTTAGTGTTTTAATAATCAAAGGAAATAAGTCATGTTCAAAACCGAGATTTGTAATGTTAGTTATGATTAAAAAAACAATCATCTTAAAGGATGTAATGAGAAACACAAATGTGAAGGAAGAAATTGTTGAATGAAAGTCAATATTTGCTGATTTTATTGTTATTAAAAGAAATATAATTTGAATAGGAAATAATATGATATATCTGTGAATACAGGAGGGACCACAAGAGTTGCACAGTAGCAGCAGGGGATCACAAGCCGAGCTTCTACAGCAGGTAGGTGTTCTACACCTATATCTTTCTTAAATGTACATAATTATAAAAGCTTGTTTAATTTTTGGATTTTATATATAAATGTTGTCAAAAGAAAAACATCTAATGAAATGAATAAGAGATGGAAA
>Ga0307510_10010996_pt1 | contig 10760 bp, 12 predicted proteins | sample 12_EM_MG_FD_207224 | JGI IMG/M metagenome (GOLD analysis project Ga0307510, IMG submission 207224) | Populus trichocarpa ectomycorrhiza microbial communities from riparian zone in the Pacific Northwest, United States - 12_EM | ecosystem: Host-associated > Plants > Roots > Unclassified | place... | reverse complement strand
AAACCTCTCATATCTCGTATCAATCCAGTGAGCGGTAATGGCCATGAAGGGAAGTTTGTTACCTGATGTCCACGCATCAATTGTCAGGTTAATTTTGGCGCCGGTAGAGATATGCTCGCGTAGTTGTGCTCGAAGGTTTTCAAACAAGTCTGTATATAGAATTGACTTAATATCGCTCTTCAGAGTCATCCGGGATATAGTAATAGCCCCACCATTACACTATGCCATCAGGGTTCGGAAGGCATTACTCTCAACAAGTGAGAAACTGGAATTGGTTTCGATTACCATTAAGGCCAACAACTTTCTATACTCCTTGGCATTGAACAGCTGTCCAGGAGCCTGTGCACCTCCAAGTCCCATACCTCAAGCAAGCGTAAACGGACTAATTCTGCTCCGTCTTCCAAGACTAGCCATAGCGCAAGACAGGATACGGCCAACGGCTTGCTTATAGTCACTTTCACGGCAGGGAAGACAAGAATGACGAATTCGAAGATGAGTGATAAAGGTAGATGTCGTCGTATATTTTGCAGCATATGGTCCCCAGCTATGTTGACAGTGATAACAATAAACCATATGGCGCCCGGAGCCATCATCCATAGTTTCCCAGATAATCAGTCGCTTGTCTTATAGGTAGCTATTGAACGGGAGCTCCTTCCGGCCGCTAATCGTTCGCATATACAATAATTCGCCTATATTGATTCCTAGGTTAGCTTGTGCTCTCAGGTTACTTCGTGGGCCGGAGAAGAGCTTAATACCCCATCGTCCACTTAAGGTTTCACGGTAGTCAGACACATTAGGGGAGTCTGGATGGCTGCTTGGTTTGCTTGGTGAATCGGAGATTGTTTCTGAGACCTGCCAGGGTGCGGGTGATAATGGATCTGCCTAAGAAGACAGTGTAATACCGTGGTCCATTGTTGATTCAACAAAGATAATAAGAGGATAGTCAAAAAAACTATCGCTTGGTGATTATTGTGCGGATGTGCGGAGTAAACTATATTTTATTCTAATCACCTGTCACATGATTTCCAACAGATCTATGGAAAGTGGAGTGATCGATCATGATCGTGTTTTCATCGGGCATACTCAATCATTGTCGATCATGATCGAGCACTACCTATGATCGATCATGATCGAGTTTTCATCGATCATACTCAATCATACTCGATCATGATCTGATCGTGCCCATCACTACGCCAACATGTGTACATACGCGCGTGAACCGTAGATTTCTAAACCAAACACACCACATCTCACTAAGAAAAAATTCGGTCCATTTATATGGTAAACCCAGGATTGTGCAAAGCAAAGCATTCCTACCAATTCCATACCCAAGCCACCACCCATACCAAACAACTACCTCACACCTCACACGAGCTCCCCGGAATAGTGATACTAAGCTCCACAGCCCACTGCCAAGCCCTGCAAGACTACCCACTGCATGGCACATCCCAGCCCACCAATTCCGAATCCCCTCCTCCACCCTCTCTCCACCCTTTCTCGCCCCCGAGTGACCACTCATGATCCCGGCCCTCCACCCACCCCCACCCCCTGTCCAAACAAAAGAACCCACAACACATGTACCAGAGACAACAAACCAAGAATTTCCCTCGGTCTATTACACTTTGCCCTATCCTTCGGCTATCGTCAAACAGGAGGGTAGCCGATGAGCAGGGGGGGGCAGTGAATTTAAGAAAATTGTCCAAAAGCCGAAAAGCGTTATCGGAGTGTGCAGAAGCGATGCTGTAGTTTCGCAGGGATACGTACCGCTCTTCACACGGTAGTCGGCACAGTTTCCACGGAAAAGAAGTGTAACCGTGGACATAGACCTCACTCCCATTCCTCACTTTCTCTCTCTGTTCAAGGTATGTAGCATTATTAGCTTTGGAAATGTGAATTCCCCCTTGGGTATTTAAATATGTGTGTAGGGTAAATTAGTCAGTACACAATAGGGCACCACCGCAGTCGAAGTGCTACAACTCCTACTTGTGGGTCATATAAAATTAACACCTAATCCGGGGTGAAGATTATATTCCGGATCATGGCCAACTATCACACTGTGAGTGGCAATCTTAGATTGTAATATGTTGGGATTATTTGAGCTGCTCGCATGCGCAACCTACCGGCCACGCACACAACCTATCCCTTTACCGTTGAGACAAAGAAGTTCAGAAATGCGCACTGGATCGATAGGCCCGCCGGGAAGGAAGGTGGAAGTCTTTGATGCTATTCAGCACGCTCAGTATACACGTAGCTTATTCCGTTATTTTTCCGACAAATCGTTCAGATATGCGCTTGGGATCGGTGCAGCGGAAAGAGTTGAGTACATGAGAGAGTCGGATGCGCCGAGGGTATAGAGCAGGAAGAAGCTTTCTTTATGACATTTATCCTTCTTTTGTTAGCATTGAGGTTTTGTGGAAGGAAATGGGGAACATGGGTGGAAGAAAATGGACCCGTATCGCGGTCATAGGAGGATGGAAAGATCGGGGGAAGGCCCTATTGTCTATATTTACTCCTGTCTCTACCGTTAGTTAGCTAAGTGCGTTGTTGTGACCGTGAGCCAGCAGTTGAATAGAAGTGAAGTTCTCCTCTCCGGGTTGAGCCTAGGGAGCCTGTCTTTAGTGTTGATTTAATCTTTGCGTTTTTCGTTTCGTTTCCCCCGCCGCCGTTTCGACGTCGTCCCATCTCCGTTTCGTCATCCGTCGCTCACCGATCCCCCGTCGCCGTTCAAAATAATACTCAGCTCATTAATTCGTTAACACGCATGGCTGATAAGTGTAATACCACATCACCTTCCTCCTCTCCACTCCCGGATAGTACCTACAGGGTCCGCAAGTCACCCGAGAGGACTCAGTAAATTCTTCAACCTGACACCTGCACCGGCCGCCTGTCCTGGGAAGTCATCCGGATAGACGTCAAGATACTTGCCTGTCCTGGGGGTTCTTTTCGGGTACAGCGATCAGTCCCGTCATCACCCAGGGCACGGCAGATAGGACGATTGCGCTCACTACTAAGCCCTTTCAGCGACTATTAGCACAACACCCGGGCGGGATAATCGAGCTCATGATTTATTAGTGTATCGTAAGAACCCGAATAATTGAGTGTCACGCTTAGATGTTGAAGATTCCTTTGCCGGTGGGATCTGGCTCTTTTTTCCTTTTTTTTCGGTCTTAAGCTAGGGCTGTGGGGGTCAGTTTTCGCTGGGCGCTCGCTTGCTATCTAAGAGAGGGAATTTCGGACGTCTTAGGGCGAGGCTTAGTTATTCGAGTTCCTACGGTATTAGCTTGGGCAGCGAGAAAAGAGAGTCCTGAAGGATGGTAGCTATTCTTTGATGGTATGGTATGTTGGGTTCGTCCTCAAAAAAATCAAGGGGGCTGAATCGGCCAGTGGGGGAGTTGGATAGAATCCGGATAGTGCAAAGCGATTCGCCTCCCAGTCACCCGAGCCGCCAGAGTCCTTTTCCAACCGAAGCCTCGTTAAGCGAAACGGGAACGATGAGTTAGCTTATTTAGCTTATCGTACTACCGGTATAATACATGATTCGCCAATACACCCTAACATCAGCGGGCTAATATAGGGATACCTGTATATACTTCCGGGCAAAATAAGTTATGATGCACTGTCCGGTGTGGCTTAACAACCCTGTACTGTACTCGTCCCAGGCAAGAAGTACCCGGAAACAGGGGGGGTCAATTTTGTATGAGCGCTCAGATAACCGCAGGGGGTTTGCCATACGAAAATCTAATCCCTGTTTCCGGGTACTTCTTGCCTGGGACGAGTACTCGAGCACTCCACCAAAAATACCCGAACTTCCTAGTAGCCTCAATCTATTCTACAGCAAAAATTATATCAATAGCAATACAAGTAATTGCAAGAAATAAAGGGAGGGATAGGGCAACCGGAGTCGCAGCTTAGGAAGAGTGGAGCTATCGTGAATGGTGATGGGTGGTGTTGTGCTGGGAGGATGTTTGGTCGGGGATGTGGGCTGCTATCTTGGAGTGTTTGAAACAGTAAAATTCGTGGCTAGGAATGCTAACCCTCTTCCCGCATGATTCGAGGTTGCGACTCATCGGTAATCCGGGGCCGCGATCATGCCGAGCCACTTTGTGGCTATGAATTCCGCTGGGAGCATGAATCCAAAGCCCTAAACAGTTACCCTCGGACCAACCTGGCCCTAGAACCCCGGAAGCGAATCTTACCACCCCAGACGCTCTAAGGGATAGCAGGACGGCCCAAATGGTGCACTGTGGCTGGGTGGAAGGCATTCTTTGGTGGGAGTTGTGGCACTCCCGGAAGGGTGACGGAGAAGTAAGAAATAGACGGAAACAAAAAGTCTTAATCAAAGTGGAAAAGTAAAAGTAAGAGAGCCGGTAATAAATTGATTCGATTGATGAAGAAAACACAAAAGGACAGAGACCCACAGGACGGTTCCTTCTTACAGAAAAAAATTCCTACAATGCTCTTACTTCCGGCGCTTGCTTTGACCTTGTCCCAATAACGGAAAAACCCTCATGTCAACCACCCACTTTCTGAGTATGTAACTGCATACTTTATCTTCCCCACAACGCATCAAAGTCACGGAAGTTATTGACAGGTGCGACAGCACCATAACTTATTTTGCGCAGGAGTACAATATTTCCTTATAGTCATATCTCCAAACGGTTCCCTAGTTCTGACAGTTCCGATCCGCACTTAGGAATATGGGAAATATGGAACAACATCAAAGAGAGTGCATCCAAGGTTGCCCCTTGTAGTATCCAGGATTTTCCAACCCAGGCCGCTATTGACTAGTATGGCTCAATAAGTGCCGTAGTGAAGCAAGTACTCGAGTACAAGTACCCGTCGCAAGTTATCTATAGGGATACCATGTTGACAAGAGGGAAGGGGTTTCGGTGGCCTATGGTTGTCATTATTATTAGAGGTCAAGCGCGAAGCAAACATTCGCGCATTTCAGTGAGCCAGAGGTATCATTCTCGAGGACAAGTACTAAGCGTGCCAAGGTTCCTAGTGATTATGTAACTACGCGCATTTCCAAAAATTTGCAACACATCCACGACACCCCCAATGGCGCAATGGAAGATTTACCTTAACGTCTCTTGCCCTTAAGGCATACAATACAATTGAAACCTCAACCAAAACATCAGACCCCTGTTTATTCCACCTTATGTTGCCGATTATATCAGAAGGGTATACAGATATCAAGGCAAGAACTCGGGCTGCTTATTTAAAGCTCTCAGAGATCGAAAAACCGAACATCGCCACCACCGCTCAGGAGTACGGTGTATCAAGAGGATGTTTTCGGGCACATGCAGCAGAGCGACGATTTGGATCCCAACGTTTAGTAGCGAATAATTGGAACAGGCTATTTAAAAGAGGAATACTCATTGGAAACAAACGGAAAGGATTTGCGGTGGCTGTCGACCTTTGAAATTAACTTTTTGTGTAAATCTTCCGCTGAGCTGGTATCTTCCGTTGAGCTGTTAGTCACGTCGTAGAAGTGCTGGAAGATTGTGGAACTGCGCGCCGTTACATAATCAACAGGAACCTTGGTACGTTTGATGGCGAGGAATACTGTTTGTCTTAAATCTTGGATATTTGTACAGTACTGTCGGACGGATGGATGGCCAATAGGGCAAACAGTGGTAAACACCATGTAATGTGATTGTGGTTAGGTTTAGACAGAAAGCTTGGCAGGTAGTATAGATTTGGGAGAAAAAGGGGCTTGTCTCAAGACAACGAAGGCAAGGAGCACAACAACCGAGATTCTTAAGGATAGTTTGAACTTTGAGTGCGGCTTTTCTCTGTGCCTATTTTCTGTTTTCTGAACCGTCTTTGAACAATCTAAAGTCTTTGCCAAACAGCCACCAAAGAACGCCTTCACCGGAAGGGATCCGACAGTACTCATGCATGTAGCGCCAATCCAGAGCCAAGTATTGGTTACACAAGGAACAAGTAGATTAATAAAGCCTAGCGTCCACCCACGAGGCGCAATGCCAGTTCTCTGATGACCCCGCTTTCCATCTGTCCATCCGGTTTCTATCAACCAAACAGCAGCCTGACCATTCATCCCTCTATACCGCTACAGCTAGAGAAAAAATGTCGGACTCACTAATCAACTATACGACAAACTCCCATAATAACACACTCCGCTCACATAACACCCACTCTTTCAACAACACGAACTCATTCAATAACGACATTGTGATTTGCAACGTGAACGTTGGTGGAATAGACGAGAGGTCTGAGATTTTATCCTGGTTGTCTCCACTTGAGCCCCGCATCCGACACCAGGACCTACGAACCCGTAGGGCCGACAACGTCGGGGAATGGCTGCTCCGAACCGACGAATTTCAAAGGTGGTTCAATGAGGGGGAACGTGCGACATTACTTTGCTACGGTGATCCGGCAGTTGGGAAGACCTATTTCAGGTGAGAGACAACTATCGGAGGAAAGGCGAAATGACGGTGGCGCTGATGAGCAATGATACTAGTTCACTGGTAGTAGACAGGTTATGCGATAGGGCCAGAGGGGAAGATGTAGCTGTCGCATGCTTCTACGTCGATTTCGCCGCGCGGGAGGAGCAGTCTCCGACAAACATGCTCGGTTCGCTACTGAAACAGATTGTCGGTGGATTAGAAACGATCCCGGAGGAGATAAGAGAGACCTTTCTGGATCATAAAAAGGTGATTGGTGGAAGGGGGCTACGAGTGCCGGAAATTCTGAAGATGCTTCAGACTGTCACATCGTTACGGCAGACATTTATATGTGTTGATGCCCTCGACGAATGTGTGGAAGGAAATCAACGCGAAGTCTTAGATTCGCTGAGACAAATCCTTGAGAAGTCCCCAAACACACGGATATTTCTAACTGCAAGACGGCACATCCGGGGCGAGATCGAGAAGTATCTTGGCACGAGGGCGGCAATTTTATTCATAAAACCCAGCAATGATGATATCGTGGAATATATCCGAATAAGATTGAGTAAGGACCGATATCGAGGCGCAATGGATGGCAGTTTGGAGACCGATATCATCGAAAGCATTACTACGACCATTCCCGAAACGTAAGTGAGCAACACAATCGAAATATCGCTTTTACATTCTCCTCTGACAAATCTAGATTTCTACTAATTTCCCTAGCCTTGGATGCGATCCTTGGGGAAACCACAGCCTATGGTAGACGGCAAAAGCTAAGGGCAATCACACATGGCTTAGATTTGAAGGGTGTGTACGGTACGACCATTGAACGGATAAAGGAGCAGGGTGGGGAGAAAGCGAGGCTCGGCATGGCAGCCTTGATGTGGATCTCGCATTCAGAGCGGCTATTACAACTTGATGAACTCTTGTACGCCCTATCGGTCGAAATAGGATCTACGGATATCAATGCTGAAAGGATTCCATTAGTGGAGACACTGCTGAGCTGCTGCTTAGGGCTTGTTATCGTCGATATGGAGGCTTCGACTGTTCGCTTGATTCACTACACTTTCCAGGAGTACCTCTACACCTGCCCCGACCTTTTTGGTGCCACTCACTCGGTTATGGCGGAAACCTGCCTGACATATCTCAACTTTCAAACCATTAAGGACATTTCCTCCCTACACCTTACTCCGCCTCAGTTAACTCCATTCCTCAAATATTCTTCCTTATATTGGGGCGCGCATGCCAAGAGAGAGGCTTCAAGCGACGTAGTATCTCTTACGCTCAAGCTTTTTATCCAAATTGAAAGCCACATATCTACCAAGCTACTTTTACTGGATCTCATACAGAGGACAGGGCGATATATTCGTGACATTCCCATCAACGGTCCCCTAATTGGGTTTACCGGACTTCATTCCGCATCGGTCTTCGGCATTGTTGAAATCGCAACTGCTCTCATGGACCAGCCAAATCTCGATCTCAACAAAAGGGATTTCTTGGGGATCACGCCATTGATATGGGCTGCTATATGTGGACAAGAGCAAATTGCAAAGCTGCTGTTAGAACGGCAGACTATTAGCCCCGACAAACCTGATAAATACTTTCGTCGAACGGCGCTCTCATGGGCTGCTGAGAAGGGGAACGAGGGAACTGTGAGGGTTATTCTTGAGCGGGCATCTGCTAAGCCCGCTAGCAGTGATGGCTGGTGGGGTAAGACGCCTCGAGTGGTGAATATGGTGCGAGGGAGGAGATATGTCAACCCTAACAGGCCAGACAAATATGGTCAAACGCCAATATTGTTGGCAGCTGAAGAGGGACACGAAGGGGTGGTACGTCTACTCTTGGCAAGAAAGGATGTCAAACCCGATATGGCGGATGCGTATGGTCGTACACCTCTCCTGTGCGCTTCAACTATGTGGCGTGAGGAGGTAGTGAAGCTATTAATCGAGCGGGAAGATGTCAACATCCATAAGCCAGACAATGATGGGCAAACAGTACTGCTGTCAGCTGCTGAAAGTGGGTCAGTGAGGGTGGTGGGGCTTCTATTGGGACGGAAAGATATCAACCCCAACACATGCAGGCAAACTGGTCAGACTCTACTCTCGTTGGCTTCCGAGAAGGGACATGATGGAGTAGTGAAGCTACTGTTGGGACGGGAAGACATCAACCCTGATATGCCTGACAATGATGGCCGAACACCCCTCTCGTGGGCTGCCGGGAATGGGCGCGGTGAAGTAGTGAAGCTACTGTTGGGACGGGAAGACGTCAACCCGAATATGCTAAGCAGTGGTGGCTCAACACCGCTCTCGTGGGCTGCCAGGAATGGGCACGGTGGAGTAGTGGTGCTACTGTTGGGACGGGACGACGTCAACCCCAATGTGCCAGACAGTGATGGCCGAACACCGCTCTCGTGGGCTGTCATGAATGGGCACGGTGGAGTAGTGAAGCTACTGTTGGGACGGGAAGACGTCAACCCGAATATGCCAACCAGTGATGGCTCAACACCCCTCTCGTGGGCTGCCATGAATGGGCACGGTGGAGTAGTGGTGCTACTGTTGGGACGGGAAGACGTCAACCCGAATATTCCGGACGATGGTGGCCAAACGCCGCTCTCGTGGGCTGCCAGGAATGGGCGCGATGGAGTAGTGAAGCTACTGTTGGGACGGGAAGACGTCAACTCCAATCTACCAAACAACCGTGGCCAGACACCTCTTTCGCTGGCTTCCCAGAACCGGAACAAGCGAGCGGTAGAGCTACTGCAAGCCCACCAATCCGCTAACCCAACACAACTTAGCCCCAACAACCCAAACTCTTTTCTATAATCCTCAAAAACCTCCATCCACCGCTTTCTCCGCACCCCCGTAAATACACCCATACATGCTGCCGGTTTCCCCCCCTCTCCAAACCACTTTCACCTCCCTCCCAGGAGCCTGCACCCGTCTTGTGGACACTGCTATCTCCCCTTTGCTTCCCTTCCATTCCATACGGATTCCAGATTCCACCCGAGCACACTTCGGCATCGCATCTAGATGCACTATTCCTGCAGTTATACCGGGAATCTCCGCCCCACCTTTTAGTCTGTATTCCCTTGCATACTTATTCGGCGTTAAGGTTTAGATTAATCCCTATTCCCACTCATTCGTCCCAACTTTCGTCCACTTTTCATTTTTCCTAATTATTACTCTCTCCCCCACCAGCCCTCCATGTACAGTAGTAACTTCCTCTGAAAATCTCTTTACCCTATCCGTGGTTGTTCAAGATACAGCGTTTCAATCACAACCTCGGGGCGTTTACAGAGACGAGTGAATAGAGATTAAGATGGCCGAACCCCCAGGTTCTTTCCCCGACCGGAGTCAACCGGACAGGCAAACAGCGCTTGAGTTACAACGCTTACTTTTGGCAATCCGGTATTTAAGGTATTTCTTACCTCTCCCACGGTCTTCAACCATCTGCGTCCACTCACCTATCCCCATCCTAGTTCACTCACTAGACCTTGTGAAAATCCCTATTATCCGCCGGGGACTTCCGTGATCCCACTAGGTCCCCACAGTCCCAACCTATGATTTTCGTTCCTATCTGGTCTCTCTCTTACCACCTGGTGCTCCTAAACCCCTTATTCGCCAATCGTGGTTGCCCCCTCATTTCCCTCTTGTTTTCACTCTAGCCACCGCCAACATGTGTATATACACGCGCGAACAGTAGATTTCTAACCCATACACAGCACATCTCACTAGGAAACAATCCCGGTCGATTTAGGTGGTAAGATCAGGACTGTGTAAAGCAAGATATTCTTATGCAATTCCATACCCAAGCCCCGCCCATACACAACTACCTCACGCTCCACCCCAGCTCCCCGGAATAGTGATACTAAGCTCCAAAGCCCACTGCCAAGAACTGCAAGACTACCCACTGCATGGCACATCCCAGTCCACCAATTCCGAATCCCTCCTCCACCCTCTCTCCACCCTTTCTTGCCCCCGAGTGACCACTCATGATCCCGGCTCTCCACCCAACCCCACCCCCTGTCCAGACAAAAGAACACACATGTACCAGAGACAGCAATCCAAGAATTTCCCTTGGTCCCATTACATTCTGCCCTATCCTTCGGCTGTTGTCAGACAGGAGGATAACCGATGAGCGGGGGGGGGGGCAGTGAATTTAAGAAAGATTTCCAAAAGCCGAAAAGCCTTGTCGGAGTGTGTGGAAGCGATGCTGTAGTTTCGCAGGGATACGTACCGCTCTTCACACGGTAGTCGGCACAGTTTCCATGGAAAAGAAGAGAAACCGTGGACACAGACCTCACTCCCATTCCTCACTTTCTCCCTCTGTTCAAGGTATGTAAAGTAC
>Ga0307510_10010994_pt1 | contig 10761 bp, 8 predicted proteins | sample 12_EM_MG_FD_207224 | JGI IMG/M metagenome (GOLD analysis project Ga0307510, IMG submission 207224) | Populus trichocarpa ectomycorrhiza microbial communities from riparian zone in the Pacific Northwest, United States - 12_EM | ecosystem: Host-associated > Plants > Roots > Unclassified | place... | reverse complement strand
GACCCAGGACGAGTACGACATCCAGGGTGCCAAGGCGATCCTCGACGCCGAGCACGCCGGTCTGAACGACGTGAAGGAGCGCATCACCGAGTACCTGGCCGTGCGCAAGCGGCGCGCGGAGCGGGGCCTGGGTGTTGTCGGAGGTCGGCGCGGTGGTGCCGTGCTCGCGCTCGTCGGTCCGCCCGGTGTCGGTAAGACCTCGCTCGGTGAGTCCGTCGCGCACGCGATGGGGCGGAAGTTCGTGCGGGTCGCGCTCGGTGGGGTGCGGGACGAGGCGGAGATTCGTGGACACCGGCGTACGTACGTCGGTGCGCTGCCCGGTCGTATCGTCCGCGCCATCAAGGAGGCCGGGTCCATGAACCCGGTGGTTCTGCTGGATGAGATCGACAAGGTGGGGTCCGACTACCGGGGGGACCCGGCGGCGGCGCTGCTCGAAGTCCTCGACCCCGCGCAGAACCACACCTTCCGCGACCACTACCTGGAGGTCGAACTCGACCTGAGCGATGTGGTGTTCCTGGCGACGGCCAACGTGCTCGAAGCCATCCCGGAGGCACTGCTCGACCGGATGGAACTGGTCCGGCTGGACGGTTACACCGAGGACGAGAAGGTCGTCATCGCCCGTGACCACCTGCTCCCGCGCCAGCTGGAGCGGGCGGGGCTCAAGGACGACGAGGTCGTCATCGACGAGAGCGCGCTGCGCAAGCTCGCCGGTGAGTACACCCGTGAGGCGGGCGTCCGCACCCTGGAGCGGTCCGTCGCCCGGCTGCTGCGCAAGATCGCGGCCCAGCACGAACTGGGCCAGCGGGAGCTGCCGTTCACGGTGACCGACGCCGACCTGCGCGCGCTGATCGGACGGCCGCACCACGTGCCCGAGTCGGCCCAGGACCCGGCCGAGCGCCGTACGGCCGTACCCGGTGTGGCCACCGGACTCGCGGTCACCGGCGCGGGCGGTGACGTCCTCTACGTCGAGGCGTCGCTGGCCGACCCGGAGACGGGCGCGGCGGGTCTGACCCTGACCGGTCAGCTGGGTGACGTGATGAAGGAGAGCGCGCAGATCGCCCTGTCCTTCCTCCGCTCGCACGGCGCCGAACTGGAGCTGCCCGTGGGCGACTTGAAGGACCGGGGCGTGCACATCCACTTCCCGGCGGGTTCGGTGCCGAAGGACGGCCCGAGCGCGGGCGTCACCATGACGACGGCCCTGGCGTCGCTGCTCAGCGGCCGCCTGGTCCGCACGGACGTGGCGATGACCGGTGAGGTCTCCCTGACCGGTCGGGTCCTCCCGATCGGCGGCGTGAAGCAGAAGCTGCTCGCCGCGCACCAGGCCGGGGTCACCACCGTGATCATCCCGAAGCGCAACGAGCCCGACCTGGACGACGTCCCGGCCGAGGTCCTGGACAAGCTCGACGTCCACGCGGTGACGGACGTCCGCCAGGTCCTGGAGCTGGCGCTGTCGCCGGCGACGAACGGCGCGGCGTCGGAGGTCCCGGTGGCGGCGTGACGGACGTCCACCGGTAGGTGAAGGCCCGGGTCCCCTTTTGCGAGGGGCCCGGGCTTTCGCCGTAGTCCGTAGTGAGTCAGCGAGTCGTACGGATGCCCGTCAGCCGTTGGCCAGCGCGACCACCCGGTCCAGCGCCCCGTTGAACTTGTCGTGGTCCCCGACCGTCGGCCCCGACGACGTGTACTGCCACATCGTGTAGAACGACCACCCGCCCGGCAGCGTCCCCGCGTCCGACGCGTACCGCGCGATCCACAGCGGGTCGGCGGACGCGAAGGCGCTGGAGTTGCCCGTGCAGTCGGACCACCAGCTCGTCGCCGTGTAGATCACGGCGTCACGGCCGGTGCGGGACCTGTACGTCGACAGGAAGTCGGCGATCCAACTGACCATCGCCGCGGCCGACTTGCCGTAGCAGGACGCGCCGTACGGGTTCCACTCGATGTCGAGGACGCCGGGGAGGGTGCGGCCGTCCTTGGACCAGCCGCCGCCGTGGTCGACGAAGTAGTTGGCCTGGGTGGCGCCGCTCGTCGTGTCCGGGGTCGCGAAGTGGTAGGCGCCGCGGATCATGCCGACGCCGTAGGAGCCGTTGTACTGCTGGGCGAAGTAGGGGTTCGTGTAGTAGGTCCCCTCGGTCGCCTTCGTGTAGGCCCACTTGACCCCGCTGCTCCACAGGGTCGACCAGGCGACGTCGCCCTGGTAGCCGCTGACGTCGACGCCCTCCGTCTGGGCGGCGGCGGTGCCGGCGGGCGAGCCGTCCTGGCCGTCGTGCGCCAGGACGCCGATGCCCATGTAGGCGGAGCCGCGGGCGGGGACGGCGGCCGCCGGGTGGGAGAGCCCTGTCAGCAGGACGCCGGAGAGGGCGAGGACGAGGGAGAGGTGCCGCAGGCGTGGCGTTCGGGGTCTGTGCACAGGCGTGGGCATGGGCATGGCGTGCCTCCGAGGGCGCGGTGGAGCGCGGTGGGGGAGTGGAGGGAGAGGGAGTTGATGTTGGCGTGGCCATGCCAGTCATTGCCTGGTAAAGAAGCTACGCACCGAGAAGACCGCGTGGGAAGGGGGTCCGGACGACGCCGTTGGTCTAGCCCTGCGAAATACTGGCGGAGCTGCGGCGATGACGGTGTTTGGCGGAAACTTTCACGATCGGGAAAGCGGACCAATGGGTGCTGACGTGCACAAGGGTGAGGACAGGAACGGCGGTGGGCTTCCCGTGGACGGCGGCGGCCTTTCCGGAGAGGGTGGCGCGCTGTCCGTGGGCCCCGACGGGCTCGCCGTCGACCACGAATACCTGGCCCTGGAGCGCGAGTTGACGTTCCTCTTCCGCCGGGCCCGGGCCAACCAGGGCGAGATGGCCCGCGAGGTCCACCCCGACCTGGAGTCCGCCGCGTACGGCCTGCTGGTCCGGCTGGACGAGTACGGCCGGCAGCGGGCCACGGAGCTGGCCGCCTACATCGGCGTCGGCAAGGCCACGATGTCCCGCCAGCTGCGCGCCCTGGAGGACCTGGGGCTGATCGCCCGCGAGCCCGACCCGGCGGACGGCCGGGCCTGGCTGGTCGACCTCACCGACGAGGGCCGCCGCCGGGTCGCCCACGTCCGCGAGGCCCGGCGGGCCCGCTACGTCAGCCAGCTCTCCCACTGGGACCGCCGCGAGGTCGCCGAACTGGCCCGCCTGATCCACCAGTTGAACGGCGTCATGGAGAAGTGACACCGAACGGAGCGGTGACATCGCCGTGGCGACCGGTCGCAGCCCGACGTCTGCGGGAGAAGTGACACCGGCGTAGCAGCCGGGTCACAGCTCGACGTACACGACCGTCGCGTCGTCGTGCGTCTTGCTCCGGCGCAGATACGTCCGCTCCTCCGCGTCGGCCCGCTCCAGCGCCCGTACCCGGGTCACCAGCTCCGGCGCCCCCTCCTTCCGCACGAGAGTGAAGCAGTCCGCCCAGTCGCCCTGGCCGAACTTCTCCACCCATCGCGTCGCCCCGTCCGTCAGGGCGGCGAGGGCGCGGACGTCGGCGCGGGGAAGCGAACCCGTCACCGCCCGCGCCGCGACCGACGGATCGGCGGCGGCCGTGAAGAAGCCGCCCTCCTTGTTACGGAGCGTGGTGTCGATCATGGCGTCCGTCTCGAGAGCGGAGCGGGGGAGGCGGGACAGGCGGTCGTCCAGTACGACGGTCACCTCGCCGGCCGGGGATTCGGCCAGCAGGGCGGAGTCCGAGAGGACCAGGTATTCGACCTCCTGGGGGGACCAGCGGGCCAGTACGACCGTTGCCTGTGGGGTGCGTGGGTGAGAAAGGTCACAGGTGGCGGCGTGGGCCTCAGCCGTTCGGAGGATCGCCCGGGAGAGAATCTCCGCCAGGGTCAGATCCCGGTAGGAAACGGTCAGTTCGGTCAGTGCGCCACCCAGGCGCGCGGTGTACCAGGGGACCGAATGAAGACAGCCCGTCCCCCCTCTCGGCGGTGTCACTCCGTCCAGGACGATCAGCGAACCGCCCTGTCCCGAGGCCGGAAGGCCGACACTCGCGAAGTCCTCGTTGGGGCGGTCCGGGTCGCCGGGTTCCGACACAAGTTCCGTACGCATTCGGCCAGTCTGCACGACCTCTTCACAGGCTCCGCGGAACGTTGGCACTCATGGTCGAATGGGCGCAGTCGTGCAGGTCAGGCGCCTGGTTTGGGCTGGAATGGATCACTCCGGGAATGCGTGGCGGCGAATCCTGCCAAAGCACGCCGCTCACGTCCAACCGGCGCGGCGCGCGCGGGCCTTGGACCGGCCGCCGGAACTTGCCCGCCAACTCCCCTCCGGGGTTCACTCCTTCGGGTGGCGGGCCGGACGATGCGCGACCACTGCCTACCGGCACTGGGAGGGTCGCCGTACCGGGATGACGGAGCGTCACCCGGGCCCATGGGTATCACGAGTCAGGAATGCGAGCACCGGTGCAGAAAAAGCGGCCGCGGCGCACAGGCAAGCAGACGGCCCCTCAGGGGGGCGTCACCGGTGCAGCCACGCCCGACCCCGCGGGCAGGGGGCGCCGCACCCACGTACGCAACCGGCTCATCATCGCCGTAGCCGTCGTGGCCGCCGCCATCGCCGCGGCCGGTGTTCCCTCCCTTGTCACCGCCTCGGGCCAACTGAGCGACTCCCAGGACCTGGTGACCCTCGCCGGGCAGACCCAGGACGCGCTGTCGCTGGCCCACTCGCTCGCCGACGAACGGGACGAGGTCACCTCGTACATCGCCGCCGGCCGCCCCAAGTCCCAGGCCCCGGACGAGGACCGCAGCGCCCGCGTCGACCGCCAGGTCGAGGAACTCCGCGCCGACACCGACATCTCCGCCGCGCTCCGCTCGGACCTCGACGACGTCGCCGCCGTACGACGGGCCGCGCTCACCGGCAAGAGCAGCGCGCTGGAGGCGCACGTCGCGTACTCCGGTGCCATCACCGAACTGCACCGGCTGGCCGAGCAGTTGGCGGAGCAGATGCCGCCACGGGCCGGTTCCGGCGCCTACGCCCTCGCCGAACTCGACGCCGCCGTCCAGCAGGCCGCCGCCGCCCGGGGGTTGCTGCTGGCCGCCCTGAACGTGCCGACGACCACCGAGACGGTCATCAGCCCCATCACCGGTCTCGCCGTCACCGAGACCACCTCCACGAAGGCCCAGGCCAAGGAACGCGACGCCCTCAGCGCCGCCGCCCAGCAGGCCCGGCTGCGCTCCGACGCCGCCCTCGCCGACTTCCGCGAGGGCGCGACGAAGGACGCCGTCGCGGGCTACGACTCCGTGGTCACCGGGTCCGAGGTCAACTCCGCCGAGAAGTACCTCACCTCCCTCACCGCCCAGCCCACGCTGTCCGACGACCAGTTGGACACCAGCACGAAGAAGCTCGACGCGGCGCTCTCCGCACGCGTCGACCTGATGCGCGGCGAGGAGTCCGCGCTCTACGTGGACCGCGTCAAGGACCTCGCCCAGCTCCGCGACGACGACGTCACCGCGCTGGAGATCCGCATCGCGATCCTTGGCGCGCTGATGCTGCTGGCCGTGGGCATCGCGACCGCCATGGCCCGCACCCTCACCCGCCCGCTCTCGGTCCTGCGCCGCGGCTCGACGCGCCTGGCCGAGGCCGAGGACCCGGCGGCCGAGGAGCCCATCAAGTTCACCGGCCGCAACGACGAGTTCGCCCAGGTCGTCCGCTCGGTCAACTCCCTGCACGCGCACGCCGCCGCCCTCCACGAGCGCATCGCCACCCTGGAGGCCGACCGCAAGCACCTCGTCGGCCAGCGCCAGAAGATGGCCGACGCCCGCGAGGAACTCCGCGCCGAAGTCACCGACTCAGCAGGCCAGTTGGAGCGGCTGCGCACCAGCATCGGCGGCACCTTCGTCAACCTCGCGCTGCGCACCCTCGGCCTCGTTGAGCGCCAACTCGCCGTCATCGAGGGCCTGGAGGAGCGCGAGCAGGACCCCGACCGGCTCTCCACCCTCTTCAAGCTCGACCACTTCGCCACGGTCATGCGCCGCCACAGCGAGAACCTCCTGGTCCTCGCCGGCACCGAACACGTCCAACAGCACGCCGGGCCCGTCCCGTTGGTCGACGTGGTCCGCGCGGCGGTCAGCGAGATCGAACGCTACGAACGCGTCCGCATCTCGGCACTCCCCCCGCACGCGCACGTCGCGGGCTTCGCGGCCGACGACATCAGTCACCTGCTGGCCGAACTGATGGAGAACGCGAGCTCGTTCTCCCCGCCGGACGCCCCCGTGGAGATCTCCGGCTGGCTCCTGGAGAACGGCGAGGTCATGCTCTCCGTCCAGGACGAGGGCATCGGCATGACCATCAGCCGCATGGCCGGCCTCAACGCCCGCCTCACCGAGTTCGACCCGGAGTCCCCCTACGACCAGGAGGGCGAGGAGGGTCTGGGCCTGGGCCTGTACGTCGTGGCCCGCCTGGCCCACCGCCACGGCGTCCGCGTCCAGCTCCGCGACCAGAAACAGGGCGGCATCGCGGCGGTGGTGGTCCTCCCCAGCCCCCTGCTCGCCGCGGCCCCCACGTCAGCGGTCCCGTCCGCCACCCCGCTGACCGGCGACACCCACTCCTACTCCCTCCCCGGCGCCTCCGCGGAGTCCAACTCCAACGTCCTGCACGGCCGTTCGGAACACAAGGACCCGCTGGTGGCCTTGGCGGAGCAGGCGGTACGGGAGACCCCGGCGGAAACGTCGGCGGAGTCTCCGGCGGAAACGTCGGCGGGAAATCCGGTGGAGATCCCGGCGGAGTCTCCTGCGGAGATGACGATGGAACTCCTGCTGCCGCTGGCGCAGGAGGACCGAGCAGCGCCGGAAGCCCCGCGAGCGGCAGACGGACCGGGAGCAGACGCACGGGGAGCCGCGCACGAACGGTCGGCCGCCGACGGCGAGTTCGCCCCACAGGGGCCACCCGCACCCGACAACGATGGCCGCACGGGCGGTGCGGGTGGGAGCAAGATCCCGGCTGATGGCGAAGCCGAAGCCGTGGAACACGAGCGAGCCCAGGACGAGGACCCCGTCACGGACAAGGGCCTCCCCAAACGCACCCCCAAGATCACCCAGCCCGCCCAAGCCCCGCGCCAGCGAACCGGCACGGTCGACGCCGAAGCCCTGCGCCGCAGACTCGGCGGCTTCCGCGCGGGAGCCTCCGCCGGCTACCGCGACGTAGAAGCGGAAATCGCCGAAAAGACCGGCCAGAACCCGGTCCCGGCCCCGCGAAGCGCAACCGCACCATCCGAAGAACCCACGGGGGGCACCGTCGAGGAGGCAAGCAGTTGACCGCGCCCAGTACCTTCGGACTGAGCAGTGAAGCCCGCAACCTGCACTGGCTGCTGAGCAACCTCGTCGAGGAGGTGCCCGGCATCCAGTCGGTCGCGGTCGTCTCCTCCGACGGCCTGCTGCTCCTCTCCTCCGATCCGGGGAGGAACGCCGAGGCCAAGGAAGCCCTCGAAACCAAGCGCACCGGACCGCGAGGTTCCGCCGCGGACCTCGCCACCATCGTCTCCGGCATCGGCAGCCTCACCATCGGCGCCGCGAAGCTGATGGACTCCGGCCCGGTGAAGCACACCATGGTCGCGATGGAGGAGGGCAGCCTCTTCGTGATGTCGATCAGCGACGGTTCGCTGCTCGGCGTGCACGGCTCCGCGGACTGCGACATGAGCGTCGTGTCGTACCACATGGCGCTCTTCGTCGGCCGGGCCGGCCATGTGCTGACGCCCGAACTCCGCAGCGAGCTAAGGAAATCGCTCGAGGACGCGACTGCGGGGAGTGCGCGATGAGCCGTACGCCCAACAAGCTCCCGGTGCGCGGCGGCGACCGCAAACCCGCCCGGGTTCGCCCCTACTCGCTCACCGGCGGCCGTACCCGATTCGGCCATGTCCTCCTGGTGGAGACCTTCGTGGCGGCGCTCGAAGCCCCGGAGGAGCGCAAGGAGTTGACGAACGGTTCGCTCAACACCCGGGTCATGCCGGAGATGCGGGCCATCGTCGAACTCTGCCGCCGTATGCGCACGGTGGCCGAGATCGCCGCGCTGCTGAAGATGCCGCTCGGTGTGGTCCGCGTGCTCCTGAGCGATCTCGCCGACCAGGGAAAGATCCGTGTGTACGGAACCGGAACCGCTCACGGTACGGGCCGTCCTGACCGCGCTCTGCTGGAAAAGGTGCTGAGTGGACTCCGTCGTCTCTGACGCCGCCGCCTACGGCGTCTCCCCGCTCCTCAACGACGAGAAGCAACTCCTCAACGAAGAGGAGGAATTGCGGCCCTGGCAGACGGACCGCACCCGTGCGCCCGTCGCCGCGAAGATCGTGGTGGCCGGCGGCTTCGGCGCCGGCAAGACCACCATGGTCGGAGCCGTCTCCGAGATCCAGCCCCTCCAGACGGAGGCGCTGATGACCGAGGCCAGCGAGGACACCGACGACCTCACGGCCACGCCCGGCAAGATGACGACCACGGTCGCCATGGACTACGGCCGCCTCACGCTCGACGACGACCTGGTGCTCTACCTGTTCGGTACGCCGGGACAGCAGCGGTTCTGGTTCATGTGGGACGACCTGGTGCGCGGCGCGATCGGCGCCGTCGTCCTGGCCGACACCCGTCGCCTCAAGGACTGCTTCCCCGCACTCGACTACTTCGAGAGCTGCGGGCTGCCGTACATCGTCGCGGTCAACCACTTCATAGGCAGCGAGCGGTTCGACCCGGAGGATGTGCGGGAGGCGTTGACGATCCCCGCGCACGTACCTGTCATGATCATGGATGCGCGCCGCCGGATCTCGGCGATCGAGACCCTCCTGGCTCTCGTCGGCCACGCGCTGGACGTCACACCCGAGTAGGAGAACAGCCCCGTATGCGGAAGATACTCGTCGTCGGAGCCGGCCAGTCCGGGCTCCAACTCGCCCTCGGACTCCAGTCGCACGGGTACGAGGTCACCCTGATGTCCAACCGGACGGCGGACGAGATCCGCTCCGGACGGGTCATGTCGACGCAGTGCATGTTCACCACGGCACTCCAGTACGAGCGCGATCTCCAGCTGAACTTCTGGGAGTCCCAGGCCCCGAAGATCGAAGGACTCGGCGTCTCGGTCGCCGCCCCCGGCTCGCACGACCCGGGGCCGACCCAGCGCGCGATCGACTGGGTGGGCAAGCTCGACGGGTACGCGCAGTCGGTCGACCAGCGGGTCAAGATGGCCGGCTGGATGGAGACGTTCGCCCAGCGCGGCGGCCAACTGGTCATCCACGGCGCGGCGGTCGGCGACCTCGACTACTTCTCCCGTACGTACGACCTCGTGCTCGTGTCGGCGGGCAAGGGCGAGCTGGTCTCGATGTTCGCCCGCGACCCGGAGCGCTCCCCGTACACCGAGCCGCAGCGCGCGCTGGCCGTGTCCTACGTCCACGGTCTGGGCCCGCGCCCCGAGCACCCGGAGTACGACGCGGTCCGCTGCAACCTGGTGCCGGGCGTGGGCGAGTTGTTCGTCATGCCGACGCTCACCACGTCCGGGCGTGCGGACATCCTGTTCTGGGAGGGCATACCCGGTGGACCGTTGGACGTCTTCAACGGCGTCAAGGACCCGGCGGAACATCTCTCCCTGACCCTGGAACTCATGGAGAAGTTCACGCCGTGGGAGTACGAGCGGGCGCGGGACGTCGAACTCACGGACGCCGGTGGCACGTTGGCTGGACGCTATGCCCCCACCGTCCGTAACCCGGTGGGCCAACTGCCCGGCGGTGGGCTGGTGTTGGGCGTCGCGGATGTCGTCGTCGCGAACGATCCGATCACCGGGCAGGGGTCCAACTCGGCGTCCAAGTGCGCGGCTGCGTATCTCGCGTCGATCCTTGAGCATGGTGAGAAGGAGTTCGACGGGGACTGGATGACGGCGACGTTCGAGCGGTATTGGGAGACTGCGCAGCACGTCACCAAGTGGACCAACGCGATGTTGTCTCCGCCGCCGGAGCATATTCTCAACCTCATTGGGGCGGCTGGGCAGTTGCAGCCGGTGGCGGATCGGTTCGCCAACGCGTTTGATGACCCCGCCGACTTTGAGAACTTCTTCTATGAGCCGGAGAAGACCGGGGCGTACCTGGCTTCTGTTGCCGGGGCCTAATCGCCGTTGGGGTTGTGGGGAGTTGGCGGCTGCGGGCTCGTTGTGGCTGGTCGCGCAGTTCCCCGCGCCCCTTTAGGTGAAGAATCTGGACGTACGGCTCCCAGGATCGGGTAGGACGCCACGGGGGACACCTGGACCTTCTCGCCTGTGCGGGGGGCCTGCACCACCTGGCCCGCGCCCAAGTACAACGCCACGTGGGTTGCCTCGGGGAAGTAGATGACCAGGTCTCCGGGGCGGAGTTCGTTCAGGGGGACTCTCGGCAGGTCGGCCCACTGTTCCTCGCTCGTCCTCGGGATCGGGGTGCCCGCGTGACCCCATGCCTCCGAGGTCAGGCCTGAGCAGTCGTACGTCTTCGGGCCCTCCGCGCCCCACTCGTACGGTTTGCCGATCTGCTGTACGGCGTAGCGGAGCGCGCGGTCTCCCTCCCGTGACGGTTCGCGGGAGTCGTCGCCCAGGGCGCCTGAAGTGACGAGTTTCTGCTGGGCCTTGTCGACGTCGGTCTTCTCGAAGGCGGCCAGGGCGGTGAGTTGGTCGGGGGAGAGGGACGTGAGGAGTTTCTCGACGTCGGCGAGGCGCTTGCGGACGTCGTCCTGGTCCTTCTTCTGGCGGGCGGCCAGGGTGAGTTGGGTGTCCAGGGCCTTGCGGGCCTCGCGGGCCAGGCCGTCGCTCTTCT
>Ga0307510_10010991_pt1 | contig 10763 bp, 9 predicted proteins | sample 12_EM_MG_FD_207224 | JGI IMG/M metagenome (GOLD analysis project Ga0307510, IMG submission 207224) | Populus trichocarpa ectomycorrhiza microbial communities from riparian zone in the Pacific Northwest, United States - 12_EM | ecosystem: Host-associated > Plants > Roots > Unclassified | place... | reverse complement strand
GCCATGAACAAGCCTCTCGAACCGGCGTTGAAAAGGATCGGGCCGCGCGAATGCGGCCCAAGGAGGTCAACTCTTTCTTGACCAACGCCTGTGCGCTCCGCTGGTCACGCGAAGGGGGCGTAGGGGCATATGCGTACGCCCCCGCAGAACCGGTGTGCGCTGCGGGCGCCGGGGAGTTGGGGGAGGAGTTGTCGGTGAGTTGACGGGTGTGAGCCGCCGGGCGCTTCTGCCGGGACGCGCCATAGACTGGTGCGCTGCCCGCCCACCTCCGCCCGAGAGGCCCGAACCCTCCCATGAAGCTCGTCTTCGCCGGTACCCCCGAGGTCGCCGTTCCCGCCCTGGACGCCCTGATCGCCTCCGGGCGGCACGAGGTGGCCGCCGTCGTCACGCGGCCCGACGCGCCGGCCGGGCGTGGGCGCAGGCTGGTGGCGAGCCCCGTCGCCGAGCGGGCCGAGGAGGCGGGCATCGAGGTGCTGAAGCCCGTCAAGCCGCGCGACCCGGAGTTCCTGGAGCGGCTGCGGGAGATCGCGCCCGACTGCTGTCCCGTCGTCGCCTACGGCGCCCTGCTGCCCCGCGTCGCCCTCGACATCCCCGCCCACGGCTGGGTCAACCTGCACTTCTCGCTGCTCCCCGCCTGGCGCGGCGCCGCCCCCGTGCAGCACTCCATCATGTCCGGCGACGAGATCACCGGCGCCTCCACCTTCCTGATCGAGGAAGGCCTCGACTCCGGGCCCGTCTACGGCACCGTCACCGAGGAGATCCGCCCCACCGACACCAGCGGCGACCTGCTCACCCGGCTCGCCTTCGCCGGCTCCGGCCTGCTCGCCGCGACCATGGACGGCATCGAGGACGGCACCCTGAAGGCCGTACCGCAGCCGAACGAGGGCATCACCCTCGCCCCGAAGATCAACGTCGAGGACGCGGAGGTGACGTGGGCGGATCCCGCGCTGCGCGTGGACCGGGTGGTGCGCGGGTGCACGCCCGCGCCCGGTGCCTGGACCGTCTTCCGGGGGGAGCGGCTCAAGCTCATCCACGTCGTGGCGGTGCCGGAGCGGACCGACCTCGCGCCCGGTGAGCTCTCCGTCGGCAAGAACAACGTGTACGTGGGCACCGGTTCGTACGCCGTCGAGCTGCTGTGGGTGCAGGCGCAGGGCAAGAAGCCGATGCGGGCGGCGGACTGGGCGCGCGGGGCGCGGATCGGCGCGGGGGAGAGCCTCGGGGCTGTCGGGGCGTGACGTCCCGCGCACGTCCGGGCCGGTGCGACGTACGCTGGACACACATCTCAGCCAGAAATCCGGAGCACCTTTTTCGTGAGCGAGCAGTCCCCGCGACCCCGTAAGCCCGGCAAGCCCTACCGCCGGCCGCAGAAGGACCCCGTCCGTTTCCTCGCCTTCGAGGCGCTGAGGGCCGTGGACGAGCGGGACGCGTACGCCAACCTCGTCCTGCCGCCGCTGCTGCGGAAGGCGCGCGAGAAGGGCGACTTCGACGCCCGGGACGCCGCGCTCGCGACCGAGCTGGTGTACGGGACGCTGCGCAAGCAGGGGACCTACGACGCGATCATCGCCTCGTGCGTCGACCGGCCGCTGCGCGAGGTCGACCCGCCGGTGCTGGACGTCCTGAGCCTCGGGGTGCACCAGCTGCTCGGGACGCGGATCCCGACGCATGCAGCCGTGTCCGCCTCCGTCGAACTCGCCCGGGTCGTCCTCGGCGACGGACGGGCCAAGTTCGTCAACGCCGTGCTGCGGAAGGTCGCGCAGGACGACCTCGACACCTGGATCGAGCGGGTCGCGCCGCCCTACGACGACGACCCCGAGGACAACCTCGCCATCGTGCACTCGCACCCGCGCTGGGTCGTCTCCGCGCTGTGGGACTCGCTCGGCGGTGGCCGCGCCGGTATCGAGAACCTGCTGGAGGCCGACAACGAACGGCCCGAGGTGACCCTGGTCGCCCGGCCCGGCCGCTCCACCACCGAGGAACTGCTCCGCGAGGAGGCCGCGGTGCCCGGGCGCTGGTCGCCTTACGCCGTGCGGCTCAGTGAGGGCGGGGAGCCCGGGGCCGTAGCGGCTGTGAAGGAAGGTCGTGCGGGGGTGCAGGACGAGGGCAGTCAGCTGGTCGCCCTTGCGCTGGCCAACGCGCCGCTCGACGGGCCGGACGAGAAGTGGCTCGACGGGTGCGCGGGCCCCGGCGGCAAGGCCGCGCTGCTCGCCGCCGTGGCCGCCGAGCGCGGGGCGATGCTGCTCGCCTCCGAGAAGGCGCCGCACCGGGCCGGACTCGTGGCGAAGTCGCTCGCCGGGAACCCGGGGCCGTACCAGGTCATCGCCGCAGACGGGACCCGGCCGCCGTGGCGTCCCGGCAGCTTCGACCGCGTGCTGATGGACGTGCCGTGCACCGGGCTCGGCGCCCTGCGCCGCCGCCCCGAGGCCCGCTGGCGGCGCCGCCCGGAGGACCTCGAAGGATTCGCGCCGCTCCAGCGCGACCTGCTGCGCACCGCGCTCGAATCCGTGCGCGTCGGCGGTGTCGTCGGCTACGCGACCTGCTCACCGCACCTCGCCGAGACCCGGGCCGTCGTCGACGACATCCTCAAGCAGTTCCCGCACACCGAACTGATCGACGCCCGCGAGCTCCTGCCGGGGGTTCTGGAACTGGGCGAGGGCCCTGACGTACAGCTCTGGCCGCATGTCCATGGGACCGACGCGATGTATCTGGCGCTCATCCGCCGGACCGGGTGACCTGGCGGACGCGCGGGCGGTCCGTGGTGCAGCGCCATGCCTACCGCTCGATGGCACGCCCGACGGTCCGTCACACCAACCGCCGTCCGCCGACTGCCCGGCAGGCCGTTCTCGTGGCTCGGGCGCGCGTCGTCACGCCACGCGCCGAAGCGCCTCCCGCGTGAGGTCGGCGAGTGTCGGGTAACCGTCCACGGCCATGATCAGGTCGGTCTCCGCGAGGAGTGAGCGGAGGACGTGGATGATGCCGTCCGTGCCGCCGAGGGCGAGGCCGTAGGCGTACGGGCGGCCGATGCCCACGGCGGTGGCGCCCAGGGCGATGGCCTTGGCGATGTCGGCGCCGCTGCGGATGCCGGAGTCGAACAGGACCGGGAGGCCGTCCGCCGCTTCGGCCACGGCGGGGAGCGCGTCCAGGGCGGGGAGGCCACCGTTGGCCTGGCGGCCGCCGTGGTTGGAGCAGTAGACGCCGTCCACGCCTCCGTCCTTCGCGCGGCGTACGTCCTCGGGGTGACAGATGCCCTTCACGATCAGGGGGAGGTCGGTGAGGGACCGTAGCCAGGGGAGGTCGTCCCAGGTGAGGGGGTTGCCGAAGATCTGGGTCCAGAGCAGGACCGCGGACTGCGGGTTCTCCTCCGGGGTGCGGGCGAGGCGGGCGCGGAAGACCGGGTCGCTCGTGTAGTTGGCGAGGCAATGGCCGCGCAGCTGCGGGAAGTTGGCGGTGGACAGGTCGCGGGGGCGCCAGCCGGTGACCCAGGTGTCCAGGGTGACCACGATGCCCTTGTAGCCGGCCTGCTCCGCGCGGTGGACGAGGCTCGCGGCGAGGTCGCGGTCGGTGGGCGTGTAGAGCTGGAAGAGGCCCGGGGTGTCCCCGAACTCGCCCGCGACCTCCTCCAGCGGGTCGACCGTCAGCGTGGAGGCGACCATCGGAACTCCGGTGCGTGCGGCGGCCCTCGCGGTCGCCAGGTCGCCGTGGCCGTCCTGGGCGCACAGGCCGATGACGCCGATCGGTGCCATGAAGATGGGAGAGGGCAGTTTCATCCCGAACAGGTCGACGGACAGGTCGCGTTCGGCCGCGCCGACGAACATGCGGGGGACCAGGCCCCAGTGGTCGAAGGCGGTCACGTTGGCCCGCTGGGTGCGTTCGTCGCCCGCGCCGCCCGCGACGTACGACCACACGGAGGGCGGCAGCGCCGAGCGCGCCCGGTCCTCCAGCTCGGCGAAGGCCATGGGGTAGGACGGCACGATGCCGCCGAGCCCGTTCAGGTAGATCTCGTTCTGGTAGGAGCCGAACGGCTGTCCCATGCCCATGCCATCTCCCTCTTCGTCGAAGGCCGGTGAAGTGCAGGATTCTCGCACCCCGAGTTGAGAGTCGCCGAGCGGGGCGTTCTGGGAGGGGTTGCCGTTGTGTCGACTCCGGGTCAGGCGGCGGGAGTTGCGGGGGTGAGCCGGACGGGCAGTTCGCGCCAGCCCTGGGCGATGAAGGACGGGACCTGTTCCAGATCGTCCTCCTCCACCGCCAGGGAGATGTCCGGGAAGCGTGCGAAGAGCGCGGGCAGTGCGGTGAGCGCTTCCATCCGGGCCAGCGGGGCGCCGACACAGCGGTGCACGCCGATGCCCAGGGCGAGATGCCCGTCCGCGTTCCTGGCCACGTCGAACAGGTGGGCGTCGGGTCCGAAGCGCTCCGGGTCGTGGCCCGCCGCGGCGATGGTCGTGAGGATGGCCTCCCCGGCGCGGATCGTCGTACCGTCGGCGGTCGTGATGTCGGAAACCGCGTAGCGCAACGGCACGTTGGCGATGGACGGGGCCCAGCGCAGCGTCTCCTGGATCACCTGGTCCCAGGTCGACTGCCCGGCGAGCACCCGCTTGAGCTGGTCGGGGTGGCGGAGCAGGGCGTGGACGGCGTTGCCGATCAGGTTGACGGTCGTCTCGAAGCCGGCGCCGATGACGAGGAGGAGCGTGTGGACCAGCTCCTCCTCGGAGAGCCGGTCGCCCTGGTCGCGGACCGTGATCAGCTCGGTCGTCAGGTCGTCGCCGGGGTGCTCGCTCTTCTCCGCTATCAGCGCCGGCAGCACCGTCACGATCTGTTCCAGGACGTCCGCGGCCTGCTCAGGGGTTCCGGTGGTGTCCATGATCCCCTCGATGAGCCGCGCGACCGAGACCCGCATCCGCTCCGGCACGCCGAACAGGTCGCAGATCATCCGCATGGGCAGCGGATGCGTGAACTCCGCCCGCAGATCGACGACTTGGCCCGCCGGGACCTCCGCCATCGCGTCGAGCAGACCCGCGGTGATCTCCCGGACCCGCGGCAGCATGGCCTCGGTACGGTGCCGGGTGAAACTCGGGGCGACGAGCTTCCGCAGCCGGGTGTGGTCCTCGCCGTACGAACTGAGCATGTTGACGATGCTGGTCCAGCTGTAGAGCCATGCCCACGCCGGTTCGCTGCCGACCTTGTCGTACAGGGACCAGTGCCGGCGGGCGTCCCGGCTGACGCGCGGGTCGAGCATCAGCGACTTCAGCAGGTCGTACCGGGTGACGGCCCAGGCGGGGACACCGCCGGGCAGCTCCACCGGCACGAGGGCGCCGAGCGCGCGCAGACGTGCGGCTTCTTCGGGGACGGCCCTGCCGAAGGGGTCGAGCACGATGGTTCGGCGCTTGTCCACGGAGCTCTCCTCAAGGTTGGCGGGTGGTACGCAAGAAGGCCTGGCGGTAAGGCAGTTGGGACGGGGCGGGCGTACGGACGGCTGAGGCCCTCCGGACCCCGCCGGCGTTCACCGCATCGCGGCGGCCGTGTCCCGGCGGCTGCCGGTGAGCCGTATGTCCTCGCCCAGCAGGCCGCGCAGGATGAGGCCCATGCTCTCGTCCAGTGCTCGCATCGCGACCGGGTTGATGATCGGTTCCAGACTGGGGATGCCCAGGTCGAACTCGCAGGTGAACAGCACGCTCACGTCCGTACCGGCCTGGGTGATGTCCCATGTGCCCGCGAAACTCGCGAAGTCGCCGGTGAGTTGGTCGAAGGTGATCCGCCGGGCCACGGGATCCATGAGGTCCCGCTCGGTCCAGCGCAGCAGGCCGCTGCGGAAGTGCACCTCCCAGGCGGACTCCACGGTGCCGGTGTCGACCCCGTCGGGCGTCACGGTGACGGACCGGACGGTGTCCGTGTACTCGGTGTACCGCTCGTAGTCCTGGACCCGGTCGAAGACATGGGTGGCGTCTCCGTCCGGGACGATCGCCTCGATGCGTACGTGGCAGGTCATATGGGTTTCTCCGTAAGGGTCTCGGACTGTCCGGGAGGTGCGGATCGGGTACGCGGAGGCCGTGCTCAGCCCAGCACCAGCGGGCCGCCCGCGAAGGCCGCGCACATGCCCTCCGCGGCCCATCTGCGCGACGGCGGATGGAACTTGAGCGCGGCCGAACACGCAGTGAGATACGCGGTGTCGTCGGTGGAGACGTACGCCATGCCGCCCAGCGCCTCCAGGCACCGCGGAACCACCCGGTCGATGGTGTCCTGCGTCGCGAAGCGGCAGACCAGCGCGCGGAGCAGGTCGTCCTGGCCGAGCGGCCGGCCCGTGTCCATCGCGGCGGCCGCACCGCGGATGCCGCCCATGGCCGACTCCAACTCGACCAGGATCGCGGCCCGTTCGGCGGCGCTCGCCCGCTTCGCCAGCAGCACCCGCTCGGCCAGCGCGCTGGCCATCCCCAGGTACGACGCGGCCATCAGGAGCTCGAACCACACGAAGCCCACGGTCTGGACCGGGTCCAGCGTGCGGTCCTCCCCGAGCCCGGTGCGGACCACGAGGTCCGGCGTGACCCGTACGTCGCGCAGCCGGACCTCGTCGCTCTCCGCGCCGGCCAGCACGAAGCTGCCCCAGAACGGGTGCACGGAGACACCGGGTGTCGCGGCGGGCACCACCGCCACGGCCAGCTCCGGGCCCTGCCCGTCGTCGAGCGTGACCGACACGCTCAGCAGGTCCATCGAGGCGGACAGGCTGCACGGTTTCTTGGCGCCGTTGAGCACCACGTCGTCGCCGTCCTGGTGCGCCTTGATGGAGGAGTCGAGGATCGACTGTCCCGACCGGCCCTCGGCGAACCCCGAGGCGACCAGCAGCCGTTGGTCCGCCACGGCCTCCAGCAGCATCCACTCCATGCCCTGCGCGACCTCGTACGCCTGGACCAGCCCGGCCACCGACAGGTGGTGCATGGTGGTGGCCACCGCCAGCGACGGGCTGCGCGCCCCGACCGCACGCTGCAACGACACGGCGTCCTCGGCGCCGATACCGAGACCGCGGTGTTCCGCCGGCACCAGCAGCGCGGGGCCGCCCGCGGCCTTGAACAGGGGCAGCGCGGGTCCGCCGGGACGCTCCAGCTCCCGTTGCGGCAGTTCGGCGAGCCGCTCGTCCAGCCCGGGCAGGAACCGGTCCAGCACCGCGCGTTCGGGTTCAAGAAAGTACATCGCCGTCTCCTCCTCGATCTGCGGGATTCCTACGGAAGCCAGGGGGAACCGCCGTCGTCCCCGGCCGGGCGCTCACGCCGAGGCCCGGGCGCCGCGGCGCTCGGCGATCAGGCGCCGTACCGACGCCCGCCAGGCGTCCTCGTTGGCCCGCACGTCCGCCGCGGCCTCGAAGCCGGGCAGGTCCGCGAGTGAACTGGGCAGCGGCTCCTCGTTGAAGAGCACCGACGACATGTCCAGCAGCCGGTCCAGCCGGGTCTGCGCCCACTCGGGCACCACGTCGAAGAACGCCGGGCGGACCAGCCGTTCGACGACATCGGGCGCCAGTACCCGCAGCGGCCGGACCGCGATGCCCGCCTCCGCCGCCTCCTCGACGATCACCTGCACCAACCGGTCGCAGGTCAGCGCGTGGGCCCCGCCGCTGAGCCAGTACTCGGCGGGGTGTGCGCCGTCGTCCAGCAGGGACACGATCGCGCGGGCCACCACGTCCTGGGGTACGAAGTCGACGTAGCTCGCCGGGTCGCTCGGCACGAAGGGCAGGCGGTTGCGGAGCACCTGTTGGGCGAAGGTGTGCAGGCCCTGCGGTTCGGCGATCTCCCCGGTGACGGAGTCGCCGATGATGATCGACGGGCGTACGACGGTCACGCTGCCGCCCGCTGCCGCGACCGCCTCCTCGCCGGCCATCTTGGACGTCACGTAGTCAGCGGGACTGTTCCCGGCCCGCTCGGCGCGGTTGCCGCCGGCGGCCAGGATCTCCCGGTGGCGGGCCACGTAGGCGGTGCTGACGTGGATCATCGGGACACCGGCGTCGGCCGCGAACCGGGCGACCCGTCCGGCCCCTTCGACGTTCACCGCGTGCATCGAGGCGCGGCCGGAACCGAAGGCGACCACACCGGCGGCGTGCACCACCGCGTCCGTCCGCGCGCACAGGCGCCGGTAGGAGGCGACGTCGAGGCCCAGCCGGGGCCGGGTGACGTCACCGAGAAGGACCTCGCCGCACGGGGAGGGGCGCCTGTGGTGCGCCAACGCGATCACCCTGTGGTGGCGCAGATACGGCAGCAGGGCGGTGCCCAGGACGCCGCCGGCGCCGGTGAGTAACACGGTCTGCGGGCGAGCCGGGTGCGGTGGGTCGATCGGGTTGCGCGAACTCGCCGTATTCTCAAGGTTGTTGGGGTTCTCGGGATGCGTCGGCATGTCGTCAGCCTTTCGGGAGCCTCGTGGCCGTGTGCGGGGCGCGGGGGCGGTTCGCCGGGTCAGGTCAGGGACTTGGCCATCGCGGTCAGGGCCCCCTCGACCGCCTCCAGCAGCCGGGCCTCCTGCGCCGGGGAGAGCACGGCGGGCGGGGTCAGCCGGACGACCGGATGGGCGTTGAGGGAGTGGTTGACCACCACTCCTCGGTCGACCATCTCCAGCAGGAACTCCCCGGCCGCCCCCGCGTCCACCAGCTCGATCCCGATCAGTAGCCCGGCGCCGCGGATCTCCCGGACCAGGCCGGGCGCGCGGTCGGCGGCGACGGCCCGTAGCGCGGGAAGCAGCCGGGCACCGATGGCGGCGGCCCGTTCGACGAGCCCTTCGTCCCGGATGACCTCGATGGTCGCGCTGACGGCGGCCATGGCGATCGGTGCGCCGGAATAGGTGGAGGTGTGCAGGAAGGGGTCGCTGTCGAACGGCTCGAACGCCTCCTGGGTGGCGAGCGTGGCCGCCACCGGCATCACACCGCCGGACAGCGCCTTGCCCGTCACGAGCACGTCCGGCCGTACGCCCTCGGCCAGGCAGCCCCACCAGGAGCCGAGCCGGCCCAGTCCCGTCATCACCTCGTCGACCACCAGGAAGGCGCGGTGCTCCCGGCACAGCGCGGCGACCGCCCGCAGGTATCCGGACGGCGGCACGATCACCCCGGCCTCGCTCTGCACCGGCTCCACCACGACACAGGCGTCCGCGCCGCCGTCGCCCAGAGCCGCCGCCAGCGCGTCGGTGTCGCCGAACGGCACATGGCGCACGTCCGGCAACAGGGGCCGGAACGGGTCCTGGTAGAGCGGGTTCGCGGTCAGGGAGAGCGCGCCGAGGGTCTTGCCGTGATAGCCGTTCCGCATCGAGATCATCCGCCGCCTGCCGTGCGCGCGGGCCAGTTTCACGGCGGCCTCGACGGCCTCGGTCCCCGAGCCGGAGAAGTGCACCCGGTCCAGACCGGCCGGCGCGACCCCGGTGAGAGCCTCGGCGGCGAGCCCGGAGACCGGGTCCAGGAAGAGCCGGCCGGACAACGCCAGCCGCCCCGCCTGCCGCCGCACCGCCGCGACGACCCGCGGATGTCCGGCCCCGACGAAGAACACGCCGTAGCCACCGCAGTTGAGGTAGTTCCTCCCGTCGGTGGAGGTGACCTCGGCACCGCACGCGGACTCCTCGACGACGTCCCCGAACATCGCCGCCAGCCGCCCACGACCACTGCTGAGATGCCGCGCGTGCAGCGCCACCAACTCTGTCTCTGTCCGGCCCACTACACATTCCCCCGTGGTGTTGTGTGACGTGACGCCGAGCTTGGGGCTGCCCGAAGGCAGGGTCACGCCCGGGTCCACTCACCGGAACGGCACTGTTTCCACCCGGTCCAGGAAGAGCGCCCTGAAAGGGGCGCGAGGAACTGCGCGCCCAGCCACACACGACCGGCGCCCGAAAACCGAGCGCATCCACAACGGACCGATGCGGCCAACCCCCGGAGGGCATGGCAGGCTTGACCCATGGCCGTCCAGATCAACCCCAGCATCCTGTCCGCAGACTTCGCCCGTCTAGCCGATGAAGCCAACGCAGTGCAAGGCGCTGACTGGCTCCACGTCGACGTCATGGACAACCACTTCGTCCCGAACCTCACGCTCGGCGTGCCGGTCGTAGAGTCACTGGCCCGGGCGACGGACACCCCGCTGGACTGCCATCTGATGATCGAGGACGCCGATCGCTGGGCGCCGCAGTACGTCGAGGCGGGTGCCTCCTCCGTCACCTTCCACGTCGAGGCGGCCGGTGCGCCGGTGCGGCTCGCCCGCGAGATTCGGGCCAAGGGAGCGCGCGCGTCCATGGCGCTGAAGCCCGCGACGCCGATCGAGCCGTACGAGGATCTGCTCCCCGAACTCGACATGCTGCTGATCATGACCGTGGAGCCGGGCTTCGGTGGCCAGTCGTTCCTCGACATCATGCTGCCGAAGATCCGCCGCACCCGGGAGCTGATCCGCAAGCACGGACTGGAGCTGTGGCTCCAGGTCGACGGGGGAGTTTCGGCCTCGACGATCGAGCGCTGCGCGGACGCCGGCGCGGACGTGTTCGTCGCCGGTTCGGCGGTCTACGGGGCATCCGACCCGGCCGCGGCGGTACGTGCATTGCGCACACAGGCCGAAGGGGCCGTCGGCAAGGCATCCTGGGCGTGCGACCACTGAGCGGCAGGTATGTGAACGGCGGCCATCAAGGCTGATCAAGTGCGCCGGATCTGCGAGGATGAACGGCGAATCCAGAGTGTGAACAGCAGTGAGGAGATCGCCGTGTCGGGTATGTCGGCGGGCCGGTCAGCCATGCGGATGGGACCCGCAGAGCTGGTGCAGGCGGCGGCC
>Ga0307510_10010990_pt1 | contig 10763 bp, 8 predicted proteins | sample 12_EM_MG_FD_207224 | JGI IMG/M metagenome (GOLD analysis project Ga0307510, IMG submission 207224) | Populus trichocarpa ectomycorrhiza microbial communities from riparian zone in the Pacific Northwest, United States - 12_EM | ecosystem: Host-associated > Plants > Roots > Unclassified | place... | reverse complement strand
GAACGAGGACTATGTCGACATGGTCGAGAAGGGCATCATCGATCCCGCCAAGGTGGTGCGCACCGCGCTCCAGGACGCCGCCTCGATCGCCGGCCTGCTGGTGACCACCGAGGCCATGGTCGCCGAGGCGCCGAAGAAGGAAGCCGCGCCCGCGCCTGCCGGCGGCGGCATGGGCGGCTTCTGAGCCGTCCGTTCCCTTGCAATGTTGCGAAGGCCGCCTCCGGGCGGCCTTCTTTTTTGCCGACCATGGCCCTCGCTTTCCGATTCAACCAACGGCCAAAACCCACTACGGTGGCGCCGCGATTCCAAAGTTTGAGCATGATCCTTTCGGAAAACCGCTCCGCACTTTTTCGGATCATGCTCCATTGCTCGAGGATTTCATCGATGCGCGCGCTTCTGGTTTGTTCGACAGCCCTTGTGGCGGCTCTGCTCGCCGTCTCGCCCGAAGTCGCATCCGCCCAGATGAAGCTGTCGCCGAAGGCCACGGCGCCGGGCGGAACCGAGACGCGCTATTTCACCTCGATCGACGGGCTGATGGACGGCAATGCCGACGTGATCCTGAAGGAGACGCGCCAGGGCAGGACAGTGACGGCGGCCGTGCTCGACGTCTGCTATCCCGTCGCGAAGAATTCCGACCGCAAGGACCGCTTCGTCGTCAATCTCCAGGTCACCGGCCAGAACCTGGCGGGCACGACACAGAGCATCGGTGAGAAGGCGCCCGTGAGCGTCAAGCTGTTGCGCAAACAGTCCGGGGACAATTTCGAATTCCGCGGCCAGATCGCGATCGGCCAGACCGTCACCGAGGTCACCTCGCCCGACAATTCCGATCTCAGCGAGAAGGAATTCCAGGATAACCAGACCTCCGACGACGGCATCACGCCGCAGCCGAAGGATTTCACCGACGTCTCGCCGGAGGCGATAGCGGTCAAGGTCAAGCTCGATGCCGCGACCGAATTTCTGAAGAGCCTGAAGGGCCAGGAGATCGAGGTGACGCTGGCGAGCCTCACCGTCGGCTGCGACGCGCTGCGCGCCGGCGAGCAGACCATCAACATGTCGGTCGATCCCGAGCGTGCCGGCACGCTGCTCGCCAAATTCAAGGCGATGCCGGGCGTCACGGCAGCGGGCTGGACCGCCGGCATGACCGAGATGGACCGCACCATCCGCCTCCCCGCCGCCGACTGGCGCGACGGCGACAAGCTCAACCGCGACAAGCTCGCTTCGGCCGTCGCCGGCGTGCTGAGCAGGACGCTCGCGGCAAAGCCGGTTTCGCAAAGCTTCAATCCTGCGACCGGCAAGCTCAAGCTCGTCTTCAAGCGACCGAACCAGGATTTCCCGGCGCTCGATCTCACCGACACGATCGAGGTCGCAGGCCTGATCTCGCCCGACAAGCCAGGCACGACCGACAGACTGATGCTCTGGATCGGCAGCCCCGCGACCACGACCGCCGATGAGAGCAGCGGCGCCAAGCTCAATCTCTCGGACGAAGCTTCCGCCGACGAGGAAGGCGATCAGCCCGACGACAACGGCTCGCTCGAGGCGCTCGTCAAGGAGCTGAAAGGCCAGCGCTGGGACGCCGACAAATCGACGTGGAAATAGCGACGGCGCCGGGGATCAATAGCGGGCGACGACCGGACCGCCAAAGCGGTAGTTGATACGCGCGGTCGCCTGATCAGTGGTGACCCTGATGTTGGTCGCCACGGTCGCCAGGGTGCCGCCCAAACCGTCGGGAATCACAGCACTGACGCTACGCGTGCCGAAGTCGGAATGGCGGTATTCCCCCGCCAGGCTCCACTGATTGGCAAACGCCCATTCAACGCCGGCGCCGAGGGTCCATCCCCACCGGACGTCCGAGCCGCTCCCCGCGGACGAGGTGGTTCCTGCGGGAAAGGCGATGCCCGGACTGTTCGTCAAAGTTACCCGACTGCCACCAAACTCCGCGACGGCCGCACCACCGGTTGCGTAGAGCAGGACACGATCTGCGGCATAACCCAGGCGGCCTCGAAATGACGCCATCCAGTTGATATGACCGTAATCGACCGTCACGGTTTGGGTGACAGGCGCGGTCAGGACGAGCGGTGCGCCGGCGGTCATCGAGCGGCTTTCGGTTGCGCCTTTAAAGCCGGTGGCGACCGCGTCGGCTTCCACGCCGAACACAGCGCGCTGAACCTGCCAATTGTATCCGATCTGGCCGCCGCCGATCACGGCGCTCTGGGTTCCAGGCCCGCTCAGCGTATCTAGCGTTCCAGGGAAGAGGGTGGGCACCGCGGCGTTCGGCGGCAGAACGATGAAGCCCGGCAACACCGGACCGTTGTAAGCGGCCATTTCGTTGCGGCTCCAGCCACCACCGACGTTGCCGCCGACATAGAAGCCGGTCCAGCTGAAAACTGCCGCCGGAGCTGTCACGGGCGCCTTTACCGCCATGTCGGCGGCACGCGCCATCGCCAATCCCGCCAGCGAAGAACTCACGGCGACAGCTGCGATTCTCAGAACCCTCATGCCCATCCCCCAAATGTCTTCGGCGCGTCTCGGCGCCATAATTCGACGAGACTAGAGCCCTCTTCCGCGAAAAGCTGTCACCCACAGGTTACATCCAGGATATTTCACTACCATCCGATCAAGCCCCTTGAGGCCCCGCGCGCGCAACCTCGCTCGCGGCGAACGAACGCTACACTGAACGGGCCGTCACTTCGTGCTGCACCTGCGTTCGGGACACCAGAGGCTAGTTCCCGTTCACGCGGAAGCGCAACGGCTTGGGGCCGAGAAGCGTCAGCACGTCGCCCTGGCGTTTCCAGGTCTCGACGCTGCCCAGCGCTGCGACGAGATCGTCGTCGGCCTGCGCTCTTGCCGGCGGGCAGGCGCGGTCCTGGATCTGGCCGGGCATGAAGATCACGGTGTTGCCGGCGACCGAGAACTGGCCCTTGCCGCCCTTGCACCAGAGCTCCAGCACGACCTCGCCATTGTCGCCGATCTCGATGTTCGGAATCCGCTTCGAGCCGGGCTGCGGCAGCGCCTCCAGCGTCATCTCGGTACCGAAGGGAAATCCGTCCTCGGCGCGCGCGAGCGTGGACGTCGCGAGCATTGCAACTGCCAAACCCACCGTCTGCTTGAGCGAAACCATGAGACCTCTCGACCGACCTGATTTGCCGCATCTTCTATAAGACGGCGGCGCCATTGAGAAGGTTCGCCCTCCCGGGGCGCAAAAAATCCCCGCGGGGGCGAGCCCTGCGGGGATTTGTGTCGAAGCGGGGCCTGCTACTTCAGGACCATCGCCGTGAACGGCCAGACATAGGCCTGCAACGTCACGAGCACGCCGACAAGGCAGGCCAGCACGATCGAGTGCCAGAACACGAAGCGCAGGATGGTGCCCTCATGGCCGTACCAGTTGGTGGCGGTGGACGCGACCACGATGGACTGCGCGTCGATCATCTTGCCCATCACGCCGCCGGACGAGTTCGCCGCGCCCATCAGGATCGGCGACAGGCCGAGCTGCTCGGAGGTGATCTTCTGCAGGTTTCCGAACAGCACGTTGGAGGCGGTGTCCGATCCCGTCAGCGCGACGCCCAGCCAGCCGAGCAGCGTGCCGAAGAAGGGATAGAGCACGCCGGTTGCGGCGAAGGCGAGACCGAGCGTCGCGTCGACGCCGGAGAGCCGCGTCAGCGTGCCGATCGCGAGCATCGCCGAGATCGTGATCAGCGAGATCGCGCATAGCCGGATGGTGCGGCCGTATTGGATCAGCAACCTGCCGGGACCAACGCCCATCAGGAAGCCGGAGATGATCGCCGCGATCAGCATCCCCGTGCCGGTGAAGGACAGGTAGGTGAAGCCGAACACCGCGCTCTCTTTCGTCGGCCCCGGCGCGACCGGCGGCATCTTGTTGATCATCTGATGCAGCTCGGGCACCGGATAGTTCCAGGTGAAGATCGAATTCGCCCAGGTCTTGAAGCCGCCGTTGCCCCAGACCAGCATCACGATGCAGACGATGATCCACGGCAGCAGCGCGCTGAACAGCTCGCTCTGCGTCAGCGGCGTCTTGTCGAGCGGTTTTGCCGCGGCCATGGTGGAGGCCGACTCATCATTGCCGCGCAACGCCGGCGACAGCCAGAGCTGCCTCGGCTGCCAGACCTTCAGGAACAGGATCAGCGCGCCCATCGAGATCAGCGACGCGCCGATATCGACGATCCAGGGATTGATGAAGTTCGAGATCACGAATTGCGGGATCGCGAACGACACGCCGGTGACGAGGATCGCCGGCCAAACGTCCTTCATGCCCTTCCAACCGGCGAATGCCCACACCACCCAGAACGGCACGATCAGCGAGAAGAACGGCAATTGCCGTCCGACCATCGCACCCAGGATGTAGGGATCGAGCCCGGTGACCGAGGCGAGGCCCTGGATCGGCGTGCCCAGCGCGCCATAGGCGACCGGCGCCGTGTTGGCAATCAGCGACAGGCCGGAAGCCGCGAGCGGCGAGAAGCCGAGGCCGATCAGCACCGCGCCGGTGATCGCGACCGGCGTGCCGAAGCCGGAGGCGCCCTCGAAGAACGCGCCGAACGAGAACGCGATCAGCAGCAATTGCAGCCGCCGGTCCTCGGTGACGCCGCCGACCGCGCGCTTGAGCAGTTCGAAGCGCCCGGTGGTGACGGTCACCTGGTAGAGGAAGATGACGTTGAGAACGATCCAGCCGATAGGGAAGAAGCCGGTCACGATGCCCAGCACCGAAGCGCGGATCGACATGTTTGCCGGCATCGTGAAGATGAAGATCGTGATCAGATTGGCCACGATGACGGCGATGACGGCGGCAATATGAGCCTGGACGCGGCCGCTCGCGATCAGGACCAGCAGCGTGACGACAGGTATCGCCGCCGCGATGGTCGACAGCACAGGGCTGTGCAGCGGATCATAGACTTGATTCCACATGGTCTTCCTCCCCCACGCGTTTTTGTGGCATGCCGGCCCGCGTGGATGACCGGGCGTGCCTGACGCAGTGGCGAAGTGTGCCTTGAACCCCGAGCGAATGGCCTGCGAATGCTGCGGTTCCCGTCCGCTCACAAGCTCGCGAAGTCCCGGACGCCCCCACCCCGCGCCGTTAGAGCCCATGCTAGGGTTGCGAGCTGCGACAAGACAACGCAAATTGCAGAACTTGCGACTTTAGTCTAAGCGCGCCCATTTTCGCCATTGCCGCAAGCCTTTGGCTTCAGGCATGTGTGCGCATCCCCTCAGGAGATCCTGCTCTGTGAAGAACATCAGCGCCACGCTCGCGACTGTCTGGCGAATCGCCATCCCCTATTTCCGGTCGGAGGACAAATGGGCGGGCCGCGGCCTGCTCGGCGTCGTGATTGCGATGGAGCTCGCGCTGGTCGCGATCAATGTCCTGGTCAGTCAGTGGCAGAACCGGTTTTTCAGTGCGATCCAGGAATATCAAGTGGATCAGTTCGTCAGAGAGATCTGGATCTTTCTTGGCCTTGCTTTCACCTTCGTCGCGCTGGCGGTCTACAAGCTCTATTTGAACCAATGGCTCCAGATCCGCTGGCGGCAATGGCTGACGCAACACTATCTCGGCGAATGGCTCGACGGTTCGACACATTACCGCATGCAGCTCAAGGGCGATGCGGCCGACAACCCGGACCAGCGCATCACCGAGGACGTCAAGAATTTCGTCGAGCAGACGCTGTCCATCGGCCTCGGCCTGCTGTCATCGATCGTGACTTTGGCCTCGTTCGTCGTCATCCTCTGGGGACTGTCCAACAAGGCGCCGCTGCACCTTTATGGCACCGACATCATCATCCCAGGCTTTCTGGTCTGGTGTGCACTGGTCTACGCGATCCTCGGCACCGCGCTGACGCACTGGATCGGTGCTCCGCTCATCAACCTCAATTTCGAGCAGCAGCGCTTTGAGGCCGACTTCCGCTTCAACCTGATCCGCGTGCGCGAGAATTCCGAGCAGATCGCCCTCTTGAAGGGTGAGAGCGCGGAACGAGGACATCTCCTGCAGCGGTTCGGCTTCGTCATCGCCAACTGGTACGCGATCATGGGCCGGAACAAGCGAGTGACTGCCTTCACAGCGAGCTACAGTCAGGCTGCAACGATCTTTCCCTATGTGGTGGTGGCTCCGGCCTACTTCGCCAAGCGCATCCAGCTCGGCGACATGATGCAGACTGGCTCGGCCTTCGGCAGCGTGCAGGACGCGCTGTCGTTCTTCGTCACGTCATACCGCTCGCTCGCGGAATGGCGCTCGGTGATCGCTCGTCTCGATGGCTTCGAGATGTCGGTCAGCTCAGCCGCCAACCTCGCGGCGCACGAGCCGACGATCGGCGTCGCACCGTCGAGCCCCAAGGCCATCACGATCAATCAGTTGCTGGTGAAGCTGCCGAACGGCGAGCCGCTGGTCAGCGTCGACGCCTTCACGGTCCAGCCTGCGGAGCGGGTGCTGGTGACGGGGCCGTCCGGCTCCGGCAAGTCGACGCTATTCCGGGCCGTCGCCGGCATCTGGCCGTTCGGCACCGGGACCATCGCCATTCCCGAGAATGCGAAACTGATGATGCTGCCGCAGCGGCCGTATTTCCCGATCGGCGCGCTCGGGGATGCCGTGGTCTACCCCTCCGAGCACGGTTCAATCGCGCCCGAAAAGATCTCGGAAGCGCTGGTCGCGGTGGGCTTGCCGCGTCTGGCAAAACGGCTCGACGAGCACGGCCATTGGAACCGGACGCTGTCGCTTGGCGAGCAGCAGCGTCTCGGGCTCGCCCGCGCGCTGCTGCATGCGCCGGACTATCTGTTCCTGGACGAGGCCACCGCATCGCTGGACGAGCCGTCCGAGGCCCGGCTGTACCGGCTGCTGACCGAGAAGCTGCCGCAGGCCACCATCGTCTCGATCGGCCACCGCTCGACGCTGGATGCCTTCCATACCCGCAAGGTGACCATGGTGGAGGACGGTGAGATCCACGTCCTCGGCAAGGACGGCGAGCCAGCCCAGGCGGAGCCGACCGCGGCGCGCTGAGGCGCAAAAGGCGTGACATGCGGACTATCGCATCGAAGGGAGAGCGGTGGGTGGCCCTCTTGCCGCTCTCTGGACGGCCGCCCTATTCGGGCCTCGTCATTGCGAGGAGCCCGCGACAAAATTGCGTAGCAATTTTGCGCTGGTGCGACGAAGCAATCCAGACTGCCTCCACAGGTGCATCTCTGGATTGCTTCGCTGCGCTCGCAATGACGGAGTGTGAGGTCAAAGCAAAAGGGCGGCAGATTGCTCTGCCGCCCTTGTTAAGTCGTCTCGGGAAGAAACTTACTTCAGGTTGCTCATCGCCGTCAGGTCGAACGAGAGCTTGGCGATACCCGCCGCGCCGCACCAGTTGGAGCCAGCGCCGCCCGGGTTGATCGCGGTGACGTTGGTGGTGCCGGTGGCATTGAACGCGCTGGTGAAGGCGTTGCAATCACCCTTGTTCAGGTCGGTGTCGGAGTAACGCAGGTCCAGCGTGAACACCTTGTAGGTGAAGCCGACGCCGATGTTCCAGGTGTTGTAGTCCTTGTAGGGAATACCATTGGCGAAAACGGTGCCGACGCCGGTGCCGTAGAAGGCGTCCGAAGTGCCGAACCACTGACGGCCGAACTCACCCGACACGTACATGCCGACGCCAGAGGGGCCGAAGACCGTGCTGGGTGCCGTGTACTTGGCGGTCAACGAAGCGTAGTTGCCCCAGGCGCCCGAGTTCAGGAAGTTCGGCGAATAGTACTCGGTCGCGCCGACGGTGAAGCTGTCGTTGATGGTGTAGTTCACCTTGCCGTAGACTTCGAAGAAGCTGACGTCCTTCTTCATGACATTGCCGTCGGCGAGGAAGATCGTGGTCGTGCTGACGCCGCAGACGTTGCCGCCGGGAATGCCGCCGGTGAGCACGTTGTCGGCGCAGCTCCCGCCCGGATACAGGTAGCCCCACACGCCGATGTCGAAGGCAAAGGCGCCGAAGGTCGGGCGGATACCGCCGTAGATGTCGACCTCAGCAGCAGCGCGGTTGGCGAAGGAGATGCTCTCCGCGGACACGCCGACATAGAGCTGCAGGTCCTTGTTGATGTTGTAGCGCGGCTCGAAATAAGCGGCGACCGAGGGCTGGTGGTTCGACTGGGTCACGCCGCGGAAGATGTAGTCGCTCATGACCGCGCCGCCGAAGGCGATATCCCAAGGATCAAAGGCGGGTACCGGCGGGGCTTTCAGCGCCCTGGCCTTCACCGGCATGTCCGCCGCGAAAGCCGAACCCGTCACCATTGCCAGCGCCGTTGCCAACAAAGCCACTTTTTTCATTTCGATCCCCATCACCAGTTTTTACCCAGTCGGTTTTCCCGGAAGCCCCCCGGGGTGTACGACCTGTCTGCAAAATTGCGTTACCGCGACAATCTGTATTGAGGGGTGCAAACCGTGAAGCAAAAATCACGGGCATCTGCCGACTTTTTAGGCGTTCCGGCGATTCCACGAAAGGTTGTCAGCCTGTGTTGCTTCTAGATCACATTATTTGCATTCCAAAGTGCACAGAGGGACCCGGGTTAGTACGGAAAGCCACAGGGCGCGGTGCCCACATACGAATCATACCGGCGCGAGAAGGTGCGACGCCCTAAGCCGCCTGCGCTGATGCAAAAAGGCCGCAGCGTCACCGCCGCGGCCTTCCTGTTGTCGCTCGTGTCGTTGGGGCGGCCTAAGCCTGCCCGTCGGCCGGCGTCGGTTCCACGGAAGACGGGGGCATCGCCCAGCTTGTCTCGGCGGCGGGCTCGGGAGCCGCAGCTGGCGGCTTCGGAGCGGGGGGTGCCTTCGCCTTCTTCGGCGCCGCTTTCTTAGCGGCCTTCTTCGCAGCCTTCTTTGGTGCAGCCTTGGCGGCCGTCTTGGCGGCCTTCTTCACAGCCTTCTTGGCGGCCTTCTTCGGCGCGGCCTTCTTGGCTGACTTCTTCGCAGATTTCTTCGCGGACTTCTTGGCTGACTTCTTCGCGGTCTTCTTCGCCGCTACAGCCTTCTTGGCCTTTTTGGCCTTCTTGCTTTTCTTCTTCTTCGCTTTCGCCATCGTGGTCCTCCTGTTGCCGCCGAACCATGGTCGATCGGGCATCTTCGGCCGTCACCCCGGGAGGAAAGTTCAGCTCGACGCGTTCAATGCCGGCCGCGACCCGCCCGTAGCCCAATCGAGAAGCTCAATCGTGTGTACGACCGGAACTGACGTGCCACTGGCAATCTGCACCATGCAGCCGATATTGCCCGCGGCAATCATGTCCGGCTTGACGCTCGCGATGTTGGCGACCTTGCGATCGCGCAACCTGCCCGCAAGCTCGGGCTGGAGAATGTTGTAGGTCCCCGCCGAACCGCAACACAAATGGCTCTCGGGGACATCTTTCACCACGAATCCATTCTTGGAAAGCAATTCTTTCGGAAGGCCCGTGATTTTCTGCCCGTGCTGCAACGAACACGCGGAGTGATAGGCGACGACGATGTTGTCTTGCCGCGCGCGCGACTCCAATCCGAGACCGGCGACATATTCGGTGATGTCCTTGGCGAGCGCAGACACCTTCGCCGCATCGGCCGCGAAGGCTTGATCCTCGCGCAGCAGATAGCCGTAGTCCTTGATCACGGTGCCGCAGCCGGACGCCGTCACCAAGATGGCGTCGAGCCCCTCGCCGGCAGCTTCCTTCTGCCACGCCGTGACGTTGGCGCGAGCCCGTGCCAGCGCATCCTGGTCGTTGCCGAGGTGATGGGTCAGCGCGCCGCAGCACTGCTCGTCCCGGACCAGGACGACCTCGATGCCGTGGCGGGTGAGGAGACTGATGGCGGCCTGGTTGATGCGCGGCGCCAGCACCTGCTGGGCGCAGCCCTGGAGCAGCGCGACCCGGCCGCGCTTCTTGCCGAGCGCCGCGAACACACTGCCCGGGAGGGGGCCGGGCGGCGGCAGCCGGTTCGGGGCCAGCGCCAGCATCGCCTTGAGGCGCTGGATCAGGCCGGGCGTGGCCGAGGGCCGCGGCGTCGGCAGGAACACCGCCAGCGGACGGGCGAGCCGCGCCAGCCGCATGCTGATGCGGAAGCGCTGCGGGTCCGGCAGGACGAAGGCCAGCGCCTGGCGCAGCAGGCGTTCGGTGAGCGGCCGCTGATAGCGCTGCTCGATCCTGACCCGGGCCTGGTCGACGAGGTGCATGTAGTTCACCCCGGAGGGGCAGGTCGTCATGCAGGACAGGCACGACAGGCAGCGGTCGACATGCTTGACCACCTCCGCCGTCGGGATCTGGTCCTTCTCCAGCATTTCCTTGATCAGGTAGATCCGGCCACGCGGGCTATCGAGCTCGTCACCAAGCAGCACATAGGTCGGACAGGTTGCAGTGCAGAAGCCGCAATGGACGCAGGCGCGCAAAATCTTGTCGGCTTGCGCGATGTCGGGATCGGCGAGCTGCGCCAGTGAGAATTCGGTCTTCATGCCGCAGCGCCCCGCGTCAGCCGTCCACGGTTGAGAATGGTTTTTGGATCGAAGCCGGCGCGGACCCGCTCGCTCAGCGCGGCAATGCCCGGCGCTTGCGGATGGAATACGTCGATCATGCGCCTGACGTCCTCGGCTGCCCGGATCAGCGTGGCATGTCCTCCGACCGCATTGGCGTGCTGGCGCACGGCAGGCGCATGCGCGTCCGGTTTCGGCGGCAGCGCGGCCCAGATCAGACCGCCGCCCCAATCGTAGATCACGTCGCCGCCGGTCTCGCGCGCCAATTGGGTGCCGAGCGCCGCGCCTGAGGCCGGCGGACAGACAATTCGCCACACC
>Ga0307510_10010989_pt1 | contig 10764 bp, 7 predicted proteins | sample 12_EM_MG_FD_207224 | JGI IMG/M metagenome (GOLD analysis project Ga0307510, IMG submission 207224) | Populus trichocarpa ectomycorrhiza microbial communities from riparian zone in the Pacific Northwest, United States - 12_EM | ecosystem: Host-associated > Plants > Roots > Unclassified | place... | reverse complement strand
CCCTCACCATCTTCCCCCCCCCCCTCCTCCTCCTCCTCACCATACTTCTCTTCCTCAACAGTGCCCCCACCTTTTTCCTCCTCCATCCTCGCAGTAAGATATGTATTCACCTCATCCTGCAATCCCACCACCACACCGCGGAGTTCCGCCAGCGCAGCAGACTTATCGAGCGTTTCCGGGAGTGTCTTGGTGATTGTGTAGGGGGTGGCAGGTGTGAGGGGGGACGCGTAGGTTGCTGTGAGGATCGGCATTGTAGGCCTTGTCTCTCCCGACCCGAGCTATTCCAGGCGAGGGAGAAGCTATGTAAGTGGCGCGATGTACGTACGATAGGAATATGGGAAGTTGCCGATACTGTGGACGTTGGAGTGGAGGGGATTTAGGGTCAGCGCCTCCCCTGTTAATTAGGAAGAATGCGGGGCGAGCGAAGCCAGGTAGTATGCAGCGGGCGGAATGGAGTGTTTGCACGACAAGGTGCCAGAAGCAGCTTTGCCGAAGATGAGAACGAGAGAGAATAATATGATAGAAAGAAAGGCGAGATAAGATAAGAGTTGCGATTGATTCTGGTTCACCGGAAAATGAAAAGACTGATGATGTGTGTGAGGAGGAGAGTTTTGGAACATTGGACCCGCTATGATATACCAATGACAACCAGGACAGCTCCATGACTAAGCAACAACCCTCCAGCGTCTAACCAACGACATCCAACATCCCCCCCAAGCAGGCTCCCCCAAGACAAGACCATCATATCTCACTCGGAATCATGTCCGGATTGATATATTGACCCACTGCGGGAAGCAGAAGTAGCATACCGCGAAAGACCACGGTACTCTCAGGCTGGTAAGGTGTTGAGTGGAGGGTTCTTCCTTGGTCGGGGTGATAGCACAGTACAGTATAGATGGGTAACTTATAATATAAAGACAGGACAGAGATCTATTAGACGATTCACGAAAGTTGTCAACAATACGGTATCCATCTATCCGTGACACGTCAATCGCGCGGCCATTATTGTTGGGGGCTCCAAACTATAGTACCAGTACAGTATGCTATCCGATATATCACATGGCAGGCAAATTCGGGGCCACCCTTCTGCGAGATGAGTGGAAATCTCTTTCTTATGTGTTGTGCCGCACTTTGGTAGGTAGGTACTCTACTGTAGTTTGTAGAAAGAGCTTGCCACCGGGAGTAGAAGGGCGGGGGTGAGGTGAGCAAGGGTTTATACAGAAGCGTCGCTTGCTAGTGGTGAAAGTAGGCCAGACAGGGAAGAACCACGGACTTCACAAGAGTCCTTCCGTTGAAGGTACGAGTGATTATGCGTGACCAGCTGTAGTCTCAAAAGGGCTTGTGACAAGATAATCTGCCGCAGCCGGCAAGGAAGGGAATTTCCACACATCAGTTAAACAAAAACCAAGCACTTCATACACAACTTCAACTAACCACTAGGACACTCTAGTACTAGACTAAGAAAAACCAATTGTGTTGTGCTCTCGGATTATAGGAGACAAGAAAAGAAAAAGAAATATAAAGGCCGCAGCCCTAGGAAACACCCACTAAGACTGCGGTAACTACTAAAAACTACTGCCACTACCACTACTTTACCGCTCCTTCCCTTTCCCCTTCCCTCTTCTCATCACTTGGCTGTGCTCGCCATCCCCCAATGCAGCCAGGACACCCTTGCGTTCCGCTTCCTCCATGCTCAACTGGATCGCCATTTCGAGTTCTTCCTCCTCGGTCCTTGGAGTGTGATGCTGTGCCTTGCCTTTCCCACTTGCCGTGACTTCACTAACACTCGGCCATTCGCTGTCTGCGTTGGGCCATCCACCAGGAGTCGTAAAATTGGGACTCCTATTTGAGGGACTCCTGTTTGAATTGGGATACGAGGCAGAGCGTTTTTGATGGCTTGGGCCAGCAACGATAGGGCTCGGGGGAGCTTCGCGATCTGGGCATTCGGAGTAGGCTTCCCAAGTCTCCGAGCCTAGTGTGTCACTAGATACAGCTGGAGTTTCTATCCATAGTTTCTCTAAGCTAGCCCTTAATGCTTGGGCTGACTCTGGGTCTTCAACCTCCTCCTTAGCATCCCTAAACCCCTGGGTGGTTCTATGGTTGCTTGCTGCACGGCTCGGGTCCATAGGCGCAATGGCGTTATTACTATCCCCACTCTCAATGCTGCCACCGCCCTCGGTTTCATAGGTTTCCATACTAATCATCCTAGCATACTCCAGCATTTCTTCCTCATTGAGCGCTGCCCATCCACTACTTATTCCGTAACGCTTCTCCAGCTCAATCCTTTCTTTATTCTCGCGTTCGCGTTGTTTGAGAAGATCCCTGGAATCCGATTTGATGATGCCTTTAATGTCACCTCTAGCGGCAGATGGCGTCCCATGGACTCTACTACCGACTCTTGGCCCCTTTGACCACTTCGGAGCGTTTGGCCCTAAGGAGGAGGAAGAGAAACACCAATATTTGATGTGCGTGCCCAAGGCAACCGCTCCACGAAGGCGAGTCGGATCGGGATCGAGAACTAGGCATCGAGCTGCAAACTGGTTATCCCCAAGAGCATCATTACCTAGGGCCAATGTTGCTCCATCTGCTTGTGCTAATCTTCGACGTGCGCGAGTCGAAAATCTAGAATGAATGCTTCTCATGGGCGAATAAGTGGAAGCCAGGAGATCCCAAGCTTGAACGAGCCCGTCGTTTCCGCCATGAACAAGATAAAGTGATGAGAGGGCCAAAGTTGAAATTCGAGGTGAGTCGGTCCGGATCGCTCTTTGTGGCAATAAGCCAATGGGTGGCGCGCCGTCGCCACCGGCAGATGATGCTTGATGCCGAATGTCCCAAACGAAAACATTTCCCATGTTGGTACCAATTGCAAATAGCCTTGCATTTCCACCGGGCACATCTGCAGTGATCCCAGCATCTTCACCGAGGGAAACTAATGCAAGGTTGGAAACATCAATCGCTAAAGCGGTAATCATGCTAACATCCTCATCTCCAAACAGAAAATCTGTAGCAACCCATTTTGCTGGGCGTTCGCAGAGCCGAGAGGCCTGCATCGAAACTGCTTCTGCATTCTCGGAGGGCTGGGGCTGTGACCCCCCAAACACAGATCCCGAGGTTGTCACTGCGCTGGCCCCTTCCGAAACGCTAGCTATCACCTCGCGTACGAACTCTTTGTCCTCGACATCGAGTGAGTAAGACAGGAAGTGGTATCTGACGAGTTTTGCTATTTGCTCATTACCCGCCGATGGTCGATCGGCACTTCCTTTTCTTCCAAGCACAATGTTGGCACCAGGCCAGTCCAACTCAATAAACCAATCCATTCCCCAGCCCTCCCAAAGTTGTTTTAGTAGGGTGTACTCGGTATTAAGCAGCAAATCTTTTTCTTCAATTTTCCCCTTTCTCGCGTCCTCCCTAGTTAAAGTGTTTGGGGGCGGCTGAAAAATTGAGTTGTGGACTGCAGTCGGTATACGAGTAGTTTGCGGAATAATTTCCCAACCAACTTTGGGATCTGCAAGATAATAAATCTCGCCTAGCGCGTTGACAATAACCGCCCAAACACTCTTCTGTCTCTTTCTCTTGACTGAGTAGTCCTCATCCACCTTGATTGACACAACCGGTATACCTGGACATACACAGAACATCTTGGTGGGATTAACTTGGGACTCCTTACCAAAACTTAGTCCGTATATTGAGACAAAGCCCCTACTGTTACCAATCATGACCCCAACCTGGGATTCAGACGTCTCAAGAACACCCCCGGACCGTTTCTTTGCAATCCATACCGCGGTTATGGCAGGCTGAAGACAATCAGATGCCACTTGGTTATGTCGGAGGAAGAACCCCTTCTCGGAAGCAGACCGATATGGAGATGAATATGGGTGCACGTAGCACTTTCCATTGGGCACATTCTCGCCATACACCCAACCAACGTCTTCAGAAAGATCCATAACTCCCACGGTACCCATATCCGTGGCGACTTGAAAGCCAGCAGCTCCCAGAATAGGTTGGTGCAAATCAGGCCTAGTTGGCGTTCCAAGCATTGCCGCAGCTAATGGAGGCCTCTCTACCTTCCCTATACCGGGGTTAGCATCTCCGCCAATGGATATCAAACATTCGAGTATCCCTACCGGCGGTGGCATCACTTGCCGTGATAACTATAGTATCAACTGAGGCATGCAACAACCTCACACCCTTCGATGAGAAACCCGCTGCAAGATGGCCCACACTTATTGGACCAGTTAACGCATTATAAGTAATAATGACGCTTCCCTGCGAGTTTTTGCTCTTGGGGCTCGAACGACTTGCAAATGAATGGGGTTTCCCTCTGGCAAGATCCCTTAGCAGCCTAGTGCGAAGAATATATTCCCTTCTCCAAGGATCGCTACCGCTCCCTCCAGCCGACAAACGAGTAAAGAATCGACGATCTTGAGACGAGGAGAAAGCGACAGATTCACGGATGTCTGAGGAAACTTGATCAAGTGATGCAGAAGGGAAATACCGAGAAAACGCGGACCGCCATACGTCGGGAGACGCAATGAGGGAATGAAAGCGACGAGATACCAGGGATGCTGTAAGTAGCGTTTGTGGATCGAGGAATGATAAAGAGTGGATAAGAACCTCTGCAGATAGATCTACGATTAGTCCATTTCTTTGCTCAAAGAGAATTGAGGCGATACCGCTCGGAAACCTGGAAATTGGGCTGTCCAGTCTCCCTTGCCAATTGGTCTTTTTGACATGAAATCCAGTATCGCAAAGGGGCGGTGAGGCACCCCTTGCTTCGTATTGGCTAATCGCGTCTTTTTTCTGCTTTGGCGGCGAGATTATATCCCCATCATCCTTGTGAGGTGTCGTATCCCCACGACCATTGGAATCACAACTCATACCAGAATTTCCCGCCCCATCGCTACTCCCATGTTCATCGCCAATTCCACGAATGCCTCCTGCATCGGCTCCTCGAGAGAGGTCGCTGAGAGAATGAAGGGCAGTTGAGAGGTTGTGTATGCCATGTTGAGCGGTAGAGATTCGCGAGGCTGGAAGGGATTCTGTGGATGGTGCTGTATCTTGAAAAGCCTGTGTGTGTTCGGGTTGCATAAAATGGGGGACCAAGAAATAGGAGAGAAGGAAAATTCGACTCTTTTTTCTCAGCAGATAAAAAAAGTCGGGGATTGTGGGGCGTAACAGTGGACAGTACTTTGGGATAGACTGGTGGATGATATGATCTTGCAGAGGAAAGAAAGGGGGGAGATGGGATTCAGCTAGTGAAAAAAAAATTAGTGCCAGAGGCGACCCCTGCACTCCGATCTTTTTTGATTTGTAGTGGGCAGTTGACCAAGACTGCTTTGAGGTTTAGAACCGCGAGAAATTAGATCCAACCCCTGTATTTGCACTCAAGCCACTCTGTGGCAAGGGAAACTATCATTCTAAAGAAGGATTTGTGATCTTCTGGTTTACCGCTAGGGGAGAAAAGGCTAGGCTCACCTCCCATCTAGCATGTACCGGTGGGTAAGAGATAACCGGGGATGCCGTGCCAGTATTATGGCAGCGAGATACTATACTCGAGTGCCAGCCTTCACTCGAACATTTTCGCAAGATAAAAACCAGATCCAGCCCTGAGCCATAGTGCACAGGCAATCACCACAGAGAATCCTCAGCAAGTCTACAAAATCCCACTTTCTAGAATCAGCGTGTTGTCGCGGCAAACAAGGCTACCATGACGATGGCGATGGCGATGGCGATGGCGGATGGCTAGCTGCGAAATCCCCAGCAAGAGGATGCTGAAGGTCACCTCCTTGGCAATGAAAATTGACAGGCGAACACAAATTCACGAAAGCTCCGGTGGCTTTACCACTCTGCTATCTTCCCATTTCCCAATTAGAAATTGCCTGCGAGGATCCCTATATCACTAAGACACCGAGATCTACCGGTAGTTTACCCTTAGACACGGCTCATGAGCACCACGGTGTTGAATTTTCCCAAAAGGCAGAGACACGGCTGGAACCACCATCCTGTCTCAAGTGCTTCACCCAATCTCACTCGTGTGGACAAAGAATTCCCGATGCGCCATCGAATAAGAGGATATTCGCCCCCAGATCACGATCAATTGCGCTTAGCGGTAGCCGCGGATTGGGCCATTAAAATATAGATGATAGGAAGCCTTGGGCAAAATCTTTTCTGAATCTTTCCCAGCCCCCCCCGTGTCACCAACATGGAGTTACTCGAGTACAGGCGCATCCAAGTCTCACAACCACGACGGAAAAACACGTGCATCTTCCCCCACACCTTTCGAGCCCTTGTGGGAATCGAGTAATTGGTGCGAATCATGCAGTGTAAAAATAAAGAGTGGGAGAAGCAATGAGTTGGGATGAGATAGGATGCCGCAGATGTGAGGGGTATCGCCAGAAGTATGATACAGCACGGGTGCCGGTACTGTAATAAGCTAAGCCGTCGCGAGGGATGTATGCATTGCAGTCATTGATGGGCAAAGGTGGGGAAGCCGGCCGCTGATATGATAGCGGTACTTCTAATCTACAAGCTATCACACACCGATAGACCGGATGCGTTGCCAAGATTACCCGTCGGCCCTTCGAGCGCGACCTCGGCGCGGTACTCGAATGTGGGAGCAATCACTTGAGCGCATATGTACTATACATGGAGATCTGAAGTAGTTCACAGTACCTGTATGTCATGATAGGGGGATTTGGGTGAAGATGGGGGGGGTTTCTTGAACCTCATGGGCGAGTCGGACATCACTCCTGGCGTTTGAAAGTGGCCATGCATTGAGCGGCAAGGAAGTATGAATGTGTGATGTACGTGTATGGATTTGCCCTGTAGGCCGTGTCATAGTAGGCCTTTATTTGCGGGTGGAAATAATAACGCATGGAAAGAGCCGTACGGCACCCTACCCAAATAGGGCGTAGAGCACAGCAAATAGCACTTCGATAAAGCGTGACACCGGTGATCTGGTATGAAGCTTTTGATTGGACTCCCAGGTCGTCGGATATTAAAGTCCAGGCTTTTGGGAGGGCGGTACCCCGCCATGCTGATCATGAGCCATGTCTTTTGTTCACCCTCCACTTCCCTCTCGGCACCGTCAACTATGATTCCGAATTTAACCTGCTCCCGTGGTTTTGTGCACGCTTTATAGTTTAAATCAATGCCGTCTAGGGATATCAGAATTCCTTTCCCCCGTTTCAAGCAGCTCTATTATATATAGACCCGTGTTGGGGTTTTTCTGTCAGGTAAACTCCTTCTAGTACAGTCCTTAGAGAGAGTTCGGCGGGGAATATGCTTGATGTATGGTGTTGTGGACGAGGGTTGTGTTTCATCGCTGCGAGGATTTAGCAAAACTAGTGGGGCAACAAAACCTCAAAGAAGCTGTGTGCATCCAAAAGCTGTCTCGTCCAGGAGGAGGGGGGTGCGAAGCTGTACTTATAGTGTAGTACTAGTAGGATGGACACCGAAAGAAAAAGAGAATAAAAAAGAACAAAACCAAAAGTTACTGTAATGGCAGCTGCAGTAGGCTCCGTATACTTGCGCACAAACTACGGCAAGTCATGGTGCAAAGGGCCTCAGGTTTCGGTGTGTTATTTTCGTTTATCAGCACCATAACTTGATTTGCGCATGTATGAACCCTAGCACAGGAGTATGCAGCTGCACGGACAGTGATTGATCCTCAGTCCTGGATTGACATTACTGTTTGTCTCTGGCAAGGAATCTTGCGGACCCTTTTTAAAAGGATACCGTCACTCCTCCTCCTCTTTCAAAACAGTTTCAAGTTCGCCGCTTTAAAACCATTCAGGCTATTTATTTCACTTTCATGATCCTTTGACCGCGACCCATCTACGGTGACCGACCATCTGGAGATCAAAACCTGATCTCATCTTTATAGGAGACCTACACACTGGAACGGGAAGGTTTACTGTGCAGTAGCCACTTTGGGACCAAAAGACTTCAATCCAGGCGGGGTAGTCAGCTATTCGCTACCACTCTCCTCCACAATCCTGTCTTCGATAATACGCCGAATGAACCAATTTCAACCAAACCCCTCTCGTCACTCCAATTCACTTCTCACTGTCCTACGATATTATTAGCATCGGCAACGATACCGTCGCTAAGCCTAACAAGCTCGCCAGACTTCTCCGCATAAAGATTGGCTTGGGCAATCTAGACGCCTGCAGACGAAGTGCGGTGAGGCGAGGAAGAGCAGAGGCCTCTCTAGGTCGATCAGGTTCCCTGCCACCGACCCTAGTCTTGAAAAAGCAAATTCTGAAAAGCAAGGGCCTCCCCGTCCCGCAAGCCAGAGAGGAATCCCATCGATCTGTTCCCTGGGAGTGTTGATTCATAGCAGTTTATAAGCATCGGTTCTCCCACTATTTCTTTTTCTTTTTTTTTGTTTCAAAAGTCTAGGGCGAGAGAACAAAAACGGCTTGGGAGAGAAACGAGTTTGTGGATTTGTATTTCCACCTACTTTATTCATGGTTCCACAACCTCACCTAAACGAGGCGTCAACGTCCTCTCGCGATTCAAATACGCGAAAAGCAAGTGTTCAGTCACTTCCAAAACCTCCATCAACATTCACCTGGCGAGGCGGTCGCCGTTACCATGGCGACGAATCAATACACTACTTTCTCCCTTGCGATGTGCGCGAGTTAAGTCGACAGTCACTCTTCCACGAAGTGCAGCGCGAGGTGTACGGCGGATACCATTGTGCGGAGTTCCCCGACGATGCTATTCCGAGAAAAGTGTTGGAGGTTGGCTGCGGGACGGCTATTTGGAGTGCTAGCGTTGCTGATAGCTTCGCGGCCCGGGGGAGACCGGATGTTCAATTTGTCGGCTTGGACATAGTCCCCGTGCACCCTGACATGCATGGCGTGAACTTCACTTTTGTCCAACACAATTTCCATAATCTACCGCTGCCATTCCCCGATGGCGAATTTGACTACGTCATCTGCCGGGAGCTTTCCATGGTGACACCTGTTCACGGTGTGTACGGGTCTCAAATAACGGATTGCGTACGGGTATTAAAGCCAGGGGGAACCCTTGAGTTGCAATGCTGTGAGCGATATCCCAATACGTGCATGTAGCCTCTTTATTATGGCCGGTTACTAATCGTCATAAAACTTCAGCTGACTACTTAATTCGTTCTCTCCAGCGCACGCCGGCCCCATTCATCCCTGGCTCGGGTGCCTATATAATGACTCCTGTTACCCAACCTTCTATGTCTGCCGAAAACCCCTTTATAGCGGCCTGGAACGAAAGGATTACGAAAGCGTTGACAAAATATCAACTTTCACCGGTTCCGTGCGCCCAGGCAGGCCCCCAGCTGCTGGAGGAGGGCATAATTGGCGTCCGCTCGAAACGTGTAGCCCTGCCGCTGGATGAGATATGGTGGGAGAGCTCCCCAAACTCCGACGATCCTCGACGGAAGCGAACGAGTATGGAGTCGACTAGTACAGTTGACAGCAAGAACCGTAAGAACAGTCTATCGATACACCGGCGGTCATCCACGTCGGTCGGCTCGAACCAATCTCAGTCGCTACACTCGCCACTGTCGCGGGAAGAGAAAGCTGTCCGCGAGCTTGCACGGCTGACATTCGTCCAGCTAATAGAGTCACTCGAGCCAATCCTTCGCGAAACAAACAACATTGCAATGGATGATTGGGACAGGTGGTACAAGGACCTGATGGTAAACTTCTTCCAGCAGGGCGGCCTGCAAGGTGGCGAATGTGTCGAGTTTGGGAGCTGGTGGGGCCAAAAAAAGGTTCCGAAGGAGTAGGGCTTTTTGCTTTCTTTTTTTGAACGAAAAAGGGTTTCTGGCTGTTTCGTGGGTTTGGCATAGGCGTTTTGAATTTTTTTACAGTACGTTCCCAGAGAGGTTTTTGGTGTACCGGTGGCAAAAATACCCGCTTCTGGATTGGTATTGGCGGTCTCCTCTTTTATATCGGTGCCTACTAGTATAGCGTATTCTTAAGGCAAATGGTGTTTTTCGTTTAGTGTTTCGATATGGTATTTCGCAATGTAGCTTCCGCTTTTTGAGGTTTGGCTGAGTGATGTTCGGTGATTCCTCTTGCAAATTGACAGACTATATGATTATACCAAGATATGTCGGGACCATTGTTGAGAAAATGTTTCCAGGGCCAGCACACTCGGACGAGGGGGAAAGAAAAATAATAATATTGGGACAAGCAAGGGTGATGGTGGAATTACTGAATTTGTATATGATACATAGCTATCTTACTTTTTTGGAGCTTTGATACTTCCCCCCAAGGTATACTGTATATTACTAATTTAGTATGCACAGGGCTCTGCTATCATATTATATCATATCATACCCCTGCTTGCCGCAATACTTCACCCCTACCCTAGTACAAATTTGGAGATTGTGACGTTCTGCAGGGCCGCTGGGTAAATACCGTACTCGAGTACAGGCGCCCTTTCTCCTGGATAAGGAAAAAGGAAAGTGTATGCGGCACTGCACGGGTTAGGATACATTTTTAGAGGAAAGAAGGGAGGAGGTTATGGCGCCTTTTATGGAGGGATAATGTGGGGTAAATGGTTATGGTGTTGCGGTAACGCTATTCTGGGGGTGTCATATAATATAATAATATTATAACACTTTTTTCTTTTCTTTTTGTAACTGTAGGGAGATTTGGGGGCCGCGATGGAGACGGCGGATTTTTCGGAGAAAAAGCGGTGCTTGTCTCAAGAGGGTTGGGGGTGGTGGGCTGCGGTACCTGCGTTAGCTTTTGGGTAGCGTGTTCCTTGTCC
>Ga0307510_10010988_pt1 | contig 10764 bp, 9 predicted proteins | sample 12_EM_MG_FD_207224 | JGI IMG/M metagenome (GOLD analysis project Ga0307510, IMG submission 207224) | Populus trichocarpa ectomycorrhiza microbial communities from riparian zone in the Pacific Northwest, United States - 12_EM | ecosystem: Host-associated > Plants > Roots > Unclassified | place... | reverse complement strand
TTACTATTTATTTAAACAGTGTTCTGTTTTTTTCGATTAATTTTTTTTTTAATTTTATTTTTTAATATTAGATTTTTTTTCTATTTAGTTATTATTTTTGTGATATGAATCTCATGTTTGATGAGTTAACTTGGTTTGACGGGTTAATCTGGTTGATTTAAATTATTTTTTTTTATTATTTTTTTTTAATTTTGTTCTTTTTAATATTGAATTAAATTTTATAATTTATTTTATTTACTTTTTATTAGGTTTTTATTAGGTTATTCTGATTTCATGACATGATAATAATGCTTAATAAATTAACCCGAGTTAGGTCAGGTTGTTTTTTGTATCTTTTATTTTATTGATTTTTTTTAAAAAAATTTATTATTCAATATTATGAATATTATGTTGGTTGAGAATTGATTTTTATAATTTATTTTGATTTATTTTTTTATGAGAATATTTTAATTTTAAGATCAAGTTACTAACTCTCGACTTAGGCTATATTTGTTAGGAGGGCTATATTTATTAGGAGGGATGACTAAAGTAGTGTCTGATATTGTGTTTTGAAAGTAATTTTTAAAAAAATTAATTTTATTATTTTTTTGTGTTTTAAATTAATATGTTTTTGATATTAAAAATAATTTTTTTAAAAATAAAAAAATTATTTTAATATATTTTAAAATAATTTTTTTTTAAATAACTGCTATTATATTTTCAAACATGAGAGAAGATGGATTGAGTCAAATGAAGAGATATATTGGAGGGAGGATGAATGATTTACCATCATTCTAATTGTTTGGTTAATAGGAAAAGGGAAGGATGAGAGTCGATCTAATTCTTATTTTAAAAAGAAATGGAAAATTAAGATTCATCTATCCAAATTGAAAACTATGAACGAGAAAAACCTTTCTTGGATCTTTATCCTTCTTGCTTAATGAAAAAGATAAGCCCAATCTTTTTTTTATTCCCTCTTCTTATATTCTTTCTTCTCTCCATGTCTCTCAACAAGTATAATGTTATTTTAAAAAATTTAATATCAAGAATTATAGTCTTTAAACCCGGCTTGGTAGCCGGCCCGGTCTAAGGTCCGGGTTCCGGATTTTGACCGGGTCGCCCGGGTTAATCCCTATTTTAAAACAAATTCAAAATGATATCGTTTTAGTATAAAAAAAACAAAAGTCAATGGGTTGCAACCGAGTTTTTGACCGGTTTTTGCCAGGTTAACCGGGTTGGCCGGGTCATGATTTTTCCTATTTTTTCTTCAACCCGGCCCGGTTCCAGCCCTGAACCGGGTCGGGTTTCAAAACTATATCAAGAATGACTTATTTTTGTTCACTCCTTTTTTTTTTAATGTCAATTAGAATTTTAAATTATGGATAAATTTGAAAAAATTTATGTTGTTCAGAAAATAAATAAACTTAATATTTTTACAATGGCTAGATTTTTTTTTCATTTTCTCTTTCATGTTTCTCTCCGTTCTCTCTCTTTTTTGAGAGTAAATATGAGTAGTTATTTTTAGCATTATAAAATTTCTTGGAAAATTAAGAAGCATTCGTCATTTTAATAATTAAAATTTTTATTATTTCTTAAGATGGGTTTTATTAAAATCTAAAAGGTATATATAATTACATTTAAAATTTTTACTTTGTTGAAGTTAAAATAACATGTTTTTTTTTTTATATATATCAAGGAGACCTATCTTTTTTTTTATTTTACAAATAAAAATATATATTAGATTATTTTTAACCAAACAAATATTTTTTTAATTTTTTTTTTAAAACCAAAACTAAAAATAGTTTTTCAAAATCTATTTTTTTTTAAATCGTCAACTGTAAAATCTAAGTCAAACACACAATTAGTATTTCAAATGGGCCAACATGTTGATGGGCCCTATCCTCTTAGGGCTCTAATCTCACGGCCCTTTAATGAAAACGCACCGTCTCTCCTCCTCCTTGACGTAACACTCTCCCCTCCCTCTGTAATCCCCAACTTCTTTTATTAGGGTTTCTCTATACATTTCTGAAAAATCTCCACGAAAATTCATCAAATCCAATGGCGAATCGAACAGATCCAACAGCGAAGAACATAAGAGGGACAAACCCACAAAACCTAGTAGAGAAAATCCTGCGGTCCAAAATCTATCAACACACGTACTGGAAAGAACAATGTTTTGGGTTAACTGCAGAGACTTTGGTCGATAAAGCGATGGAACTCGATCACTTAGGTGGTACCTACGGTGGAAATCGTAAGCCGACGCCGTTTATGTGTTTGGTCATGAAGATGTTGCAAATTCAACCTGAGAAAGATATTGTTGTTGAATTCATTAAAAACGAAGATTACAAGTAAGTGAAATTATTTTTTTAAAAAAAATTTAACTGTTAATTACCATTTGGATTTTGTTCTAAATTGATTTTAATTGTGATTATCAGTCTCTATTTAGTGTTAGTTACCTTTGTTGCTTGTATTTTAAGTGTGATTATCAGTGTATTAAGCGTTATTTACCCTTTTCCTCTGATAATAACTCAGTTTGGGGAAGTTTATGGTAATAGTAACTGGGGTCTCATAAATTTTGGTGTGGGGTTGTTTTTTTTTTGTTGTATGTAGGATTGAGCTAATTGCTCTCCATTTGTGTGGATAATCGAATTCGAAATCAAGAAGAAATTTTGGGTTAATTTATGCAAGAAAATGAAATGGAGACTTGGAACTTTTGGAATTGAAAAAAGAAAGAAAGAAGATTTAAATTGAATTTATGTTTTCTTTAGCTTCTATGGTTTTTGTTTTGTTTGCTATTAAAAAGGTATGGAATTTAAATGAATGGAAATAAGGTAATAGAGGAAAAGATTAGAAACTTGTTTGTTTTTAGTATTGTTGTGTTGGAGGTTACAAGATTTGATGTCTGTTTGTTTGTTGAGATACTGGTGATGAGAGGAGAGATGAGAAACTTTTTGTTCTTAGTATTTGTAGTTGGTTTGCGTACTCTTTAATTTTTTCTTATTTTTTTTTTTACAGTTCTCAAATTTTCTACTTGGTTCTAACTGGACGTTTCTTTGCCTTGGTGTAGATATGTGCGTGTGCTTGGTGCTTTTTATCTGCGACTTACTGGGACTGATATTGATGTGTATCGTTACCTAGAGCCTTTGTATAATGACTATCGAAAGTTGAGGAAAAAACTAACTGATGGGAGTAAGCTCTTTAAATCCTTTTCTTTTGATTGCGTTCTCATTGCAACTTTTCAAAGTCTTTCATGTGTTGCTGCTGCTGTTTAGATGAATTTACTGACGTGTTTGTTGAATTCTGTTTATCAGAATTCGCATTGACACACATGGATGAAGTTATCGACGAGCTCTTGACAAAAGATTATTCTTGTGACATTGCTATGCCCCGTATTAAGAAAAGGTAACTTTTCTACAACTTGCTCAAGGATTTTTTATCTGGTAGTTGTGCAGGGCAGACAATATTTGAGATGGCTTATGTTCTATCGCCTTAGGATATATAACTTGTGAGCTGATAAGTGAGTTTTTGTTTGTGTAATTTTAGTTTCTATTTCATTGAAATCCATATTTTTGCTTCCATAACAATTCTATGGAGATGTGTGGGTGACCCTTTCTATAATCATCAGATGGACTCTTGAAACACTTGCTGCACTTGAACCTAGAAAGAGTGTGTTGGAAGATGATTTTGAAGAAGAGGAAGAGCGAGAAGAGAATGAGCAACTTGAGGGATTAGACAATGGTGCTGATGAACGGGTATCCTTCCTTCCCAAGTTGAGCTATATTTCAACTTTTCTTTCTTTAATTTCTTTCTTCCAAATCACATTGCATACTTGGTCTTATTTATCAATTAATGAATTATTTACAGGACTACTACCATGAGAGAAGTCCTGCAAGGGAAAGGGAAAGGGATCGGGATCGGGATAGGGATAGAAGACGTGATAGTCACAGACATAGGTAAGTGGTTTGCTCATTCTGGCTCCGGAATAGTCACATTTTTTTTCTCCTTGGGAACTTGGTGATTTATTATTCTTTATCATGGATTTTTTTTGTGCAACTTATTTGGTTTCTTTATGAATCACAAAGATGTTAAGAGAAATGTGCATATACATGCAATGAAACATTGATATAGGACTAAAGATGATGATAGCAATGAAGATCCGGTGGCATGTTGTAGGAACTACATTGTTTATTTGTTTCATGGTAGAACTCCATAGAGCTTTGGAACTTTAATATTGAGGTTCTTTTTTACATGCATGTTTTCCCCTTACTAAAATGCTGAGGTTTTATACCAGTATCAGTATATCATGGTTGAAAACTTTTGGAGTTTCATAACTTTCTTAGCACATGAATGGATATGAGGCAGAATTAGGAGTTTTCCTCTTTGTGAATCAACTAGAAAACCATTATGGAAGCTGTTGTCTAACAAGCAAACCATTTCATTCACATGTAAAGTAAAATTTAGCTCCATTTTTTCGCCATGGCATTTACAGCCATTGCTGGTTTAAAACAGCTTCCAACAGTAAAATCGAATGATCCTGCCAGGTTTCTCTGCACTGACAGTGTGCAGTGAGAAGTATGATGGATCAGACAATCTTATTGTAATTGCAATTTCATGGTCATTGGTGCTCATTTTAATTTGACTTTCAGCTAGTTTTCTGCTGTAAATTAAACATTCTGTTTTGTTTTATATGTCCATCATATTGAAACTTTTAAACCACTCAGTATGTAAATAGATTAGGGTTCTTCCGCTTCCAGTTATAAAATTGGTTGCTTTTATAGATAGCTAGTTTTGTTTATTAAAAATGCCATGTGACTACGTGCATCGTCATGAGCACTTTTGAATTTTAATAACCATTACAGCTGTTGGAGCATTGGTGACTTTCTGTTGGAGCATTGGTGACTTTGTATTTCCCTATTTCCAATTGAGTGCTACCACAATTTCCTTTTTTTTTTTCCTGGCTGTTAAGAATTACATTTCAGATGCAACTTTGATGCCTCCTGCATAGTTTATTGGAAAAAGGGTAAGCTTATGCCATTTTTATTTTCACTATTTATGCAGGGATCGTGACTATGATAGAGATTATGACAAAGACTATGATAGGGAGCGTGGACGTGGAAGAGAGAGAGACAGGGACAGAGATAGGGATCGCTATCGTTTGAGAGATGAAAGAGATTATGGTCATGACCGGGAACGAGAAAGAGAAAGGGAAGGCAGGGAGCGTGAAAGACGAGATAGGGACCGTGGCAGGCGGAGGAGTCATTCAAGGAGCCGAAGTAGGAGTCGGGATCGTAAAAGACATGCCCACAGCAGTAGTCCTAAAAGGCGCGGAGATGGAGCAGAAGAGCCGAAGAAGAAGAAGAAGAAGGAAAAGAAGGAAAGGAAAGATGATGGTACGGACCACCCTGATCCGGAGATTGCTGAAGCTAATAAGCTCCGAGCAGCTCTTGGGTTGAAACCACTTAAATGATCTATGCTCTTAAGTGTCTGGTGCTGTTACTAGCAGATGTAAACTCTGGTAACTGTAGGTTCAGATTCACTCTCTTATATCTGCTTGAGTCTTATTAATGCGTAATTTCTTGTACAATGTACATATTTTTAAGGGGATGGCATGGCATCCATTTTTATTGTTAATTCAGACTTTCTTAGGGCCGGACAATTTTTTGCTGACCAGTTGTTGGGTAAGACTGGATACTGCTTTGTTCCTTTATCATTGAAGTCCACTTTCTGATGTTAGTGCATGTTGCATTATGCTAGTCTTTCCAATTTTGAAAAGGATATAAACATGAGAAGGAAGTAAATCAGCTGATACTGTGGCACAAAACACTTTTCTGTTTTGGAGGGCGTAATAAAATGCAACTAATTTGGTAATTTGGTAAACACAATCACAGAACATCTGAAGTTGAAACCATGTGATGAATCGAACCCTAAGGAAATAACATGTTGCTTTCCCAATCCTTACCACAGAAGTACCTCAGGCAACAAAGTGCCATCTTCATCATAATGAAGGGAACCGGAAAAACTGAGGGGCTTGCACTTCTCCCCCATCAAAATCCTCTTCTTGCATAGCTCCTCACCACATTCTTCTCTGCTTTCGTCCCCGATTTGCACTGGTTTTCCTCCATTTTGGCTCCTCGTAGTATTTCCCAAGAACGAAGCCATCCTCAACTTCTGATCGGTACTGAGTACCCTTGATGGATTCCTAAGCAAGTTGCTGCTGCTTTCCTGTCTTCCAGCTGGAGTATCGGACATGCCAACACCACTATGCAGGTCATGGCTAGTTCCCTGTCTTCTAAGCACAGTATGATCAGTGTTGGGTTTACCTCTGAAGAAGTTCAGACTGGTATACTTTGAGAAAAAACTCAATAGAGGAAATGACACTTTTAAATACATATCCGCTGCCCTGCTTGGTTTGTTATCTCTCCTTTCCATTGTTGGCTTCTCATGCTCTTCCCCCTCCTCCTCTTCTTCAATCTCCAGAAGAGGTAATGAAAACTTTGGTGCAACCCCAAAAGGCTGATCTCCATCATACAAACCGTCATCTGCCCCCGCCAAGTCACTTTTATAACCATCTCCATTTTTGTGGACCTTAGAGGAAGCCTTGGGTGATTTCTTCTTGCCAAATACACTAGGGAAGAAAAGGCCAAACTTCTCTGGAAGAAGGCTTTTAGGCTTAACAACCCTTTCCTTCTTGGCCCTGGTGTGATCATCAAGGTGATCAGTAATGCAATCATTGCTTCTTCTCTGCATTGTCTTGGCCAACAACTGAGGGATTCTGATTCTAATCTTTGGTTCAGGCATGGTGAAGCTAGAGACATTACATAGCTGAGAGTTTGGTGGGTCATTGCTAGCAATGATATCTCTACAAGTGTTAGGGTTTTCTTCTTTCATTTTGCCTCTCTGAAAGGCATTACTTGCCATTGTTGTTGGCTTTCCAAACAAATGAAATGGGACTCGAAGATGGTTTTAAAAAGTGGGGTATTGGAGAGAGGGAAACGTGGCTTGAGAAGTTCCTTCTTTCATGGGATTTCTTGTTTTCCATTTTCCATCTCAAAAAATGACTTGATTAGTCAGTAAGATAGAGGATTAAGCTGATGAAAATTTCATTGCCACTAGCCCACTACTCCTAGTGCATATCAACAAGTCTATAAGCACATCACATTAGCAAGGCACATAAATCTTTTAGGTCCAAAAGGTTAATCCTTGCATATAATTCAAGTGTTGAAGTTGAATCAATGGATGCTTACTGTTTTTGTGATAAGTGACAAGTAACTCCCCATGATAGAGAAGTTTTTCTTGATTTTAGAGGAGGATAATGGAGAAAATGTTCTTATTTTTTATATAGTAAAAACAAATTATTTTGTTAGTGTCTTTTAGAAGTTTTTCTAATTAAGAGTTAAAGTTCGAGGGATAACATATAAAAAAGAGAGAAAATTAAAAGGTGATAATGATATACAACTAACCATATCTATCTACCATTTTTTTATAAAGAAAATCAAATTTACTATTTTTTTTAAAGATATTTCTAATTTTACCAAATTCTTTTATTCTAAAAACTCTCAATTTGAAATATAATATTAAACATGGCTTAAACTGGCATGTTAACTCGACAAATTTACAGTCTAAAACCTGACTTGGATCATATTTTAACTTGAATCAATTTTAATATTAACTCAACCAAATATAGATGACCTCACATTTTGATTTGTATTCCAGTTGACTGGGTAAAACCAAGTTTAAAACTTGGTTGAGTCAAATTCAAGATTTTTTTTTAAAAGAATGTTATTCTAGATAAAAATAATAAACAATAAGTTGATTTAATGATCCAAGTTTTTTTTTTATTAGACCTAGATTGAGTTTGAAAACCGATGAGTTTTTAGAATGAAAATTAAAGCTTGAAATTAACATTTATTAAATGACCTTTGTATTTGTATTTCACTCTAGCAAAGAATAATAAAATGACAAAGCCTTTTTCATTTTGGTTCTCAATTTTTTTGAGGATTTTTTTTTTAATTTCAAACTTAGTTTTTTCCTTCTAATTTCATCATTTAACATTGAGTTTACTGGTTATTGGATTTCATAATTTATTTTGATTTTTTTATGGAGTTATCTCGATCCCATGACCTAGATTGCGAGTTAGCCCTAACTCAGGTCGTTTTTTGTTTTTTTTTTTAATTATTTTTTTTCTTAACTTTATCCTCCAACATTGAGTTGATTGAGAATTGAGTTTCATAATTTATTTTGATTTAATTTATATGAGGTTATCTCGGTATCATGACCCATGTTTGATAGGTTAGTCCGAGTTGATTCAACTTATTTTTTAGTTGAATTTTGTTTTTAACTTGATCATTCAATATTGAGTTGATTAAAAATTAAGTTTAATATTTTATTTTATTTCTGTAGGGTTATTATGGTTTTATAACCTTAGTAGTGGATTTAGTAGGTTAATATGAGTTTTTTAATTTTAAAAAAGATATCGTCTTGAATTTTCTAGTTAAACTATAGTTTTAACGGTAATTCAAGTTGTTTTTTTAACATGTCAATTTAATTAAGTCACATCAAATCAATTTATTTATTATTTAATTTTTTAACTAAAAAATAAATTAACTTGAATATTTTTTTTATATCCAAAAGCATAATCAACAATGATATAGTTTCAAACTAAAAGTGGATTGGGTAATAGATTATTTTACTTGGGTAGGGTCCACGACAATTTGACTATGATATTTGACCCAAACTGTAAACCCAAATCAATTTAATTTGGACAGTTCACTTAATGGGCCGAATATAAAAGGTGCCTGTTTCTCGCAAATTCGCACACTAAAACCCTTGTCATCATCTGCTACCTCAAAAACGCTGTTGTAGGAGAAAGCCAAAAGCGGCCAGGTATTCTTCTCCTTCTCTTTTCATCTCTTCACTCTCCATCAATTTCTACACTGATTTTCTGTACGTTTTGCCTACGCTAATTGTTTTATTTCCTGGATTAGTTGGTTTTCTCTTTAAAAGATCCTCTTTTTTCTTGGCTTTGTTTGCTTAAGTTTTGATGCATTAGGCTGTCTAGAGGTTGATTTCTGTGTTCTTGGAAGTGGGTTCTTTCGATTTTGGTTTATAATGAGAGGATTGTGTGGATCTTTGATAAATCACCGCGAGCTTAGTGATTTTTTACATGATGTGTGTTTTTTTGGTTTTTTTTTTTTGAAGATTTCGGTCGCTTTTATGTAAATTGATGTATAAGAGTTTTTGATGTTTCAGACCTAAATTTTGTTTTTGTTTTTGTTTTTTTGCTTTTGTGATTTTTTTTTCTTTTTTTGGTTTTTTACCTTCTGTATTTGGTGATTTAGAGTTTGATACTTTATGTTGAATTGAGCAGGTTGAAAGATTTTGATTGCGTCATGTCGACTTTTGCGAAACCAGAGAATGCATTGAAGCGTGCTGAAGGTGAGTGATGAATTGTTAACTGTTAACGCCCTCTCTAGTGCATAACTTTAATTTGCCTGAAATGGTGTTCAAACCTCAGAGTTTAATGTATGTTATGTTTTAAGTTCCAAAATTTATGATGATATCAAATTAGTTTGATGCTTACATGCTTCACATTATTGGCAATCTTTCAATCATCTTGCATAGTTTTTGATTTTTTCAACAAAAAGTCTTAGCTGTTTGTGATTTAAATTTGGCCTCATAGGCGAAGTGAACAATGCATGTGGTTGTAGAAGAGCCACTTTGTTTTCCCAAAGAGGCATCACTAGACTTTGCTCCAGATGTAGCTTTAGTATGGTTATTTTGGAAGTTGGGAAATAGTCACAGGCCTTTTATTTTCCACTTTGTAGTTGCATGTTTATGAGATTTTGACATATATGTGATACTTGCAGCCCAATTTCCATGGTATATTTTTATTGAATTTTCATGACGTGTATGGTTGCAGAGTTGATAAATGTTGGGCAGAAGCAAGATGCATTGCAAGCTCTTCATGATCTGATCACTTCGAAGAGATACCGAGCCTGGCAAAAGCCACTGGAAAGGATTATGTTTAAGTATGTAGAGCTTTGTGTTGACTTGCGGAGGGGCAGGTTTGCCAAGGATGGTCTGATTCAGTATCGTATTGTTTGCCAACAAGTGAATGTCACTTCCTTGGAGGAGGTGATCAAGCATTTCATGCATCTGTCCACTGAGAAAGCTGAACAAGCTCGTAGTCAGTCACAAGCCCTTGAAGAAGCTCTTGATGTGGATGATCTGGAAGCAGATAAAAGGCCGGAAGATCTGATGCTTAGTTATGTCAGTGGTGAGAAGGGAAAGGATAGGTCTGATCGTGAACTTGTTACTCCTTGGTTCAAGTTTTTGTGGGAGACATATAGAACAGTACTTGAAATATTACGGAACAACTCGAAGTTGGAGGCGCTATATGCAGTAATTCCTACTTTCCACATTAAATGTTTTGGTGCAATACATGGTCCTTTTGTATTGTCAGCATCTATCTCTATAAATTTGCAATACATGGTCTTTTTGTATTGTCAGCATCTATCTCTATAAATTTTCGATATGATGCACGAATAGAACATAAGCAGACACATTAAGCTTTTTATGGAAAGAACATGTCTAAAATCATTGTTTTTTATGATAAGAGTGTGCATCTGATATGTGACCATCAAGTGACTTGTAATTTACATGTGGGTTATGGCAGAGGCCCAGCGTGTAAGGTTTTTTTAACCTCTGTTAGCTGGATGGACCAAAAATTATAAACGGTTTACAATGTTTTCCCTTTATTTAACAATTCTATTCTGAGTTTCAATT
>Ga0307510_10010987_pt1 | contig 10765 bp, 8 predicted proteins | sample 12_EM_MG_FD_207224 | JGI IMG/M metagenome (GOLD analysis project Ga0307510, IMG submission 207224) | Populus trichocarpa ectomycorrhiza microbial communities from riparian zone in the Pacific Northwest, United States - 12_EM | ecosystem: Host-associated > Plants > Roots > Unclassified | place... | reverse complement strand
TAGTCACCAAACCTAACTATCTTGGGTGTAGCATACCATCAAATCCAAGTTTCATTTGAAAATATTTTTTTTAATGTAAAGCTTTCTAAAGAATTGCATCATTGTTTCTAATTTATGCATGTGTGAGCTTTATATACTGAAAAATTAAAGACAGTCACTCTATGATATGTCATGGGCTCATGGATTTTATATTACGCCACTAATCCTCTCCCTGATGCACCCTCCACTCCACTCCCTGCCCGTCTGCAAAAGTGCCGGCTCTCGCATCGTATATGATTGTTGTTGTTTTATTATTATTATTATTATTATTATTAGATAAATAACATATTATTACTATTATAGAGAAACTATAAACATTTCGGTCTAACGGTCACACCTAATGCTTTTGGGTTAGTTGCCAAACCCAAAGGTATTGGGTATTGCTGGCAGTCAGACCCAAAAGTTTTGGGTCTGGCTCAAAGCTCTTGGATATGTTATTTGCGAGATTCAACTGTGTTGGGTATGATATAATTACCAAATTCAAGTTTTTAAAAAAGTATTTTTTTTATATAATTTGAAAAAAAAAAAAACATTATTAACTTAATGCGAAGCGCTGGGCAATACAATAACTAATTTTCATGTTGTGTCGGCTGAAGTCTGTTTTAAGCTTTCTACAGGAATTGCATCATTGTTTCTAATTTATGCATGTGTGAGCTTTATATACTGGCAAATTAAAGACAGTCACTCTATGATATTTCATGGATTTTATATTACCTCCCCCAGATACACCCTCCACTCCCTGCCCCACCCCTCATGAAAAGAAGAGGCGAAGCCACCACGACATGGAGCATGAGTAGAAAAATAGTCATGTCTAGCAAAAACAAATTGACAAAAATTCATGGTGAGGCTTGTCTGTATAGGCACATTTACAAATTCGTGACTCCTCATGCGTGACGATGGCCTTTGGGCACCCTTTAGTCAGCCGGGAAAACAAATGAAGGCCATTGTTTTTCATAACATTCCAGAATCATATGTGAGATTCCCTTTCTAATTTGAGCTATTTTGAGGTCCATCAATTAAGTGCTTCTGAAACTAAATTATTAAATTCTCATATAATAGCTGTCTATGTGCTGCTCATGGATCTGGAGATTGGATCATGATAATGAGACTGATATGGCTGACGTTACTAGAAGGTGTAGGCAATAATGGTGTCATTGTGTGGAAGCTGACAATAGGTTAAAGAAAGAGAACTCTTGTAAAGGTATTCATAAGTGAGAAAATAACTATGCAAGTCAGTGTAAATGAGTGGTTCAATTTTAGTTGAGAGGCTAGTGATCAAGTTTTTAAATTCTCCAAGCAAACCCCTAACACATAAAGATTGAGTTAGTTCTCCAAGGTAATTGGTCTTCTAGCAACAACAAGCTCATCAGAAAGGACTTGGCTTTTTGTTAATAATATCATCTCCTTGTCTTGATTCTTGGAAAGACTCGTGAAGTTACATAATTTGTGAGTTCAATAAAGATGTAAGAGATCGTTCAAGAGTTTGCCATATATTGTGTGATGTTTGACAGTCAAGAACAAGTGTAGAATCTCAGTAGATAAAGCACTCATGATCAAATAATCTTTTTGTTTCCATGACAAGAACGCTGGATTAACCATAGGAGCAACCATGATTGATGAGATAATATGAGAAGGAGGGCATGGAAGAGAACCATCAACAAAAAGCACTCATTACCCAGCTCCATTTTACCCAATCTTGAATGGAATGAAAAGGAATAATCATATGTAAAGGGGGAGCAGCTGGGAGAATATTACTCATAAATGATATATATGAACTAGAAGTAGTATTTTCATGCTTGGGAGTTTTTTAGACATTAAATTGTAAACTATTAACAATTCAAAGTGTATTAAAATTCATTAAATTTTGAAAATTCCGAACTCTCAATCACACTGCCGTCGCTATATATGAGAAAAAGGAAAGAAAAAGAAGAAGAAAGACGTGCATGCACCTACTGAAAAGAAAGATGATACCATAATAATTTCACAAGAAACTGAAACTTTGATCATTAATTTGTTGTTGTTTAATCATGTTCTTCTCCATTTCCGTTCACTTTCCTCTCTTTATACAATCTTTCTGGCTGATAAATGACTATTCATGAAAAGCAAAGATTTAAATAACCTCTAATGGACACTAGTCTTTCTATTTCACACACTATCATGATCACGATGACCAAAAGCAAAGCCAGGCTTAGTAGCAGTACTTAATTTCTCTATAAAACCCCCCTACCTGGCAAGCCCCTGATAAATCCTTTCAACAACGTTAATGATGGGTTTCGCGTAGGATTCACGTTCATGTAGTAAAATCTTGCCAAAGTTGAAGATTTTGTTTTCCACGTATGATGATTCTCTCTCTCTTTCTCTTACTTTTCTCTCTATCCTGAAACATTCTCTTATGACGATCACCAACTGTGTGTGTAACCTGTGACAACATTAATTAATGGATGCTGAGTGGCTTGATGCTGTCTTGAGCACATAGGAGGGTATCATATTCTTCCATGAAAATGCTAGCAGCATGTTGGAGACACACCAACTGGGGCTAATTTATATATATGTTAGCAGAATTTAGATTTGGTTTGCCAAGTACTTGGAGATAAAATCTTCTTTCTTGGATTCTTAAGGAATTCGATTCCCATTCTGTTATAGTTTCTTTATGTTACACTATTTATTCGTAGATTTGGTGCTTAACTTGGATCATCGTTGCTGAATTTGGGAAGAGATCGATCGAGTTGTCTTCTTCACTACATCTTGGGGTAAGACTTTCATTAACAGTATCCTCTTTATGTGTCTTGTGATTTTTGTTATGTTTTTCTGGTTCAAGAAATGCCATGCAGTTCTTGGTGTACCCGCACGCAAAGGAACATATGGTTTGGTTTTTTGTCACTTGGCCATTTATTAAAAAGGAAGCTAAAAGGGCTAAAGTGTTGAGAAAATTTTGGTAATTTTATTCCCTACATCCCTGAGCTTATTATTTTGATGCGAGGACTAGGGACGTTGGAGAGGACTTTGAGTTTAGGTCCTCTATCTTTCACACTTTTTTGCCTTTTTTTGGCTTTGATTATTTGATGAAAACAAAGGCCCCAACCTCATTGAAAAAAAAAATATTCAAGAAGGCTCCTCCTTTGGATGGCCATAATTTTGACAACTTAGTAGAAATAATTTTGACATTGATATCAAAGAATAGCACGGCTATTTGTGGTATTTTCTTTTCTTTTTACCATCAACAGTGTATATATTGATGTATGTGCTTATCTACCTTGCAACCATATCAGCAAACATTTATTAATTTGATGAAGCCAGTCCCAATCACGTTGTCCGAGCCAATCAAACACAGAGAATTACAAATATTGATAATCTGGTACTGTTCATCATTATTAATTTCCATTCTATCTTGTAGCCCACCTCCAAATTCATCCCTTTATGGTGATTCAAAGCAAAGAACTCCTTCTCCCTCAGCTTATAAACATATATATATAATGGCTGTGAAGCGTGCTGTTTTTGCTTTTTATTAATCACCTTGGAGTTTTGGCTTTGATAACTCTCACTAGTCAACTCCATGTAAGCAACCCGTTTCTTTGTTGTTTAATCTGGTTATCATTAACAGTATATGTGACTCTGCCAAGTTAACCAACATCTTAGAGCTTGTTAGCCGTGAGTTCTTTACTAGTTCAAGATTGTCCTTTTCCAGGTGATGATGGTGATAAACTTCCAGAAAAACTCAACGGTCTAGAATGGTTGTGTGCTTGCATAGTCTAAATAGTCGATTGTGTGTCAGCATCTAAGCCAGCCAGACAGGTTGCGATAAGGTTATTTTTGGAGGAAACGTTAAGAAAGTATGAGAGTTTTTCCTTTGCCTCGGCAGAACTGACATGTTACTATCTGATAGACAGTGTTTTAATTATTAGCAAAGCTAATTACCATCTACTGTGTTTAGCACCCACACCGATCCCTTTCCCCACACGCGTTTCTTACTTGTAGTAGATGATGATAGGGATGGCACTTTGGATACAGATCAGATTCCCACTAGGTTAACAAGCAAGCATGCATTTTCACGAAAGTTATTGTAGTCAAATTAAATCACATTTCAAGGTTGCCATTATTGTGAACCTGTGCCCTTTCATATCAGAGAGGTGGATTTAGTTTTGGTCCTGAAAGCTGGATGATTAATGGCACACATACTTTACAGTAATTTTTTGTCTAAAGAGGATCTGTTAGTAGAGTAGGGTTTGAGTAGTGAAAGCTAAGTCCAGGTTTAGGGTAAACTGGTTATACATGTTGAGGAGTGGGATCATGGCAAGATTAATTGCTTAATGATTTTGAATGCCTTGTAAGATACACATATATTCATTGCATGGGATACTTCAGATAAACTCTTTTTGGCCATGATATTTAACCCACAGCTTATGTCTTCTTTTGTTAATTTGCTTATAGTTCTGGCAAGTAGAGTATGACTATAAGATGTTTATACATGTCTGAGGAAGATGGATGAAACTTACTAGTCAGATTAAGAGAACGAAGAAAGATTTTTGCCTGCTTTGCCGGTTTCTCGTCTCATATTCCATAATATATTCAAACTATTGTTTGAGGTAGACTATGACCGATTGCTTGATATACCTCCCATTTTCTATTCTTGTGGGAACCTATAAATTGGTATATTTTCCTCATCTTTATCCACAAACAAGGGACTAACTTCTGGGATTAGCTCTTCAGAAAGCTTTAGGAGCAACCATGAATGCATTAGTGGCAACCAACAGGAACTTCAAGCGGGCAGCTAAGCTGTTGGGGTTGGACTCCAAGCTTGAGAAAAGTTTGCTGATTCCATTCAGAGAGATTAAGGTGATTATAGAAGTTTTTTATTATCATCCTTAAATAGCACATCCAAAATGATTTATTTTTGTACGCCCTGCTGTTCTAATGGACTTGGATAAAAAAATTGCAGGTTGAATGTACCATACCCAAAGACGATGGCACTTTGGCGTCTTTTGTTGGGTTCAGGGTTCAGCATGACAATGCCAGAGGTCCCATGAAAGGGGGGATCAGATACCACCCAGAGGTAGCTTAAATTATAACCAGTGTAGTCATGGCGTTATTTAGATATAATGCCAAGAAAAATCTCTCTGTTTTGCAAAGTTCAGCATGTCTACGAATGCCATATTTTTTATTTTTTATTTTAAATCTCAATAAGTTTATGGGTGGACTAGATAAATTTATATACCAAGATTACTAGTATAGTTTGAGCTCCAGTTCTAATGATCGTTCGGGTTATTTTAGGTTGATCCAGATGAAGTCAATGCATTAGCACAACTTATGACATGGAAAACAGCAGTAGCGAACATTCCCTATGGTGGGGCTAAAGGTGGAATAGGGTGTAATCCAGGGGAGTTAAGTGTGTCTGAACTGGAACGACTTACCCGTGTGTTCACTCAAAAGATACATGATCTAATCGGAATCCACACAGACGTTCCAGCTCCTGATATGGGAACTGGTCCACAGGTTCGGCACTGAAAGCATGTCTTGTTGCAAAGGATATGTTATTTAGTATCATGAAAGAGATGAACTGAAAAGAGTTTCCAAGTGTGTTTTGAAGACATTTCTGAATATATTAAGATATGCTTGTGTTTTGGTTAAGCAGACTATGGCATGGATACTGGATGAATACTCCAAGTTTCATGGCTACTCACCTGCTGTTGTTACTGGAAAACCAATTGTAAGTATACTAAACTCTTCATTGTAATAAATGTCATTTCCTGTTACCTTCCGCTAGCTTTTTCTAATTTCTTGAACTCACATTCCTGCTGTTTGCCAGCAAATTCCGGAGTTCCTTCTGCTTTGCTCATGGTTTTTCGCATTTAATCTAATGCATTAAATAATCTATGTTCTTGTTTCGATGGGAGGGAGACACAAGGTTTTAGCATTGAAATATTTCTTACTGCTGAGTTCCTCACAGTCTATCTTGTAAATTCTAGCAGTAATATCACAGTCCTTTTGGTTTTTCTTCTTGTCTGTTTTAAATCTAGGATCTCGGTGGATCTCTAGGCAGAGATGCCGCCACTGGACGAGGAGTGCTCTTCGCTACAGAAGCCTTGCTTAAGGAGCACGGGAAGACCATATCAGGGCAACGATTCGTCATACAGGTGCACTCTGAACTCTATTTCAGCTTAGCAGATCATTCGCGCAGAGAGTGCTTGTCTTGGTATTGTTTCACACATAAAAGTTCACCTGATCTAAATGGAGGTGCATGTCTCAGGGTTTTGGAAATGTGGGTGCCTGGGCCGCCCAACTAATCAGTGAGCAGGGAGGGAAGATCGTTGCCGTAAGTGACATCACTGGAGCTATAAAGAACAACAAAGGGCTTGATATTCCAAGCCTACTCAAACATGCCAATGAACACAAAGGTGTGAAAGGATTCCATGGCGGGGATCCGATCGATCCCAAATCAATACTAGTTGAGGACTGTGACATTCTCATTCCAGCAGCCCTTGGAGGTGTCATCAACAGGTTTATTTTTCATAACAGGAGCTTCTCTTCTCATCAAAATATTCAATCTCAAGGATCTTTCCTCTAAAATATATTTTAACTGCAAATGAAATAATATTTCTTGGATAATAATAAGATACATTCCATTTCCTTTACATTATTGATCTTGAAATCCTGAACTAAATGTTCTCTTGTCTGATTGAAGGGAGAATGCAAGTGATATTAAATCCAAATTTATTATTGAAGCTGCCAACCATCCAACTGATCCTGAGGCTGACGAGGTTAGTGCGAGGTTTAGAGTTATAGATGCCCACCTAAGATTTTGTGAAATAATAATTGCTTTTTTGTTGTCTTTCTACAGATTTTGACAAAGAAAGGTGTTGTTATTCTTCCAGATATATTTGCTAACTCAGGAGGAGTCACTGTTAGCTACTTTGAGTGGGTTCAGGTATGAAATGCCAAATTGCTCTGTGATAACCACTAGCCCTTCTTTCAGCATGGCACCTGCTAATCGTTCTACTCGCATTTTCTGCTGTGATGCCTTCAAGCTTGCATGTCTGAAAGATCAAGAGGAGAAAACAGGAACTCGAAATTCTAGGATTGTTTTCCCTATTTTCTGACATTATTTTGCTTCTTACAAGTAACATTGAATCGGGACTTCCTGCAAATACCAATACTGGTACCTTTTCCATATGGGCTTGGTAAAAGTAATAATTTTTTTTCTTTTTTTGCTGCTTGCGCATTGCAGAACATCCAAGGATTCATGTGGGATGAAGAGAAGGTGAACAATGAACTAAAGAATTACATGACCAGAGGTTTCAAAGATGTGAAAGAGATGTGCAAAACCCACAACTGTGATCTGCGTATGGGAGCCTTCACTCTAGGTGTTAACCGCGTTGCACGAGCTACCGTTCTGAGAGGTTGGGGAGCCTGAGATGTTGGCTGCTCTGAATAAAGATAGGCTTCAACGAGGCCCCTCGCTCATACTTGTCGAGATCTCTCTTGCTTATGGAAGTTTAAACAACTTCTTTTCATGTGTATTGCCTTAATTTCCACCTCTTAAGGTGTTTCTCGTATGAACTGCAAATTCTCTTACAGAAAGTAGGGAGGAATTGCTGAGGTTTTATGGTCTAATAAGTGTTTTCTTTTAGCTTTTTAGTTTCTTTTGAGGTGGAAAGATTTGATCTTGGATACCCTCGAGGCATTTATCACTGCCCAATACCTCGTTGGCAAAGTTCATTGTAAGTTGGAAATTGCGTCATGGGTTCTTAATAATTTAAACTTCCTATTCATAATTCCAGTTTTCAAATATCTTTCAATTTTAAGATCCTATGTTGGTATCATTCAACTTGTTCACAAGAATTAGGCACAAATATATTTGCTTTGTTCCACTGAACAATGTAATAATAATATCTTTACCCTTCACACTAATATCCCGCGCCTTTCAGGTAATATGTATGGCGCCTCCAGACAGCAAAAATCAGTTTAAATTTTTTAAATCAAATCATGTTTTTTACCGATCATTCAAATTATCTCTGAACCTGTCAAGTTGACTAGGTTATATCCAAGTAACTCTCATGTTAATTAATTTTAAACATGGATTAAGTAAGAAATCAGGTTATGATGGTTCAAGATTGACCCACTAATTTAGGCTCTCTTTTTATACTTTTTTTTTTAAATCATTTTTTAATTTATTTATTTTTGAATTGATTCTTTTTTCAATTTAATTTTTTAATATTTAATTAATTTATAATTGATCTTTATAATTTATTTTAAAATTTTAATTATTATTTAATTTTATGAGCATATTCTAAAATAAAAAAACTATTAAAATAATTATGAGTTTAATACAGTAAATCATGAAACTCATCACCTTATATATCAACATTTAAATATTTAAAAAAATATATCATCTTAATTTTTTTAAAATTTAAAGTTAAAATACACTTTTTACTTATCATTAAAATTTACTTATTATTCAAATTGTTTTTAGACATGATAATTAACTAGACCACATAAAAACAATTTTTCCATGAATTAATTTTGAACACCGACGAAGAAAAGAGTGAAATCTAAAAGTTTCAAGATTGATTCTCTAAACAAATTTAATAGTTCCTCACAAACTAACCATTTTTTCACATTACAAATTTTTTTGATCCTACCCGTAACTCCAAACAAGTAAAAACTAGTTTAAACTAAAATACATATGAGATAACTAGTGCTGCATAAAAGCCTAAAATCTTCAAGGAAGCATCCAAATGTTGATTGTTGTTTGGCCATTGCATCTTAAAATTACAACTTAAAAAGCATGAGCACCAAAATTATTACACAAAGTTGTTCTATCCTCTCCCTCTCCCCCTAAAACCACCACGACCAAAACCACCACCTCTAGGTGGACCTCTGCCCCTTCCCCTTCCGCTGAAACCGCCTCTACCACCTCTGCCTCCTCTTCCACCACCACGGCCACCTCTTCCAGCTGCTTGTGCCTGTCCCCTGCATTAATAAAACACAACCGTTATAATTTGATCGAAACAAACACAAGATTCTTAACACAAAGAATAGCCAGACCAGATAACAGGACAGGTGATATGCAAATATCCACCAAAGGAATATGATTTGAACAATAGAATCAGAAACTCAATGAGTCAGCATTGAGCAAAATATTAAAGTATTTAACCAATTCCCATTAATTTTTTCAACGGTTAACATATTAATTTGCAAAAGAATCATCGTAAATAGTAAATGTAGCTACAACAGGAGTATAGTAGAATGACAATCATCTTTCGCTTACTGACCAAAGCCCCTTAAGGTCTGAGGTAGAACCATGCATAGAATTAGTTATCCTCATTAATAAGACCAGAGTTTATATGTTGTCCTGACCAAAACTAGAGGGGTTCTGACACTTGGGTATAGCAGGTTTACCAGCTAACACAAACAAAGAATAACACCTGAACAAACCAACGATAATTATACTTGCTAAAGAATTAAAAAAGCTACCTGTAATAGTCAGATTATTCCACAACTTTGGTCAGTTTATCTCTGCAGTTATATTCTCTTATACGGATTCCTTAACCGAGATATATATATAACAAAGTCATGCCAAAGCATGTCATGTATGTTTCTAAATAATTTCACAAGCAAAATTGTGTAGAGAAATGACTCTTAATGAGCTAATGACAATGAGATATAGATTGAAATTTCACGTTGTCCAAGTCAGCTGACTAAATAACCACAGAAACCAACAAAAATACAAGTAATCAGAAAATGGAAACTAGAATCCATCTAAATTAAGCAAACCAAAGGAGTTTTACTGATATTGTTGAAAAGAACAAGAATCATACTTAGGCTGTGAAAGGAATCTTGCAAGAGGCAGGAGTTTATTCGGGTCAATATAGAACTTCTCCCCTGGTGCATACGAAGTTGCCACAATTCCTTCCATCATTTTTATAGAAAAATGCTGCAATCATACGCACCCAAAAAATCAAATTATTAGACTAAAAAGCTAAGAAAGCTACTACAAGATATTAATAACAGAAAGTTAAGTTAGTGAGCTCACAGATTCATTAATGGGGCCAAAGATTTCATCAACTTTCCCTATCTGGGTCTTATTCTGCAAAAATATTGGTGCATTGAAGTATGGTATTTTCTCATTGGTTAGCTTTGTCACTGCATCACCCTCACAGGCATGAAGAAACGATGAGACCTCTACAAAACACAAAACCCATCAATCAATCAACAACAACCAATCCCTCCTTAATGTGATACTATCAAAAGTTGTAATCTTTTACTCACTCACCAACTACCATCCCGTACATTTACAGATAAATTCCAACCATTAGCTTTCAAAATTCAAAACTTTAAAACACATTTATGCATCATTTTTGCTGACACAAACAAGAAATCAAATACAGAAAAAAAAAAAACAAATTCACTAAAGGAAAAGAATGAAAAGGAACACACCTACTACTTCAGAAGGAGGGCCTTCATCACGAAACCCACCACCACCAAAACCACGTCCACCACGGCCAGGACCACCGCGTCCACCACGTCCACCCCTGAATCCGCCGTCTCTCCCTCCTCTAAATCCGCCGCCTCTTGGTGGCCTCATTTTTTGCTGTTTTTTACGTGAAAAGAAGTGGAGGGTTTTTTTCTAACAGGGTGGGGAAAGTGAGGTTTTGGGCTTTATGGTCTAGGGGTTAAGAGCTAGGGTTTTAGGGGGTTCTCGTTTATGTAGTGCAAACGACGAAATCAC
>Ga0307510_10010986_pt1 | contig 10765 bp, 11 predicted proteins | sample 12_EM_MG_FD_207224 | JGI IMG/M metagenome (GOLD analysis project Ga0307510, IMG submission 207224) | Populus trichocarpa ectomycorrhiza microbial communities from riparian zone in the Pacific Northwest, United States - 12_EM | ecosystem: Host-associated > Plants > Roots > Unclassified | place... | reverse complement strand
TATTTGCATAATCTAACTTTTATTTTAGCATAATGAAAAAAACATTCTTTGTTATTGCAGCGCTCATCGCAGTCATTGTTGCAATACAAGCCTGTTCAAAACTGGAGCCCATTGCCCCGGCCGGCGACCAGGTACTGGACGGAGCTGTGGACGGTTTAACTTATGCGCAGGCAGCACAGCACGGGCGTGGCGATGTTGCTTTTACTGACCAGGTTTTTACTGGCCCGACTGGGCTGGGGCCCATCTTTGTGGCAACAAGCTGCGGTAGCTGTCATGCGGGCGATGGGAAAGGGCATCCGTTCACCACATTGACCCGGTTTGGACAGACCGACAGCACCGGCAACAAGTTTTTAAACCAGGGCGGGCCACAACTGCAAAACAGGGCCTTGCCTGGTTACACCCCCGAAACCATCCCGGCAGGCGCAACATTTTCAAATTTCACTCCGCCCGCAAACACGGGCCTTGGTTTCCTGGATCTGGTTTCCGATGCTGATATATTGGCCATGAGCGACCCCAATGATGCAAATGGTGATGGTATAAAAGGTGTTCCGAATTGGAATTATATTCCTTCGTTCATCACGCCAAGGCCAAATTCTGTGGAAAGGAACGGGAAATACATTTGCCGTTTTGGAAAGAAGGCAAGCGCATACGACTTGCTGCATCAAACTGTTAACGCCTACAACCAGGATATTGGCATTACCTCCGTTTTTGAGCCAAATGATGTGTATTCCCATCTGGATATAGACCCTGAAATATCCACCAGCACAATTAATGATGTGGTTTTTTACCTGCAAACATTAAAAGCTCCAGTACAACGGAATCAAAACGATCCAGAAGTTATTGCAGGCAAGCAGCTTTTTATAAGCACTAATTGCTCGGGCTGTCACAAGCCAGAATTGAAAACAGGTTTTTCAACTGTCGCTGCTTTATCTTATAAAACATTTGCCCCCTACACCGATCTGCTGATGCATGATATGGGGCCTGGCCTGGATGATGGTTATACAGAAGGGAACGCTAAAACAAGCGCATGGAGAACACCGCCGTTATGGGGGCTGGGGCTTGCGCCAAATTCACAGGGCGGGCAGTATTTTTTATTGCATGATGGAAGGGCGCATAGTGTTGAAGATGCTATTCAAATGCACGGCGGTGAGGCTGACAATGCTAAAAAAAGTTTCAACGCGCTTACGGAATCAGACAGGCAGAAGGTAATCAAATTCTTAAAAAGCTTATAATATATGGACAGAAGAAAATTTATTGCTACAGGCTGTATCAGTTGTGTAAGCGGCGGTTTGATCATGTCGTTGCTGGATGGCTGCAGCACTACAAAAATGATATCAGCAGCTATTTCAGGTTCCGATATGATTGTTCCGTTAACCGATTTTGAAATAAAGAAAGGCAACACAGCAGAATTTAAAAGATATCTTATTGCGCAAAACGAAAAATTGCAGTACCCCATCTGTGTTTATCGTTTTGACGAAAATAACTATGAAGCATTATGGATGAAATGTACCCATCAGGGAACAGAATTACAGGTATTCGGCGACAAACTGCAATGCCCGGCGCATGGCAGTGAGTTTAATAATCATGGCAAGGTAGAGAATGGGCCTGCCAATGCGCCGTTAAGGACTTTTCTGGTAACTATTGCTGACAATCAACTAAAAATATCCTTGAAATGAGATTGAAATACTTTGTCATCACCTTTTTTGTGATTGTTAGTTTTTCGGCAAGAGCACAAATAGATCCAACTTTGCTGAAAAGGGTTGCTAAAGACACCTTAAAGCCTGCGATGAACATGGATGCCATCTACAACAGGCCTGCATTAAAATTTGATAAACTGCCGGTTTCACTGGGTGGTTACGTAGAAGCCGATTGGCAGCACCTGGGGACTGATGGCGTTTCGGAGGGGCATCAATTTCAATTCAGGCGGCTTAGCATATTTATGTCCTCAAGCATTTCCAAGCGAATTAAATTTTTATCAGAGATAGAATTTGAACCAGCAGAGAACTCAATTGAAGTTGAATATGCTGCTTTAGATGTAGAGTTTCATCCACTGCTTAATTTACGTGGTGGAATGATCGTTAATCCCATCGGCGCATTCAATCAAAACCATGATGGCCCCAAATGGGAATTTACAGACAGGCCTATTTCAGCCGAACAAATGCTTCCTGATACATGGAGTAATTCGGGATTTGGATTGTATGGCAAGTATTATCGCAATAATTGGATGTTAGGCTATGAATTTTATTTAACCGGTGGATTTGACAATTCTATCATAGACAACGACCAGAACAGAACCTCTCTGCCAGCCGCAAAAGCAAATCCGGAACGCTTTGAAGAAAGTGCAAGCGGTGAGCCTTTGATCACAGGTAAGATAGCCATCAAAAATACTAAAATAGGAGAACTGGGTTTATCCTATATGGGTGGTGTTTACAATAAATTCCAGGATGATGGCCTGGTGCTGGATAAAAAAAGAAGGGTTGATGTTTTTGCGGTAGATTTTAATACGACCATCAGGAAATCGGGGACAACTATTTTAGGTGAATGGGCATGGGTGTTTGTTGATGTACCTTCAAACTATTCCCAGCAATTTGGCAATAAACAGCGTGGTGGCTTTATGGATATTGTACAACCTGTATTGAGAAAAAGGATGTTAGGCTGGGATGACGCAGTATTAAATATTGCCTGCCGTTTAGAGTATGTCGATTTTAATGTTGGCAAGTTCAGGGAAACTGGTGGCAATATAGCCGATGATGTGTGGAGTGCAATGCCAGCGGTCAGCTTCAGGCCAAATTCACAAACAGTTTTCCGTTTAAATTATCGTATACTAAAGCAAAGAGACTTATTGGGTAATCCCCCTGCAAATACCGGCGGCTTCATTTTTGGGATATCCACTTATTTTTGAACTAACTGATCAGTATATACAAATTTTCTATTCAGAAGTTATGGGTTCCACCCTATAATTCAATCCGGCAGTTGTACCACAAGTAACGTCAACAGTAACCCCGGTTATTTTCCCGGCCAAATCAGATGAAAGGAATACAGCGACATTAGCGATATCCGCCATCAATGGGAGCGTTTTAAGCATTGTGTCTCCCTCCATTTTTTTAAGAATAGGCGCCATTACATCGGGCATGGTATCGATTGCATTTTTAAACACCTTAGAATCCGGCGAACCTGCAGAGCGCATATTGATTACCCGTATCCCATAAATACCCAACTCCGCCGCCAGGTTCCTGTAAAAACTTTCCATAGCATTGCATGCCGGCGCGAAGCCCGCGGTATAAGGATAACCTATTCCTCCCGGTGTAGCTGTAAGAGATAGGATCACTCCTGATTTTTGTTTCATCATCATCTTCCCCGCAGCGGTTGCTGTCAGAAAATGGGACTGCATCGCAATCCTTACCGGGCGCGTAAAATCATCCAAAGTCATATCCACTAAAGGGATGTTCTGCACAACTTCCAATCCGATGACATTGAATGATATATCAATAGAACCTGTTTTATCAATAACGCTTTGCATATGGCTGCTAATTGCCGCCTGGTCTAATGCATCCACCCTATCAGCCTCTGCAATGCCACTGGAAGCTACGATCTCATCTGCAACACGTTGGACAGTATCAAGATTACGTCCCGTCAGAAAAACTCTCACACCTGCAGCGGCAAATGCTTTGGCAACCGTGCTGCCTATAGAACCACCGGCGCCGTAGATAACCGCATTTTTGTTTTGAAGTATCATTTTATTTGACTTTGTGTTGAATGGATGTACTGTAATCCGGAGATTAAGGTAATTATTCTACAAACCTAAGATTTAATATTTTGTAAGAAAGGGGCAACCCTGCCATGCTAGGGGTGATATTGCGGCAAATGCCTAATTCGATAAATTTTATTTTATTTTTTTTATTCCTGTCCAATTCCCTTAAGCTCATCAGTTGATAGGGTATAATTCAAATATCAACTTATATTAAAAACAACATGGAACAGAGAATTAATGCCTTTAACAAAGGCCAGAAAGCAATGAGTGCATTGTATAGTCTGGGCATATACCTGAAAAACTCTCAGGTGGAGGAGTCACTTTTGAATTTGATTTACTATCGGGTATCACAGATCAATGGTTGCGCTTTTTGCCTCGATATGCACTCTAAAGACCTGCTTGCCAAAGGCGAAACCGAACAACGTTTACTTGTACTTAATGCCTGGCGCGAAGCTCCTTTTTATACAGATCGTGAACGTGCCGCATTAGGTTGGGCTGAGGCAGTTACCAATATAACTGATGGTCATGTAAGGGATGAAGATTATGAAATTGCCCGAAATCAATTTTCCGAAGAAGAACTGATTGACCTGACCATTGCGACGGTTACCATTAACTGCTACAACCGCATTAACATTGCCTTCCGTACTACAGCGGGGACTTATAAAGTTGGACAGTTTGCAAACTAATAAAGAAGAAGGCATTTGCAAATTTGCAGGTGCCTTCTTCAAATTAATTTTAAAGTCATTATTTTTCAAATACTACCGAATCGGGTATTGCACCTAATTTTTCAAGCGTTTTACTGATTTCTATAACCATTTCATCAGGCCCGCATACGTAAAAGTGTTTCTTAAAGTCTGTTACTTCGGCTTTTAAAAAATCAGCATCGATCCTTCGTTTATCGTAATTGCTGTCCGTCTGACTTGTAACCGTAAAATGGGCATTATCCCCTAACATTACTTCCAGTTCATTTTTAAGAATAATATCCTGATCGGTTTTATTAGAGAAGAACAGCACGTTATCTCCTATTTTCCCGTCTTTATATAATTGCCTCAGTATCGCAATAAAGGGTGTGATACCTGCGCCGCCAGCAATAAAATATCCGGCACCCTTATATTCAATAGCACCCCAGGGATCACTAATAATAAGTTCATCTCCCGCGCTTAACGGGTTAAGGTGATAGGTAACCCCCTCAGGATTGGTATATATCTTTATGGTAAATTCAAGATGAGGCTCGTCATTCAAACCAGTAAAAGTGAACGGGTGCTTATTATCTTCCCATCCTTTTTTATTGATGGACAGATCCGTTGCATGTCCCGGTGTAAACTGGAATCCTTTGGGCTTTTCAACCACAAAACGTTTTACATTATGGGTAACGTTTGAGGCCGAGATGATCTTTACGGTATGGTCCATAAGGTGATTGATTTAATTCGAAATTAACACATCGCGAGCAAATGACAACGTGAAAACAAACCTAAGAAGCAAAGGTTTGATGCTGATTTTCAGTCAATCTTACCTAAATTTAAAAAAATGACAAATTTTTGTAACCATTTTTTTTTACAGAAGTCTCCAATGTAAAATATAACAAACAGACTGTTTGAATACGCTGAGCGATAATGCGATAATGCTCCGGGTAAAAGCCGGAGACCTGGATAGAATGGGGCTGCTTTTTGAGCGGCACCATCGTTCGCTCTATGGGTTTCTGTTCCATATGACGTACCAGCGCGAAGCGAGTGAAGATATGGTTCAGAACGTATTTTACAAGATGCTGAAATACCGCCATACCTTTACCGGACACGGTGAGTTTGTGGCCTGGATGTTCCAGATCGCACGTAATACGCTGAAGGACCAGGCTAAGAAGAATAGAAATAAAATACAGCAGTTCCCGGCTGACGAGATGGAAGATAAGATAGCAGGCGGCATCAGCGCTGATGAGTACCTGGAAAAGAAACAGGAAAAAGCCGGGCTTTATAAAGCAATGGCGGGCCTGAGCGAAGACCATCGTGAGGTATTGACGTTGAGCAGGTTACAGGAATTGAAATATCATGAAGTCGGACAGATACTGGGAATTACAGAAGTGGCTGCAAAAACAAGGGCTTTCAGGGCCATGCAGGAGCTGAAAAGTATCTATACCAAAATTGAACGTTAAAAACGGAAGAGATGAAGTGTGAACAATATGAAGAAAAACTGATCGGTCTGTTAAATAACGAGCTTTCGCCAGCCGAACACGTGGAACTGGAGAAGCATTTGGCTGAATGCGCTGGCTGCCGCGAAGAATTGTCCGGGCTGCAACAAGTTTGGGAGATGATGAGTGAGATAGAAACTCCCGAACCATCAGCACATATGCGGGTAAAGTTCCAGGCGATGCTGGATACTTATAAGGATTCAGTTGAGGAGGTAAAACAAGGATTATGGAGCCGCATAGGCGATCAGTTTAATAACCTATGGCAGTGGCAGCCAAGATGGCCTTTGGCCTACAGCCTGGTGATTGTGCTGGTAGGATTCGGATTGGGCTATTTGTTATTTTACAACGGCAAAGGCGGTAAGCAGGAGCAGCAATTAGAGGCGCTTACCTCACAGGTGCATGATCTGAAGCAAACAATGATGCTGGCCCTGCTGGAAAATCCATCAGCATCAGAGCGGATAAAGGGGGTAAGTTATACCAGTGAGATAAAACATGCTGACAAGGAAGTGATAGATGCCTTGCTGGCCACGCTGAACAACGATCCGAATGTGAATGTGCGCTTAAGTACACTCGATGTGCTATCGCACCTGGCCGGTCACCCGGAGGTGAGGGCTGGTTTGATAAGATCAATCGCGCAGCAGGATTCGCCCGTTATGCAACTGGCCATTGCAGATGTGATGCTCAAATTGCAGGAAAAAAGATCAATTAAATCATTCCAGGAATTATTAAAACAAAAAGACCTGAACCCAGGGGTGAGGGATAAAATCAAGCAAACCATAACACAACTCATTTAAAATAAAGAATTTATGAAAAGATTATTGATACCCGTTTTTGCGGGGCTGGGCCTCTGTTTTGCCCAAATTTCTGCCAGGGCGCAGGAATATAAAACACACATCAACAAGGAATTTACTTATCAAAAAGGGATGGTGGGTATTTACAACCTTTTCGGTTCGGTAAGGGTTGAAGGCTATGCAGGCACTAAAGTATTGATCGAAGTTGACGAAACCATATCAGCCGATGATCAGCAAACGGTAGAGCAAGGCAAAAAGGAATTTAAACTGGAGTTTGAACAAAAGCCCGACAGTATATTGGCTTATATCTCGGAGCCATGGGATACCAGGCCGCACCAACATTACGGCTATCGAAATGATCGCCATAATATAGAATATCGCGTAAAACTGGAGTTTGTAGTAAAAGTGCCTTTCAATGTTGATCTGGCTGCCTCAACAGTTAACGAAGGGAACGTTTATGTAAAAAACGTATATGGTTCTCTAAAAATAAACAACGTCAATGGCGCTATTGAGATAGTTAATGCAAAAGGAACAACGATTGCTCATACTGTAAACGGAGGTGTAACTGCAAACTACCTGGCCTTACCGCCCGATGCGTCATCTTATTACTCCATAAACGGGGAACTGAAAGTAACTTATCCAAAAGGCCTGGCTGCTGACGTATCCTTTAAAAGTATGAATGGTGAATTTTATACCGATTTCCAGAATGTGGAAGTGATGCCAAGTAAGGTCACCAAATCTGAGAGCAAGAATGGTAGCGGTACTACCTATAAGCTTAGCAAAAACTCAGATATCCGGTTTGGAGCGGGTGGCAAGCTATTCAAATTTGAAACCCTGAACGGGAATGTATATATTAAAAAACAAGAATAAAAAAGACAAAAAATGAAGACGACAAAAATTATAAGTACACTAACAATCGCGATATTTTTAAGTGCGAGAGTGTGGGCGCAGGATGCAGGAAAAGAGCAATTGACGGTACCTTTAAGCGACCCGAATAAACCTTACAAACTGGATGTTCACCTGGTAGATGGTTCGATCACGATAACCGGTTACGAAGGAAAGTCAATAGTTGTAGAGGTAGCAAACACCGAAAAGAGAAAGATGAGCGAGAACGGCAGTGGTATGCGCCGGTTAAACAGCGGAGCCAATGCAGATATACAGGCAGATGAAAACAATAATGAGATCAGCGTACATGGCAGCGCGGGCAGATCGGTTAACCTGATCCTCAAGGTCCCTCTAAACGAAGGTACTTTTAAAATAGGCACAGTAAATAATGGTGATATCACCGGCAGTAACCTCAACGGTGAACTGGAAGTATCCAATGTGAACGGCGGCATTAAGTTAAAAAACATTTCGGGCTCCGTAGTAGCTAATACAGTAAATGGCAATGTCATAGTGACCTTCAGATCAATTGACCCGAAAGCAGCGATGGCTTATTCAACCCTGAATGGAAATGTGGATGTGACTTTCCCTGCATCATTAAAAGCAAATGTCAAGTTAAAATCAGACCGTGGCGATGTCTACACTGATTTTGATGTAGTAACCGATCAGCATAAACCAGAAGTTACCCGCAGCGACAGCAAAGGTATGTACAGCCTGAAAATTGAGGATTGGGTATATGGCAAGATCAACGGCGGCGGTTCGCAACTGATGATGAAAACCACGTTTGGCAATCTTTATATCCGTAAAGCGAAATAAGTAAACTGTAAAACAAAAAATGAAGAAGATTTTTCTCTGCTTTATTGGCCTGTTGGTTTATTCCTTGTCCTTCGCACAACAGCAAAATATTAACACCATATCAGCCTCACGCCTTTCGATAAATGATGCCATTGAGCGCCTGAAGAAAGATATTCCCCGGCTGATGAAGGAAGCGAATGTACCGGGGATGTCGGTAGCGCTCATCCGTAATGGCAAAATGGTTTGGAACGGTGTATTTGGTGTGATGAATAACGATACAAAAAAACCGGTCACCAAACAAACCATTTTTGAGGCCAATTCGCTCAGCAAACCCGTTTTTGCTTATGCTACTTTAACCTTGGTTGACAACGGCAAACTCGATTTGGATAAGCCCATCTTCAAATACATGGACAGCGGTTTCTATGACAAGGCCTGTACTGATCCGCGATTTAAACTGGTTACCACACGCATGATACTAAGCAACTCAAGCGGTATCGGTTATCCTCCGGATTATTCAGACGACAAATTCGTCATGAACTTCAATCCGGGAGAAAAGTTTCAATATTCTCCTCAAGGTTTCGGGGTGCTGGCGCGGGTAATTGAGCATATCACCCAAATGCGACTGGAAGATTTTATGAAGCAAACAATATTGGGTCCGCTGCATATGGATCAAAGCAGTTATGTATGGGAGCCACGTTACGACTCGCTTAGGGCTTACCAGCACAACTGGCAGGGAGTAACCGATACATCCTTGAAAAAATGGAAGCGCGGGGCAGCTTGCTGCAGCCTGCAAACCAATGCCGAAGATTATTCAAAAGTAGTGATAGCGGTAATGGATGGAAAGCTTTTGAAGAAGGTAACATGGAATGAGGTAATGAAACCACAAATTAATGCAGATTCCCGGTTTCCAAACTTATTTTGGGGTTTGGGATGGGGGTTGGAAAAAACAAAGGAAGGCGAATGTTTCTGGCATTGGGGCGACGGAGGTAAAAGCAAAGATTACATCACCGCCAACCTGTCAACAAAAGATGCCATTGTATTTTTTGCCAACAGCGAGAACGGGCTTTCGTTTGCGAAAGAGTTACTGGACGATGGCATAGATGGTGAGCATCCCGGCATTTCATTTTTAAATTACCAACGATATGATGCCCCTTCCGCACTTTTATTAAAATCGATTCTATCAAAAGGGGGTAACGCGGCAATAAAGGATTACCTGGAAAAGCGAAAACAAAAGATAGATGAAGCGCAAATGAATATTGTCGGGTATCAATTACTGGGAATAAAAAAACTTGATGACGCCATTGATGTATTTAAACAAAACACGGTTGATTTCCCGGCATCATTCAATACCTGGGACAGCCTGGCTGAGGGGTATATGGATAACGGCAATAAAGAATTGGCAATAAAATATTATAAAAAATCCCTGGAGCTGAATCCGAAAAACACAAATGCCACGGATCAATTAAAAAAACTGGAATAACATCAAACCTCAAAAATCGTTCGCCATGTTAAGAAACTACATCAAAACTGCCTGGAGAAATTTGCTGAATAATAAATTTTATTCGGCTATTAATATTGCTGGTTTAACCATAGGACTTGCTGTGGGTATCCTTATCCTGATATGGGTGCAGGATGAGTTGAGTTTTGACAGTTTTCATAAACAAACGAAGAATATATACCGCCTGGAACTTTGGGGTGGCACAGGCAGCAGCAGGCAGATCTATAGCATCGGGGTTGCGCCAATAGGTCCTTTTTCTAAACAGCAATTACCAGGGGTAAAAGATTATGTGCGTATAACCGGGAACTATGATTATTCCCTGTATAAATATCGTGATAAGGTATTTGGTGATGAAAATGCCACTTTTGCAGATCCTTCGTTTTTTTCCATATTTGATTTTCATTTGATAAAAGGAAACGCGTCTAAACCATTTACAGATGACAATTCGGTTGTAATCAGCCAAAAAACTGCGGACAAATTCTTTGGCACCCAGGACCCTATAGGCAAGATAATTGTTGCAGACGGTAAACAAAACCTAATTGTAAGTGGGGTGATTGCTGATTTTCCAAAAAACTCCAGCATGCAGTATGATATGATCATGCCAATAAGCATGCATTTTAAAGAAATGCTTGCTCAAAAAAACGACATGAGCAATAACTTCAGCTTTTTTAATTATCAAACTTATTTACTGCTTAAACCCGGGATTGACCCTGCTAAACTAACCGCCCAGATCAGGCAGATCCACCTCAATCATAAACCGGATGATACGGATGCGGAGTACCTGTTGCTCCCACTTTCAAAAATGCACTTATATAACGGGGATTTGAGTGATAACGGAATTTCTACGGTGCGGATATTTATTATTA
>Ga0307510_10010984_pt1 | contig 10765 bp, 14 predicted proteins | sample 12_EM_MG_FD_207224 | JGI IMG/M metagenome (GOLD analysis project Ga0307510, IMG submission 207224) | Populus trichocarpa ectomycorrhiza microbial communities from riparian zone in the Pacific Northwest, United States - 12_EM | ecosystem: Host-associated > Plants > Roots > Unclassified | place... | reverse complement strand
CACTTCGCCGCGCCCCGCTTCATGTCTTTTTGCTTATCTATTTTCTTTCTTACCTTGCCTTTCCTAGACTTCCTGCCCCGGCTCTATCCATTACCACGCTTTCCCTTGATACCCTCTTTCTGCCTCTCCCTTGTTCTAACTCCCCCTCTCGATAGACACCGCACTTTCTGGACTGCTCACTTACGTATCCTAGTCAGTTTTCTTATTTATTTCCCCAATCACACCCTTGACTTTAGCTGGTTTTCATCTTATATCACCGCATGGGCTCGGCCTCGACCCCTTCTCGCTCGCGCACCCCAAAACTCTACCATACCTCTCCGCTGACTAGATTAGACATCCTCAGAGGCTCATGGCACTCCCTTACATACCTGCTCGTGTATATGAAGACTTCCTACTCGCCTTGGAACATTACATTATCAAATTAGATCACTTATTTGTGTGTCAAAAACTGTCCCCCGTCACCCGTACGCGTCCGTCCATCTTTCTCTCGTTTCTCTCTCTCCTTCTCTCAGCTCGCCCCGATCGTCAGAGAACCCCCTTCTGAGGCGATCTCTGTACAAGGGCTCGAGGTAGGCAAAGGTTACAACGCGAGGCAACTTCTCGTTCGTATTGGCTGGCTTGACAGGTGAATATAAGCACCTTACATACAAGAGAGTGGCTAGGAAAAATCTGAGGCCGTCAGAAACTAAATAAGATGAGAACAGAGGATGAGAAGGTAGACGGAGTGATCGTAAGAAAGAGACAACGAGTCAGTAACAAACAACAACAAGTCGGCTATATTGGTTATGAGACGTCAAGCGGTTGAGTACGCCGAGCATAAGGGTGTGTGTCCGAGAAATGAGTCATGCTAGAATTAGAGAGAACGCAATCACATACAAGGGAACTGATCCCACGAAAGTCAGCAAGGAATGGATCAAGGAAAACGCGACGCAGCGGATCGGACCGAAAAGTCAGGGTGTGGGTGGGCTGGACTAAAAAGAACAGAGGAAAACATAGGCATGAAAAAGCGTCGGAGTGTGTGATCGATGTGCCGAACAAAGCAACGAGGCAATAGAGGTGAGGCGGCTGCATGGCGTGGTTCCGTGGTCAACAGTGACGCTCACGTTACATCGGGGATGGGGGGTGAGGGTGGGAATTCTTGTGAATTCGGAGTGAGGTGACCTGTGGGTGAAGGGAGGACTGGGGTGATGTTTACTTCCTCCACCTGTGGTGCAGCTGAGCTACCGGGGCGGGCGGGCCTGCTTTCCGAGTGCGATCCATCGGGAGAGAGATGATGGGGAGGGTCAGGTTGGCTGGGATCAGAGTGGGTCGGTTCTGGGTGATGAGTGGCGATCTCGCACTCGCACAACGTGTAGTGACTCGAATCTGGATCGATCGGACCGACTTCGTCGGAAGGGTGTAAAGCGGCGTATAAATGGCGAATCCCCATGAGAAGAAGAGAAAGGGTGTGGCGGGTCTGAGGATCGTCGGAATCCGGGGCCGCAAATTGTCGAAAGATTTCATTCCATAAAGCGCAGAATTCGTTTTGCAGCGCAGGACGAGTGTGCTCTATGTCAAATTTGGAAATTGAGGTCAGCATCTCCAACTTGTGGGGTTCAGCGTGAATCACTTGGCGAGCTTCGTGGATGAAAATAGCCAGCAACACGCTATTGTCACCACAATCGATGTGGTCTTGAAGAGTTTTCTCCGGTAAGTCATATACTCCCGTAGCGAGTGCAACCCAATCGTTGTCGCGTTCCTGTACATACGGAAGCATCTTGGCGAGTGTGTGTTGCGCAAGCCGAGAAGTTATGTCACTGCCAGTGGCAGTGTGCCACGGTGCTAGAATCTGTGCTGCATAGATTGACGGTGCCATTTGATCGAAGCGTAGGCTAGAGAAGCTAGGGAGGAATTTGGACAGGCTATCGTTATCGTATATCTCCTTTATGGCATTCATGCAGGTGGCGAGGCGACGGGCCTTGACATCATCGCCAACTGAGTTGGATAACAAGTTACGGGCCACGAGTCCTCCCCACGAGCTAGCAAACTCTGAAAGGAACTCGTATGGGAGATTTCCTTTGAGGGGCTTCACCACATGTGAGTGAAAGAAGCCAGGTATGGCGGCGAAGAAGTTCTCGAGGGTGTCATCTTCCCCCAGAGCGCCTAGTGACCAGCTCAGGATACTCTGATCGGTCTTCAATGACAGAATAGAAGTAATTTTTTCTGCTGCCTTTCTTGAGTCTCGCACTGTCCAGTGAGAAAGAAACGAACCAAAGTGGTCCACGATACTAATGAACCCATGCTGAATGGGCGAATCCAAAAGCACTGCAATGGGTCCTGGGGGTCTCCGGATAAACCGATAGCAGGTCGCTAGCTGGGATATCAAATCGATCTTCTTGAACCAGTCTGGGAGTGTGCTGGGTATAAAAGATGGCCATATTTGCTGAACACATCGGCCAATAGGGATCCAAACGGGAGCAAGACAGACGAAAAGGATGAGGAGCAGAAAAATACCAAGAAAGATAGCTAGTACGAAGAAGATGGCGAGTGTAAACAAAACAGGAAGGAAAAGGAAAAAGAAAAGGAAAAGGAAAGCTCCTTGGAGGGAGATGAAAAAGATAAAAATGATGAAATAGGTAACATACATGAAAGCCCATGCAATGTGGAAGATTGGTGTAGAAAGCGGCGTATAGTACGGGCTGTCAGGCAGAAACAAAGGCATCAACGTAATGCACCCATACAGCGTTGAGACGAGCGCAATCCACCAAATCACAGAGAGAAAGACGCTGTGATGGATATTGAACAGGAAGATTGCAAGGCCGATAAAGAAGAGGAACACGGAGAGATGTATCAAGCCTGGCAATATCTCCACTACCTGTGGAAGGCGCCACTTTTTCACACCGCCAGCAAAGAAGTCCCGGACTCGCGCTCGCTTCTCCGGGCTGCAGGTTGATGGCTGAGTGAGTCTAATATATCGACGTGCCCATTGTTGTAATGATATCGCCGACAGAGCGCAGGTAAGACTAATACACAAGCTCAGAAACCATAGTGAATTCACCCAGATAGCGTATCTTGGAGGAGAGAACGGAGGGGGTTCGGTGGTAGGGATGGGTGTGGGTAGTACCGTGATGTTGGGGTTAGCGAGGACCTGATAGATATTGCCAAGATAGAATGCGGCTTTATCTTGAGAATTTGGCCTGAGGTCCTGGACAGAAAAGGCAAGTAGTGCTGCGACCGCGGCTGAGAACAAACCGGTCTGTAATGCTCCAGTTCGTCAATATGTGCTTAGTGGTATGGCCGTCGGTATTAGGACCCACGAAAGTGAGGATTCCATCCGCGTCCTTTTGCCAGCGGTCGGCCAAGTCGGTGTCCTGTTTCTCTGAAAGCTTTGAATATATGGTAAAGAGCGGCCTTGAGCTGTCGCCAAGTTGGGATCCTCCTTGCTGATTCTGCGATGATACATGCCTCGGTGCTGGCGAAGGTTTTTCGCGCTGATCATCACCTGATTTACATAGGTTAGTTCAGGAAGGAAAGGGAAAGCGACAACTAAAATACCTGTGTCAGCCTGAGGTTGAATGGCGTCCCCCTTCTCGACGTCCGAGTCAGTCCGTGTGATTGAAGCTTGGGACATTGAAAAAAAAAGTCGTGGGCAGTACAGATTCAGAGGTCTTAGTGGGGCGTAGAATATATGGAGCTTGGGCGGACGCCTTCAAGTTGTAACTGAAGGTATAGATGTGCTGTCGCCTCGGAACGGAAACGGATCACTTTCGACCACGTGACGGCCTCGGGGCGGCTGCAAGCCCGACTCGTTTATTAATAACCACCACTCACATTCCTCGCTTTCTTGCTCGCCTCAACCCAAGCCCCCCTTTTGTTGAACCTTGCCTATGTACGGCCAACGCTACGCGACCGCCCACCTTCGCCGGCCAACACTACAAGTGCGCGCCCGTCAATACCTGTCAGCCCACATCACGCACAACGTACAGCCGTCAAGACACTATTCGGGTCCACATATCGCCGGGCTCGCGCCTTGCTGCATATAGTTTTCATTTGACCCTTCTCGTACGTTCCTTTCTCTCCTTTGTCCCAGGCCTTTCTCTCCCTCTCCTGTCCCTACTCGCACCGTGCGTAGCATATCCTGTATTCATCCCCCCTCGCCTGGCTTCGGCCAAGGGGAACAGACACTGATTATCGAGTACAGAGAACTTCCCCCCTTTCTGTCTGCGTGCTCCCATCTCAAGTCACCCTTTATTCCCGTTACGATTCCCTCAGCCGTGCCGTTGGAGCCAAGCCACGAGTGTCCATCCACAGTCTGCGTCGCCACGTCCAGTCCCAGCACCCTCAAGCGGCTCGCGTGGAGCCCTCTCGCAAAGACATGAGGCTGACACTCGCTAGATTCCTCCGCACTGTGACACCGAAACGATTGTGTTGGGCGGGGTCACTTGCATGATTCTCGTGATAGGAGCGCCACATTAGACATCCCGAGACCTGTGCGATGGGACAACTCACTCAAAACCTTTCTGCCATCTAATACTACCGACTTCCCCGGAGTATCTTTCCATAAGCCCCCTGAGCGGCATCAATCTTGCTGTCAAGTACATCCATCGCCCAGTTCGCCTCCTCAATAAAGTCACACGTCTCAATTATCACATCATGTCACGGGTTGTCACAGTTGTTGTGAACGCAGTGAGCAGCAGCAGCATCGCTCCAGCCATTTACCGTTTTTTTTCTTTTTTTTCTTTTTTGATGGATACAAGCTCGGCCATGACACAGGGCCATCTTCTCAAAGCCACCGACGATGAAACCGAAGTGTCCGACCAGGTTATTCAAGAGCTGAAATACCGTCATAACGCATTTACCCCCATATCGCATCTGCCTCCTGAAACCCTCGCCGAGATATTCTCACTTCTGCCCTTCTCCGCAGATGACCATGAAGATGTCCCTTATCTGGAATGGATACGTGTCACTCACGTTTGCCATCAATGTCGTGAGGTCGCACTCTCCTCCCCCTACCTTTGGAACCACATCAATTTCAACAAGCTAACCCTAGCTGGCATCACCGACATACTGGCCAGAGCAAAGATGTCGCCCTTTCACTTTGAGGCCAAAATTACCGCGCGGAACGAGGCTCGGTTCGATGCCTTCGGGAGACAACTCGAGGCCCATATTTCCGACATTTACCACCTCACTCTTTCTAGGCGATTTCGGACTGGGCTTGGGCGACTCGTATCACCCGCTCCTGCCTAGGTATCCCTCTCCTTGACGGATCCACCTCGTCCATTTTGGAAAGTATTCATAATCCCTGATTCCCTTTTCCACGGAACCGCACCCAACCTCACGCGTCTTGAACTGCTCGGCGGCAGTATCGGGTGGAGGTCGCCACTCCTCAAGGGCCTGAAAACGCTCAAGATACGGATGCCCTCTGCGCAGGCGACGCCGACGCCGACGCTTGAAGATTGGTTGGCCGCTTTGAACCAAATGCCCCAACTTGAAACCCTTGTCCTTCATAACGCCACCCCAGCTGTTTCCGTCGACAACCCGCTCGTTTCTGAGCCGCAACGTACAGTTACCCTCCCTTCTCTCACTCATCTTGACATCGCCGCCTCGGCGGAGGGTTGTGCTCTCGCACTCGCACATCTCGTGTTACCTGCTCTTATTTCGCTGCACGTGACCTCCGAATGTCAATCCTGGGATGGTGACGACGTACGATTCCTCATCCCATATGTTGGCCGAAATGCCCATGGGCCACAGGAAACCGCACCACTTCAGGCCATACTATTAAGCGGACAGGCCATATACGCCGACATCATTGCGTGGACCGTACCTGATGCTGACCTAGAGGTTTGCGATATTGGAACCATGATCAAGGCCTCAGCCTCTGCACGTCTGGTTTTGTCTGTCACTGCCAGTGGATGGCGTTACGGGACGGACACAGTAATATTCGATGCCATGTTGTCGCACCTACCCTTGGATGCCATTTCGACGCTTTCCGCCCTGAACAATACCCGACTCAGCAAGGAGGTCTGGCTCAGTCACGCGTCGCAGCTGACTATGCTCAAGCGGGCACGCCTGGTTCCCACTGCAGTTAGGGCATTTAGAGAGATGCTGGAGGAAGATGCACCACCCAATGGCCTGCCCCGACTCCCGAAATTGACAAAACTTATCCTTTCCGAAGTTTCGTTGACTGCGCTTAGGACATACCACCTACGCGATATGCTCGTAAAGCGGAAGGAACATGGAGTTCCACTGGAGGCCCTCAGTTTACGCAAGTGTGTTGGGACTGAACGTGCAATCCAGTTGCTCTCTGAGATTGTAGGCAACGTGCAAGGTACCGTGGAAACCCTGACGCTGGGACCATCCGCATTTTTCAATTGGGAGGGAGGGGTTGGAATATTCGATGAAGAGGAGGAGGAGCACACTGACAATGATGAATATGACGATGGTCCTGGTCCTTGGTATGGCTTCGGGGACGAGGACGAGGACGAGGACGAGGATGAGTATGAATCCGATGACGATGACGATGACGACGAGTAGGACATTGGCCCATACATTGACGATCTCTCTCCAGTCGTGCCCAAATTTCTTCTCGCTGCGAACTAGGAAGCACGTCCCGATCTATTGTCCTCGACTGTATCCTATAATGTCAATATATGCTGCCTTTAAATGAAGGGTCACGACTAAGGGTAGTTGATGTAGTCCATAATATGTGAACTATGCGATTTGGCAACACTGGGTATTTCATATCCTACGTTCAAATCATCGCGGCTTGCGATCGAGTTCGGCTAGTGCCGAGTTTGCTGGGAAACACCGTTTTTCTGATGGCCATCATGATTGAACGACGACGGCCGTCACTCTGCTTCTTATGGTTCTTGTATGCACCTGCACTTTCCTTCCTTATCCATCTTCTTAATGCTCATTCTCATTCAGGTGTGGTTCGACCCCTACGTGCAGTAAGCGTGCCCACTTTTGCTGTTAACTAGTCGCTACAGCTAGTGCCAGCCACGGCTGCCACGGTGTCTCGTCCCTAAAAGATAGCGTGAACACAGCAAACACAGAACCCCTTCGAATACACTCTGTCACTTCTCCCGCACTAATCACGAGGAGCATGAGCAACCCCCGTCTGAGGCGATCTTTATACAAGGGCTTGAGGAGGCAAAGATTACAACGCGAGGCAACTTCTCGTTCGTATTGGCTAGCTTGACAGGTGAATATGAGGGCCTTACAACCATGAAAGTGGCTACGAAGCATCTGAGGCCGTCAGAAACTAAATAAGATGAGAACAGAGGATGAGAAGGAAGACGGAATTATCGCAAGAAAGAGACAACGAGTCAGTAACAAACAATAACAAGTCGGCTACTGCATACTGGTTATGAGACGTCAAGCGGTTGAGTACGCCTAGCATAAGGTGTGTCCGAGAAAGGGGACATGCTAGAAGTAGAGAGAACGCAATCACATACAAAGGAACTGGTCCCACGAAAGTCAGCAAGGAATGGATTATGGAAAACGCGACGGAGCGGATCGAAACGAAATGTCAGGGCGCGGGAGAGCCAGACTAAAAAGAACAGAGGAAACATGGGCATGAAAAGCGTCAGAGTGTGCGGTCGATGTGCCGAAAAAAGTAACGAACCGAGGTGAGGCAACTGCTTGGGTGGTTCCGTGGTCAAAAGTGACGCTCACGTTACATCAGGGATGGGAGGTGAGGGTGGGAATTCTTCTGAATTTGGAGTGAGGTAACCTGCGGGCGAAGGGAGGACTGGGGCGATGTTTACTTCCTCCACCTGTTGTGCGGCAGTGCTACCGGGGCAGGCTGGTGTGCTTTCCGAGTGGGATCCATGGGGAGAGACACGATGGGGGGCGTCAGGTTGGCCGGGATCAGAGTGGGTCGGTTCTGGGTGATGAGTGGCGATCTCGCACAACGGGTAGTAACTCGGATCTGGGACAGTCGGATCGACCTCGTCGGAAGGGTGTAAAGCGGCGTATAAAGGCCGAATCTCCTTGAGAAAATAACGGGTACGATCATCGTGGGAATCCTGGGCCCATACTTGTCGAACAATTTCATTCCATAATGCGCAAAAGTCGTTTTGCAGCGCAGGAAGAGTATCCTTTATGTCAAATTTGGAAATCGACATCAGCATCTCCCACTTGGGGGGTTCAGCGTGAATCACTTGGCGAGCCTCGTGGATGAAAATAGCCAGCAACACGCTATTGTCACCACGGTCGATGTGGTCATGAAGAGTTTTCTCTGGTAAGTCATATATTCCCGTAGCGAGTCCAATCCAATCGTTGTTGCGTTCCTGTACATATGGAAGCATCTTAGCCAGTGTGTGTTGCGCAAGCCTAGAAGTAATGTCACTTCCAGTGGTAGTGTGCCATGGTGCTAGAATCTGTGCTGCGTCGATTGACGGTACCATTTGATCGAAGCGGAGGCTGGAGAAGCTAGGGAGGAATTTGGACAGGCTATCATTATCGTATACCTCCTTTATAGCATTCATGCAGGTGGCGAGGCGACGAGCCTTGACATCATCGGCGACTGAGTTGGATAACAGGTTACGGGCCACGAGTCCTCCCCACGAGCTGGCAAACTCTGAAAGGAACTTGTCTGGGAGATTTCCTTTGAGGGGCTTCACCACGTGTGAGTGAAAGAAGCCAGGTATGGCCGCGAAAAAGTTCTCCAGGGTGTCATCTTCCCCCAGAGCGCCTAATGACCAACCCAAAATACTCTGATCGATCTTCAATGACAGAATAGAGGTTAGTGTTTCTGCTGCCTTTCTTGAGTCTCGCGCTGTCCAGTGAGAAAGAAACAGACCAATGTGGTACCCGATATTATACATAAATTTCCCATACTGACTGGGCAATTCCAAAGGCACTGCAATGGGTCCTAGGGGTCTTCGGATAAACCGATAGCAGGTCGCTAGCTGGGATATCAAATCGATCTTGAACCAGTCTGGAAGTGTGCCGGGTGTAGAAGATGGCCACATTTGCTGGATACATACGCCAACAGGGATCCAAATGGGAGCAAGGCCGATGACAAGGGCGAGAAGCAGAAAACCACCAAGAAAGATAGCTAATACGGAGAAGATGGTGAGTGTAAACACAACAAGAAGGAAAGCCAGATTGAGGCAGATGAAACATATAAAAATGATGAAAACGGTGAAATAGACGAAACACCATGCAATGTGGAAGATTGGTGTAGAAAGCGGCGTATAGTACGGGCTGTCATGCAGAAACAAAGGCATCAACGTGATGCACCCGTACAGCGTCGAGACGAGCGCAATCCACCAAATCACAGTGAGAAACACGCTGTGGTGGACATTGAATAGGAAAATTGCAAGGCCGATAAAGAAGAGGAACACGGAGAGATGTATCAAGCCTGGCAATATTTCCACTACCTGTGGAAGGCGCCACTTTTTCACACCGCCAGCGAAGAAGTCCCGGACTCGCGCTCGCTTCTCCGGGCTGCAGGTCGACGGCTGAGTAAGTCTGATATATCGACGTGCCCATTGTTGTAACGATATCGCCAACAGAGCGCAGGAAAGACTAATACACAAGCTCAGAAACCATAGTGAGTTTACCCAGATAGCGTATCTTGGAGCAGAGAACGGAGGGGGTTCGGTGATAGGGATGGGTGAAGGTACGGTGAGGTTAGGGTTAGCAAGGACCTGATAGATATTGCCAAGATAGAATGCGGAGGTATCTTGAGAATTTGGTCTGAGGTCCTGGACAGAAAAGGCGAGTAGTGCTGCGACGGCGGCTGAGAACAAACCGGTCTGTAGTGCTCCAGTTCGTCAATATGTGCTTAGTAGCATGAGCGTCGGCATTAGGACTCACGAAAGTGAGGATTCCATCCGCGTCCTTTTGCCAGCGGTCGGCCAAGTCGGTGTCCTGTTTCTCTGAAAGCTTTGAATATATGGTAAAGAGCGGCCTTGAGCTGTCGCCAAGTTGGGATCCCCCATGCCGATTCTGCGATGATAGCTGACTCGGTGCTAGCGAAGGTTTTTCTTGTTGGCCATCATCTGCTTTACATCGGTTAGTTCAGGAAGGAAAGAGAAAATGACGGCTATGCCTGTGTCAGCCTGAGGTTGAATGACGTCCCCCTTCTCGACGTCCGAGTCAGTCCGTGTGGAGGAAGCTTGGGACATTGAAGAAAAAAAGTCGTGGGAAATACAGATTCAGAAGTGGGGCGTAGAATATAGGGAGCTTGGACGGATACCTTCAAGTTGTAACTGAAGGTATGCATGCGTATGCACTGGCATGTGTTGTCGCCTCGGAACGGGAACGGATCACTTTCGACCACGTGACGGCCTCGGGGCGGCTGCAAGCCCGACTCGTTTATTATTAATAACTACCACTCGCATCGCTCGCTTTCTCCCTCCTCGCCTTGCTCGCCTCACCATTCCCCTTCGAGCCCCCCTTTTTTTGCACCTTACCTATGTACTGCTAACGCTACACGACCGCCCACTTTCGCCTGCCAACACTACAAGTGCGCGCCCGTCAATACCTGTCAGCCCATGTCATGCACAACGTACAGCCGTCAAGACACTACTCGGGACTACATATTGCCGGGCTCGTGCCTTACTGCATATAGTTTTCATCTTATCGTTCTCGTGCGTTCCTTCCTCTATCTCAGGCCTTTCTTTCCCTATCCTGTCCCTACTCGTACTGTACGTAGCATATCCTGTTTATAATCCCCACTGCCTGGCTTCGGCCATGATTATCAAATATGATGGGGCAACCCTCTTAAAATGTTTGATAACCCCAGTGTATTCAGCACTTCGTCCTTATCAAC
>Ga0307510_10010983_pt1 | contig 10765 bp, 13 predicted proteins | sample 12_EM_MG_FD_207224 | JGI IMG/M metagenome (GOLD analysis project Ga0307510, IMG submission 207224) | Populus trichocarpa ectomycorrhiza microbial communities from riparian zone in the Pacific Northwest, United States - 12_EM | ecosystem: Host-associated > Plants > Roots > Unclassified | place... | reverse complement strand
TACAGATTAATAGATGTAGCTTTGATTGAGGTATTCCTATTTTAATATGTGGGACACTGTAATTGCCAAGTGTCCCATATCTAGTGAGTGTCCCATTACTAGGTCAAATACGTTACAAGTTTAGCATATAGAAATATGAATCATATCTTATGATGTAATACCTAGCCCTAACATAAATATATAAAATAAAAATTTATAAACACAATAAAAATATATCATGATATTTTTGTACATGCCGAACACACCCCTATATAAAAACTTCAATATGCCATAATTTATGCTATAAAAGTCATTTGTATGCTATAAAAGTGACATGCCGAACAGGGCCTTAATCCTGTATTGGCAGTACGTGAAATTGAAGGTTCGCATACTGGAAATGCCCTGGCTGAAATCGTCGTCAAAGTGATCATGGAGTAAGTTTAATATCAATCTCAATGTTTTCGTATCAAATTGAATTCCTCTAATATATTAAAATAGTTATAACTTTGTACATAATGGGGGTTACTTCCAGGGTGACAATGCTGCAAACAACGGAACGATGATTCGGTCTAATGGACGAATACTTATGGATCAAGACGCACAATACAATACCGAATGCTGGTGTCTGCGATGCATGGGACATGTCCTTAATCTATCAATTAAGGCATTTTGGTATGGAGATTCCGGGGGAATACAGGATATAGTTTATGTTGTAGTAGTTACTGATGAAACCATAGCCCAATGGAGGAAACTAGGTCCATGGGGACAAGCACATAATATTACCATATATATTTGATCCTCGGTTCAGGGAAAGCAACAACTGAAGCGATTAGGTGCAGAAACATTACTACATGCCGGCAACACTACTAGGTGGAACTCAGGACTTTCTATGATACAAAGCTTATTGCGAAATAAGGAGGCAGTAAATTTCTTTTGTCTTAATAACCCTGACTTAGTTCACAATAACCTTATCTGATGAGGACTGGATTCAGTTGGAATCTGAGGTATCAGTACTTCAACCATTCCTTTGGTCTACCTTACGTTTAGAGAGTACAACACCAACCCTTTGGGAAGTAATCCCTGAAATAGATTACCTTTCAGGTATTTACCAGTATGTTTGTCTATTTTATACCCTATTCTTAATACTCTAATCGAAGATTTAACTGTCATAGCCCTCAGTGTTGATATTGGAAGAAAGCTAACTTCTTGGACAGTGATCTGATTGCAAACTCCCCCCCCAACGCACATCTAGCACGGGCTTCTCATCTTGGTCTTGCCAAGCTCCGCATATACAGTTCTAAAATCCACGAAATACCTGTCTATCTTGCCACTGTAGTCCTGGACCCGCGGCAAAAATGGGATTACTTCGAGTTAGGTGTGGAGCAGGGAGACTGGACCGAACAAGAGGTTGAAACTGCAAGAGCAGTCGTTCAACAGTTATGGCCAGGGGAATACCGCCAATCAGCATTGGGTTCTGGATCTCAGCCGAATTCTGCCAACTCATCTGAGACAACAGGTGCACCTGTGAGAAGAATCCTGCTAGACGAAGCCGAGGAACACCATCGTCAATGGCAACCCAAAAGGCGCCGAATAACCTCAGGTATTACTCACTCTCTTGTAACATTTGTTACTAATATATTAGATAACCACTAACCACTCGTACTCTCTACCTAATAGATGATGCCTACTTACTCTATATTCAATCACCTTGTAAACCCCATATCGATTCACCTTTTTAGTACAGGCTGAACGTCAAGTCAACGAACCCCTTAGCCCAGATGGCCTTAGATATTTTCTCTATTCCCGGGATGTCAGCAGGTCTGGAGCGCTTGTTTTCCTGATCCAAGCATGTCTTGAGAGATACAAGGAACCAGTTGAAATGGGATACCCTAGAGGCTCTGGAGTGTCTAAAATCTTGGGCCAAATAGGGTGTTCTACTGTCGAATTTCTATCGTTTTAATACTTTTCCTGAAACTGATTTCATTTCTGAAGACAATTGTTATAACTGACTTGATTTTCTTTCTGTTTTTACTCCTTTCATTCTTTGTTTTTCAAGTTTCCGTAATCATATTAATTCTAAATTTCCTTTCCTTTTTTACATTGATTTAATACTCAAGGGCAGGAATTGATCGCTAGACCTCATTTTTAATATCGGGCTATCATACCACTAAACTATAATTCTATAAGCCATGGTAAAACAGACCTTGGTATCTTGAATTCATATTTGGAAAAGTGGAGGTTTGAGCTGAATATTGTTCTTATAAATTATATATTTAATTCGGCTTAAAAGAACTTTCTATACATAATATACATCTATCTAATTGTTCTGCAATAGCACCTACCTTCCGTCTACATACTCTAACAGTTACACTAAGCGTATTTATCCTATTAAAATATTCAGCAATCATGATGATTTTAGTGAGCGCAGGCCCCAGTTCTAATATATGAATCCATATGCTATTGCCTTATACTGACTGGTCGGAGACTAATTCTAACTAGACTAGACCATCACATATTGGCCAAGTCTAGTGACAGACATCTACTTAGACTGACCAAGTAGTCCTGCCTCTAAGACTTGACTGGTCACACTATTGCGAACCCTGGCTAAGGCCACCCTCACCTGTAAGCAATAGTAATGGGCAAGAGCAGGATTGAGGAGACCCCATCTATTAATCAATCAAATGTGAAATCCAAAGTCAACCCTTATAGTGTCTTATATCTCTATCATTAATCAAAACAACAGCGATCAATATATATAAGCTTCCTAGTCCAGAACAGCCTCCAGATATGCAGCATTCCAACATTTCATGCTCAAGCTCATACCAGTTCACTTTCCAGAGATACCTGCCATTCCTCTATTCCAAACATGATAGTCATTTCCATCGCCATTCTCATACCAATACCAATCATCCTAATACCATCTCCATTTTCTTGAACCACCGCTTCTAACAACAAAATGCAGAGACCCTGATCGAGTGATCGATTATGACCACTGCTCGAGCATTGTCAATTTTATGTCTATCATGGATGAAATATTGATTCAATATGGAATATAAGGATTTACACTCCTGTTATAACAAGAACTGATGATCCTTAATGTACGGTCCACCTAGTGTCTCACGGTAATTCACTACCAACCAGAGCTGTTGTCCACTTCCCACTTTTATAGTTGAATAAAGCCTGTTGAAAGTCATTGGCGGTATTCACTAGCGGCCAGAGACCTGAAACGAGGGGGGTGATGACATGACGATAAAGTCAGTAGTGAGGATGGCTGTTGGTTCTTCAATAATTTAATTTTACTACAAAGCAACAGATGACACCAGTCGGGGCTTACTTTTCTTTAACAGCAGCACATTTCTGAGGCACGCCAGCTCAACTCACCTATCCTATAGTTTATCTTGATGTGCCACTCGCGCGATATGTAGGAAACCCACCACAGGAACCCGAATGCCTGGTCCGAATACGACAATCTCTTAAATCAAAATAACAAAAAATAAAAACAAACAAAAACACTCAAAAACACTCAAAAATACTCAAACTAACAGCGTAAAGTTTGGCCACAAGAATTGAACACCAGTGTGAGGGTATACTCCCTTTAAATAAGGTAATCGTATCACCTGATGGCTAACAAAGATTAGCGGAGCCATTGGTCATGATTTCAGATCTAGAGTATACTCGATAATAGTTGGATATGATTGAGAAGTACGGTGGGGGAGGATGGTGGACTGCGGGCTTTTCTTTCATTTTTGTGGTTTTTTTACTAGCTATATGTATGGACGAAAGGACGGGCGAGAGGTTACTATGGGAGGTGTTTGTAGTGGGTGAAGCTGGGGGATAGGAAATGCTTAGGTATAGGGGATTCCGTGAGCCGGTGGTTTCATTGAAGGGCCTTGAGCCATGCTATATTTACTGAGAGGGAGGACAATCGTGCGAATAACCACAGTAGGGAAAACTGTGCAAGCGGGAAGTTGTGTTTACCCCAGATTGAGGTCTTTTTCTTCCTCGTGGTCCTTTTCTACAAGTAGTAAAATGGTGGGTTGGAACAACCCATTGCCAATTGAGCAAGCACAAGAGGTAGAGCTCAGAAAACAGGGGCCGCGTCTCGGAGGACTGCGGAAAAAGGTATACCCGGTTGCTGGGCCATTGCGGGGTCATAGCTCCGAAACCTTGGGTCCGTGGACCCTCCCATCCATATTCCACCCCCGAACACCCTTTGACTACAAGATCACAATTTCTACACCTCGGGTTCTTGAGTTCCCTACACTTCGCGTTCTTTACTTCCCACCCACACCCCCTCACACCGGATCCAAATGCGCCCTCATTTCCACCACATCAGCGGTAACGATCTCCCCGGGCAAGGGCAGCGGTAACCTTGCCAACGCCTCCGCCAGTGGAAACGGCAGACTCACGACCAAGCGGGGGGCATAGTCATGTATTTCCTTTGGTGTTGCTGATTTCAAATTTCTCTCCAAGTTCATTTCTTTCGTTGTTAAGATAGCTACAATGAATGCGTTCTGGCTTGGGGAAATTGGACAGATTTGTTTCTTTTCTTCCTGCTCACTATCTTCCTTCCTTTTCTTTCTCTCGTCAGCTAACCGTACTCCTTCATTAGCATTTTCGAACTCAATCTCCGTCCGGATTTGGGTTATCAGTACCTATGACTGAGAAAATCGATCAGATCATGGATGCTCTGCTCGGTCATGATCTGATTGAGGGACTCCTATGATCAAGCTGATCAAGCAGACTATAACCAAGAAAAACCCGATTATGATCTAATAATGGCCATCACTAGTGGGGGGCACAGGGCCGGAGAGATATAGGTTGTGGGGTAGTCTGCGATCTAAAGTGTCTAGTAAGATGGCTTCATGGTAGCTATGGTAACTTAGTTTGCGTCAAATTAGAGCGGTCTGACATAGCTAGGCTCATGGCTCCAATATGGCTAGTAAGGTTTATCTGAAAAAAGAGGCCCATGGGAGATAAAAGAATACATATGAAATTAGAGCGTGAAGAACAAGAGACAGAAGGGAACAGAGGGCTCTTCCGTAGAGAAAATTCTAAAAGAAAAGAACAACTGTATACACTGCAAATAAACTGGGATCAAACAGAAAATGCCTTGCGAAACCCATTGCTTCACCATTACACTAGGCATGCAAGTATGAGACTGAAGCCACGATGGTGTAGTATCCAAACCCACGCAATCGGGTAAAAAGAGGCAGGGACAAATGATTGGGTCAATACCAGTACACCGAAGGGCTTAGTCCTGGCCATACAGATTTAGGGTAGGAAGGAAACTTTATCAAGACTTCGAGACACAACTTAGATAGGATCCAATTGAACATACAGAACCAGACAACTGCTTATCAGATAATACAGTAACAGATTCAAGCGACAAGAAAGGCACTGGGAGGCCGCCCATACAATCCGGGGCCGCCAGGAGGGGAAAACAGCAGGGTAATTCCGGAGGGAGCCAACCCTACTGCTCTTTACACCTATGCGAGCTCTCAAATTTGCCACCCTCGCTGACCTCCGCTTGGCCCTTTCTGCTCCAGTTTGTCTTGGCCGCTACGCCAGATACATTCCCAGAAGCGCTATCTCCAGAATCATGCATGTCTGCGCATTGTCGCATAAGGTCACTGTGCATGGTAGATACCAAGCATATGCGAGAGCCGGCCCATTTTCGTGTAAAATGAACAAGCCTCCGGCCCCGTATCCCGGCAATGTTTTCTTCCTGAAAATCAAAACGGCGTTCGATATCGGCAATACAGAACTCGGCGCCAGTAAAGTTTCCGAATGGCGCAAGCATTGCCCATTCCACACCGCCGCAATCCACATGTGGCTGTGTAAGGAGATTGACCAAGCATGCGCGTAGGGAAAAACATTCTGTATTAGACTTACACCATGGCTCCTTATAGCGAGGGCGTAATGAATGAATTGTGTTCTGCATTTCGTCACGCTGGGACTTTTCAATTGCGCCCAAGAGGAACCGTTTAAGATAGGAGATGTTGCGTAAGGAGGTGAATAGGTCATGCTGATGGGCACGCACTCGAGCACCAACCTTATTGGTATCAGGTGTGATCACAGGCTCCCCTGCGATTCGTGACCTCTTTCCGTCCACAAGCCCCAATGAAATACCCCACAGCGCGATTCCGGACGGAAGCAGAGATCAGGGTTTTCGAGCAGCCATTGCTCATACTCTTTGTGCCGGCTGCTATTCGGAACAGAAGGGGGATTGATGCTTGCGTAGTCGGCTATGTTTTCCCGGAATTGCGTTTGAACTCTTTTTCCGACCTCGGGACCCTAAAGGAGGGAATATGGGTCGGGGAATGGAACGAAAAGGCGCTTAGCTTAATAAGAGAGTCAAGAGCTAGATAAAAGCCGCCGGGAGGTACTTGGATCGGCAGATAGTTCTCGCTAGTGGTTTCAACCTCGGAGAGAGTGAGATTTTGGAGTTCATCGAGTTTCGTCTGAGGTGCGTAGGTGTCGATATCGATATTGAAAAAGACTTCCACTATACTACCTAAAGGCAAGCACACCACATTAGTAACCTCTCCCCTCATAACCACCAGCCGGACTGCTTAGACCAAAATGGATGATGAGGGATCACCATGTACTTAGGTAGCCAAGCAACAGAAAGGAAAAAAGATTATTCACCTTCAGAGCCCTGAGTAATGCAAAAGGATTCTTGCCCATTCTGCCTGGCTTCCACACAAGCACCGCTCTCACTCTTTGTCAGGTGTAAGCGGAAATTCAGCCAGTTCTCCAACTCTGTGTCATTCTGCAAGCGGGTGTGACGGGTTCCCTTGCGTGCCATCTTCTTGGGTTGCTTTTGAGACCTGCGTCGTTCGGCCATAGCATCGAAAAGCGTAGTGTCTAACTGAATGGGTTCAGGAGGCTGTCCAGGCGCGCGCAGGTTATCCGTCGTATAGGGCGGCCGAAAAATACGACCGGGCTGACCAGACAGGGTCCGTCCCCGAGGGACTTTCCGACCAACAGGTTTCTTCATCCTATTACAACTGTAAGCTGCACTTTTTGCAACAAAGGATAACCTGCAGACTAACCTAGCCTTGACACGAATGCTGACTTTGAGGGCTAATCCAAACACGCTTGTATTAAGCTTGTATTGGTTAAACCATCACAGATAACCCGAATGGCAAATAAAATCGTTAGCTATGTGTGATATTTCTTCTCTCACACACTCAATAATTCTAGCTACACGTTAGAAATGACAATCCATTGGGAGTGTGTATAGACTTACCTTGATCTTCGCGCAGTAGATTGAAACAAAAACAAAAGCCCCTTTACAAAAGAAACAAACTTGCCCAAATCAACAAGACACTAAGTCACCTCAGGAAGAAATACCACAACGATAGTGGTTCCAACTCCCTTGTTACCAACGATAGGAAACCAGAGGGCAAAGTGACGGTTGAATGGGAAGGTTGAGTCAATGTAGGCAGAGAGCAATAGTTTAACAACGATACAGAGAACGGTTTGTATTTGGAACGGAGGAGAGACAAATGGTGCATCCGCGGTAGGCAAGAAGTGCAGGTTATCAAGGGGCAACTTGAGGTAGGGGGATGGAAGGGTACTTAAAGAAGAACTTGGAAAGCCAAAGTAGCCCAAGAGAATAAAGTATTGTAAAAATAAATAAAGTGTGTGTGTACAGTAGATAGGAATAGTGGGAAAGATGGGAAGAGTAAGACTGGCGGAATAATGGGCGGCGAGCTCTAATTCGGCTATACTTTAGTCAATTTGGAAAGGATCTTCCCATGTAGGGTCATGAGTTTGATAAGATTGGACTTCCTTGCAACATATTTACGCAATCTTGGTCTTCGGGATACCAGTACGAGTAGAAGGCACTAGTTTTGCGCCAGTTTTTTTGCGCCCGTTTTGCACCGCGCCATCCCTTCATTCCTTCCGGTTTTCTCTCACTTTTAGCGTTGCAACCAATCGGATAGATATGATAAGAAAGGTAATGAGAGACATACCAAGATAAATCAAAATTTCGTGTAGTATTGCATTTTTTGGGCATATCCGGAACTCCGCTAGGGGGACGAGCAGAAAAGGTGCAATACTGTACTCGTAACTCATTACTGACTAGCCATTGTTGATGGCCACACCACTGCAGCGCTAAACAGTCCTGGGATTCCGCATCGAACGAAGGGATATTATAATGCCAGGTACTGTACCAAGTGGTTAATAAGTCGGAAAGATTTTCAGACCAAGATAAGGGGGCGAAGGAACATTAGTGGTCCTTAAGGTATTATGGGATCGCAAAGGCGGTCTTTCAATTTGGGCCGGGGACGATCGGCTAAAAGGAGCCAAGATAGTAAGGGAGCTTAAGGCGATGATTTCCACTCAAGTCGGTTTCCTGGCACTAAAGAAGCTTAAAGGGCTAGTCAACGCTGAAAAAGGGCAATCGTGTCCAAAGCCGCAACCTCCCAAACACTGAACCACTCCCTTACCTTGCTTGACGACTTTTGAAGGGGTGCTCTGAGTGCGACCAGGGATTCCAAACATAATTGGCCGGATTCAAACCCTACTAAAGCTTTCAGGTGTGTCGAAGTACAGCTCCTAAGTTTGTATATTAGAGGGGTTTATCTGGCCCGTGCTAAAAGATACTTGTGCTGTGACCAAAGGCAACAAGCCCATTCGTCGTAGCAAGGCCACTAGCCCAGGTATTTATTTTGATAAAGACGCACTATGTGTTAATTTACCGGTAATCCTTTTGATGTACCTATGTTCTCATCGTGTATTCGGAATCAGGTAACTATTAGCGGAGTTCCAGAACTAATAGAAATGGGATAAAATTAGATTAGCGATGTCATAGCGAAATAATAGCGATAATTACAGGAACAATGATGGCCGTAGTGGCAACACAAATGAAGAATTGTTGGCTTGAAGGTGGTATAGAAACCAGTCATTCAGAAAGGGCAAAAAATTACCGGCTAAACTATGCTAGAACTTAAGACTAACTGTGCTTGGAGCAGATAATCATGAGAGCTGAAGGCTAGCTGGGAACCAGGAGAGAAGGAAAATAGTTGGTCAGGATTTACGGATTTACAGTGAAGTATTGGGGAATGGGCGTACAATTTAGGTATGCTAGGGAGGGCTTTTTGGAAAAGTTGGCAGACTATCGAGGTTAAGCATCGCCGTGCGTTCTTAAATCACCACGGCAATCACCCTAAATCTCACTTGCTAAACCCTTTTTGGAGACATAAGCACTGCAACGACCTTCTCTCGTCGCATAATAAGAACGGAAAAAACTCGTTCGTGCTTATGATGTGAGACATAAACAAAGCATATAATTGGTTTAAGATCAGGTTTTAGGGATAAATTAACATAATATTCGTACCATATAGGAAGTATCCCTATCCAGGTGCCCTATCCTACAGCATTACTTTCCCGGGGTAAGCCAACCCATCCCTCTTACCAAAACAAACAACAAACATAACAAAACCACAAACACAACAAAACAATAACCCCTAACAAAATCAACCCCTCTCGTAGTTAGACCAGCCAACTACTCTTCACCTCCTCTACATATGCTCCACTACACATTTCAAATTTCCTTCAAACTTCCTACCAACATACTCTTCCTACATCCCCAGCATCCGCTCATATCTTTCTCCTTCCCACAATTTTGTTCTATCTATCTCATTACCATCAATTTAAATTCATCTTCAATTTCGTCCCATTTCTCCACCTTCTCTCTCCAATACCCTCTTTCCACATTATCACCACATTCCTTGACTCAGTTCAAGTGTTCCTTCACTACCGATCCACCTGGTCGCGATGTGCTTCCTCCCCCGAACTTTCCTCTGCAGTTTTCGCACTTCATCTCCTCTGGATCCACCAAGAACCATCTTCCTTTCATGTGTGCCACATCTCTGGCACACCTCCAGAGGTGGGTTTGGTCGCATTTTCTGCACTTTGGCCGACCTATTTTTTCTACTATTGTTTCACCATATCATGCGATCGTTATCCTACCATCAAATGGATTTCCAAACATTACTCCACTGTCAATCTTGTCAAGGAGGTTCATCAGTATTCCTATTCTCAGATATTCGTGCTTTCTCCACCACTCTTTCCATTTATCCAACTTCCTGTCGTCCAATATGGTCTCCTGCTCTGGTCGTTTCTCGATATACTTGTCGAAGTTTATCAAGTGGAATCTATTTTCCCCAACTTGGCAGTCCTCGTGAAATGTGTTATCATCGCGCGATCGTAATGCCATCAGCACATAGTTGTCCAGCCTTGACAACACTCGCATGTGTTTTTCGGTTTCCTCAGCCTTCTCTCATAGTAGTCATGGCCCTCACTGTTATGCCACTTGTCCTACTCTTCTTTCCTCCACTCCTTGCATATCAGGTCCATTCCCACGTCGTAAACGACCTCTTTCCATCTCACCTTCTCATTCAGCTTCCGATTCCATAACGCTTTGGCCTTTTTGTCTGCTGTTTTGTTTCCAGGTATTCCGCTGTGTCCTGGTATCCATACCAACTCTACCTCTTCCTACTCATTCAGCCTATCCGCTATCATATCCAATAACGACGAACTTTCCCCTCCCTTCTCCATATCTGTTATCATCGTCAGGCCTGATGCACTGTCTGAGAAGACCACTATCTTGCTTCCTTCCCCTCTCCTCATGTCTCTTATAGCCATATCAATCCCTGATATCTCAGCCTTTAGTATGCTCCAGTCTCCTGGCAATGTAGCTCCCAACTCTTCCTCGACTGCCTCCTCCCATTCCATCTTCACCCAAGCCATTTCCACCTCTTTGTTCTTC
>Ga0307510_10010982_pt1 | contig 10766 bp, 7 predicted proteins | sample 12_EM_MG_FD_207224 | JGI IMG/M metagenome (GOLD analysis project Ga0307510, IMG submission 207224) | Populus trichocarpa ectomycorrhiza microbial communities from riparian zone in the Pacific Northwest, United States - 12_EM | ecosystem: Host-associated > Plants > Roots > Unclassified | place... | reverse complement strand
CCAAAGGAAAAAGTCTCTCATCAAGGAGGCTTTTTTTTTGGCTTAAAATACACATTTACATAATATAGAAATACAATAAATCATGAGTTTCATAAACAGTATTATTAAAGTCTTTGTAGGTGATAAATCACAGAAAGATGTCAAAGCTTTACAGCCGTATTTAAATAAAATTAAAACATTCGAAACCAGCTTAATGAGTTTGTCCCACGACGAATTGAGAGCCAGGACCGCATTTTTTAAAGAAAAAATAAAAGAAGCGAGAGCCGATAAAGATACTAAAATTGCTTCGCTTAAAGCGGAAGTTGAAAACATCGAAGACATTGACAAAAGAGAAGATCTTTATGATGCTATAGATGCCCTTGAAAAAGAAGCATATGAAATCTCTGAAAAAACTTTATTAGAAATTCTTCCGGAAGCTTTTTCTGTTGTTAAGGAAACTGCCCGTCGTTTTAAAGATAATTCTTTTATTGAAGTTACTGCAACTGAAAAAGACAGAGAATTCTCTGCTGCCAAAACATATGTTACTATTGAAGGTGACAAAGCTATCTGGGCTAACAAATGGAATGCTGCCGGTAAAGAAATTACCTGGGATATGATTCATTATGATGTTCAGTTAATTGGCGGAATGGTTTTACACGAAGGTAAAGTTGCCGAAATGCAAACGGGTGAAGGTAAAACGTTAGTGGCTACGCTTCCTCTTTACTTAAATGCTTTAACCGGAAACGGAGTTCACTTAGTAACTGTGAATGATTACCTTGCAAAACGTGATAGTACATGGAAAGCACCTTTATTTGAATTCCATGGTTTAACCGTTGATTGTATCGATAATCACCAGCCAAGTACAGAACAAAGAAAAAAAGCATACGACGCTGATATCACTTACGGAACCAATAATGAATTTGGTTTTGACTATTTAAGAGATAACATGGCACATTCGCCAAGCGATTTAGTTCAGAGAAAACACAACTTTGCTATTGTCGATGAGGTCGATTCTGTATTAATTGATGATGCAAGAACACCACTTATTATTTCAGGACCGGTTCCTCAGGGAGATCGCCATGAATTTAATGAGTTGAAACCAAAAATTGAAAACTTAGTTGCGCAACAACGTCAGTTGGCAAACGGTTTCTTATCTGAAGCTAAAAGATTAATCAAAGAAGGAAATACTAAAGAAGGTGGTTTCTTATTGTTAAGAGCTTACAGAAGTTTACCTAAAAATAAAGCATTAATTAAATTTTTGAGTGAAGAAGGAATTAAGCAATTACTTCAAAAAACCGAAAATCAATACATGCAGGATAACAATCGCGAAATGCATAAAGTGGATGAAGCTTTGTATTTTGTAATTGAAGAAAAAAACAATCAGGTAGAATTGACTGACAATGGTATCCAATACCTTTCGGGAGATACTGATGCTGACTTTTTCGTGCTTCCGGATATCGGAACCGAAATTGCAGCTATTGAAAAACAAAAACTGGATAAGGACGCTGAAGCAGAAGCAAAAGAAAGATTGTTTCAGGATTTTGGAGTAAAAAGCGAACGTATTCATACCTTAACGCAACTTTTAAAAGCATACGCCTTATTCGAAAAAGATGTAGAATATGTGATCATGGACAACAAAATTATGATTGTCGATGAGCAAACAGGTCGTATCATGGATGGCCGTCGTTATTCTGACGGTTTACACCAGGCGATCGAAGCTAAAGAAAATGTAAAAATTGAAGCCGCTACACAAACTTTTGCAACTGTTACATTACAGAATTACTTTAGAATGTACAGCAAATTGGGTGGTATGACAGGTACAGCGGTTACAGAAGCTGGCGAGTTATGGCAAATATATAAATTGGATGTTGTTGAAATTCCAACCAACAGACCAATGTCAAGACAAGACAAAGAAGATTACATTTATAAAACAACACGTGAAAAATTCAATGCAGTAATTGAAGATGTAACGCAATTATCACAAGCAGGAAGACCGGTATTAATTGGAACAACTTCTGTAGAGATTTCAGAATTATTAAGCCGAATGTTGAAAATGCGTGGTGTAACTCACAACGTATTGAATGCTAAAATGCACAAACAAGAAGCTCAAATTGTAGAAGAAGCAGGTAAAGCCGGAGTTGTAACAATTGCAACAAACATGGCCGGTCGTGGTACCGATATTAAATTATCTCCAGAAGTAAAAGCTGCGGGAGGTTTAGCAATCGTTGGTACAGAACGTCATGATTCCCGTCGTGTAGACAGACAGTTACGTGGTCGTGCAGGACGTCAGGGAGATCCGGGAAGTTCTCAATTTTATGTTTCTCTTGAAGATAACCTAATGCGTTTATTTGGTTCAGAAAGAGTTGCCAAAGTAATGGACAGAATGGGATTACAGGAAGGTGAAGTAATTCAGCATTCTATGATGACTAAATCTATTGAGCGTGCCCAGAAAAAAGTAGAAGAAAACAACTTTGGGGTTCGTAAACGTTTATTAGAATATGATGACGTAATGAACTCACAACGTGAAGTAGTTTACAAACGTCGCCGTCACGCATTATTTGGTGAGCGTTTGAAACTGGATATTGCAAACATGCTTTATGATACTTGCGAATTAATCGTAAGCCAGACAAAACCAATTAATGATTTCAAAAATTTCGAATTTGATTTGATTCGTTATTTCTCGATCACTTCTCCAATTTCTGAAGCAGATTTTGCAAAATTAACTGATATTGAAATCACAGGAAAAATATACAAAGAGACTCTGGCTTTCTATACTGAAAAAACAGAACGCAGCGCCAGAGAAGCTTTCCCAATCATAAAAGGAGTTTACGAAGAGCCAAACAATCATTTTGAGCGTATTGTAGTTCCATTTACAGACGGAATCAAAACGTTGAATGTGGTTACTGACCTGAAAAAAGCGTATGAAAGCGAAGGAACGCAATTAATTGCCGATTTCGAGAAAAACATCACACTTTCTATTGTTGATGAAGCCTGGAAAAAACACTTACGTAAAATGGACGAATTGAAACAATCTGTTCAATTGGCCGTTCACGAACAAAAAGATCCATTGCTTATCTACAAATTAGAAGCTTTTAATTTGTTCAGAGGAATGTTGGATAACGTAAACAAAGAGGTGATTTCATTCTTATTCAAAGGTGATTTGCCGGCTCAAAACGTTCCTGAGATTCACGAAGCAAGAGAAGTTCGTCAAAAAGAAAACTTCAAATTAAGCAAAGACGAAATTGTAAACAGCGAAGACATTAATCGTGAAGCCGGTGAAACACAACAACGTCAGGTTACAGAAACCATTGTGAGAGACATGCCAAAAATCAATCGTAATGATAGTGTAACTGTTCAGGAAATCGCTACAGGTAAAACTGAAACAATGAAATTTAAAAAAGCAGAAACCTTATTAGCTTCAGGAGCCTGGGTTCTTGTTAAATAAGTTGCAGTTTACAGTCGCAGTCTCAGTTTACACTAAAAACTGATAACTGAGACTGAAAACTAAAACACAAGTTAACGTTACAATTTCAATACAAACTGGAAACTGTGACTGCGACTAAACACTGAAAATATCTCCGGTTACTTTTGTAATTGGAGATATTTTTTTTTGCAAAATGGCAAAAAATCATACTATTTAAAAATAATAAAAATGTATTTTTGCAATCGTAAACAACGAAAAAAGCTTTGAAGCAAATTTTTATCATATTTCTTTCCTGCATGCTATTAGTTCCCTCTTTTGGCAGTTTCTTTGTTTATACTTCTTTTAAATTAAATCAGGAAGAAATCTCAAAAACCATTTGTGTACAGCGAAAAATGGTTTTTAATAGTTGTAACGGTCGATGCGAACTCCAGAAAAGTTTAAAAAAATATGCCGATAACGAAAAAAAGATGCAAAACAATCTGAAAGAAAAAGCAGAAGTAGTTTACATTCAGAATACCATTTTAAATAATTTCAAATTAGTAGAATTGATTGAATCAAAAGCAAAACTTTTCGCTTTTAATGACGACAAACCAATATCGGTTTCAAATACTACTTTTCACCCCCCATCCTATTTTATATAAATTTTAGTCTCCCTTTTCAATACAAATTGAAAGGTCTTTTCTTGGCTTAAAGCCAAAGAATACCGATTACTTTTTAAAATTTATATAATTTAAAATGAAAAATATATACTTTACCCTGTTAATTATAGGGCAATGTGTTTTTGCACAAAACAAAGTAGGGCAAGACACAATCAAATCTCAGGAACTTGAAAATGTTTTTGTAACGGCCAACCGTACGGCAACTTTACGTAAAGAAACTCCAGTTGCCATCAGCAAAATAACTGCAAAAACCATTAACGAAACCAAAGCCACTGCCGTTTACGAAATCATTAATAAAACACCCGGTGTATTAATGGTCAATTTAGGAAATGAACAGCACATGATGTCGATTCGTCAGCCAATGACAACAAATGCTTATTACTTATATCTAGAAGACGGTTTGCCAATTCGACCAATGGGAATCTTCAATCACAATGCTTTATTAGAAATTAATCAATATAACTTGCAAAGTATCGAAGTGGTAAAAGGGCCTGTTTCTTCATTGTACGGCCCCGAAGCCGTTGGTGGAACTATCAATTTAATTTCACTAAAACCACCTGTTGATCCCGAATTTAAATTCGGAATCCAGGCAGATAATTACGGCTACAGAAGATTTCAGGCAGGTGGTGGTGCAACAATAGGCAAAGTTGGTTTTCATATTGCGGGGATTTCAAGTTTGCAGGAAAATGGCTGGATGACTTATTCAGATTACAACAAAGATAATCTGAATGCCCGAATCGATTATAACATCTCCCCTTCTACCCGATTGATCAGTAATACCATGTACGGAAAATATTATTCGGATATGAGCGGAACGGTCAACGAAGATGCTTTTAATAACAGAACTTACAAAAGCACTTCTAATTTTACTTATAGAAAATCTGATGCTTTACGAACTCGATTGACTTTAGAACACGATTGGAATGATAAATCAAGCAGTTACATCACAGTATATTTACGCGATAATAAATTAGGTCAAAATCCGTCATACGGAATCAAATGGAGCCCAACTGTCAATCCGACAACTGCCAAAGGTGAAGTAAACTCAAATAACTTCAAAAGTTACGGAGCTATTGGACAGCATACTCAAAAATTCGATTTTTTAAACACCAAACTTGTTGCAGGCGCTTTATATGATTATTCGCCAGTTACGTATTGGTCATATGTAATTGACCTGAAAGCGAATTTAAATCCTGGAGAAGCTGGAAAACAAACCGTAGATTCTTATGAAATTATTGCGGAGCATCCTGACTCAAAATTAGCTGATTACACTGCGGACATTTTTAACACTGCGGGTTATGCGCAACTAAGTTTTAATCCAATCGAAAAATTAGTTATCACAGTTGGCGGTCGCTACGACAATATGAAAGTGAATTATGAAAATGCTTTAGACAATTCTTCCGGAAGCAAAGTATATGATAAAGCAACTTTTAAAGTTGGAGCCAATTATAATCCGGTAGAATTTGCAGGCTTTTATGGCAATTATTCACAGGGTTTTGCACCTCCCGGAATTACTTCAATTTTCAGAACAAAACCCGGAACTGGTGGAACAACTGGCGTTCCTGCTGATTTTTATTACAACTTAGAACCTGCCACTTTTGATAATTATGAAGTTGGCGGTTGGTTTTCATTCTTCGAAAATAAATTAAATTTTGATTATGCCTTTTATTATATGGAAGGTAAAAATGAGTTATTGAACATCAAACTTGCAGATAATTCGACTGATTATCGTTCTGCTGGAGAAACACGTCATAAAGGGATTGAATTTGGTGCTTCCTACAAACCATCAAAACAATTTAATATTCGTCTTGGCGGAACTTATGCACAACATACCTATGTCGATTTTAAACTTTCTGACAAACCAACAGATCCTGTTCAGGATTTAAACGGAAAAGAAATGCCGGCAGCCCCAAAATGGTCCGGGAATTCAGAGGTAAGTTATTACCCAAACTGGCTTCCAAACCTTAGAACTTCAATCGAATGGCAGCTTGTGGGCAGTTACTACCAAGATCAGATTAATACCGTAAAATATAACGGATACAATTTGTTCAACGCAAGAATTGGCTATCAATGGAAAAAAATTGAGATTTACGGAAATGTAATGAATCTTACCGATAAATTATACGCTTATAATGTTTCAAGAGCCAACACCACAGGCGCTCAGCCAACTTATACAGCAGCTGCTCCCAGAACATTTGTATTTGGAATACAGTACAATTTTTCATTAAAAAAATAATTATTAGAAGCTAATCCCGCTGTCCGCTATATCTTTTGCGGCGAACACCGCCACAAAAGGATATCGCTCCCATCGGGGCTAAAAAACCTAACAATGAGTAAAGAAAAAAAAACAAAAAAGAAAGATTCTAAATTCATCAAAAAAATCAAACAGCACATGTATAAGTGGCATCGTGTTATTAGTTTAGTCACCATTATTCCTGTAATTTTCTGGACATTATCAGGATTGATGCATCCGTTTATGGCACATTTCTTCAAACCGGAAATTACACATGATAAACTGGAACAACAAGTTATTGATAAAAATCAACTTCATTTTTCGATTCAGGAAGTTCTGAAGAAAAACAGCATCAATGATTTCAAAAATTTTCGAATAGTTCAATTTGACAATACCACTTTTTATCAGGTCAAAATGATTCCCGGTGATTTATTATATTTTGATACTTCAAATGCTAAGAAACTGGAAAACGGAGATCAAAAATATGCAGAATGGCTTTCACGTTATTTTCTGGACGATCAAAAAAATCCCGTAAAAAAAAGCGAAATTGTAACCGAATTTACTTCGCAATACAAATACGTGAATCGCTATTTACCTGTTTACAAACTGACTTTCAATCGTCCCGACACTATGGAAGTTTATGTAGAAACTTCTTCCGGAAAACTGGCAACCTATAATCCAACTTCAAGACAATGGTTTATTTGGTTTTTTGATACCTTTCATAATTGGTCATTTATTGATGCCATTACCAACAACAGTATCCGAATTATTACAATGATTTTCCTGTTATCCATCATTGGTTTTTCTGCCTTGAGCGGAATATTAATTTACGGGTTACTATGGAAACAATTCAAAAAAACAGATAATATTCAACCTAAAGGACTAAGAAAATATCATCGTCAAATCGGAATCTGGGTATCTCTTTTTACTTTAACGTTTGCTTTTAGTGGTGCTTATCACGCGACCACAAAATGGGCGCCATATACATTATCGCAAATGGTTTATGAACCAACATTTGAAACCAAAGAAATCCCCGTTCCTAACAACAACCTGAATTTAGACTGGAATCGTTTTCAAAGCATTAGTATTATCACACTTAACGACACAACTTATTATCGTTGTCAATTGGTTGAGAAAGAAGCCAAAAAATTCAAAAAAACAAAATCAGATTCCAATTCTAAATGGAATAAAAAAGAAGATCCAAAATCAGAAGTGATTTATATCAATGCAATAACCAATCAAATTGTACCAAATATAGATTTAGAATATGCTGAATTTTTAGCTTATTATTTTACAGATGGCGCACCAAAAGCATCTTGCTGCGAAATGGTAGAAACTACTGATGAAGAACCTCAGCCCTCTTTGGAAAATGTGAAATTATTAGAATCAAAAGTCTTAACCGATTTTGAAAGCAGGGAGTATGGTTTCGTAAACAAAAGACTGCCGGTAATAAAACTAGCATATGATACACCGGAAAAAACTACTTATTTTATCGAAACGGCAACTTCAAGATTGGCTGCTGTGGTTAAAAATTCAGATAAAGTAGAAGGTTATTCGTTTGCAATTCTCCACAAATTTTTATTCATGGATTGGGCAGGAAAAAACATTCGGGACCTGACAATGGTTTTGGCAGCACTAACTATTTTAGTTGTTAGTATTTTAGGGTTTATTTTGTTTTTGAAGAAATAAAATCATTTTAAACAGACATCTAAATATCCTGCAAGGTTTCCTAAACCTTGTAGGTATTTCTAATAAAATTATACAAACATACCTACAAGGTCAAAAAAGACCTCGCAGGAAAATCGTTAAACAAGATTATCCAGGATTCTCCTCAAAATAACGGGCTTCTATTCGTTTAATATCTTTAATCGAACTTTTTGTCCAGGACAGACGTTTTTCCAAAATTTCATCTTCGGACAATTGCCAGGCAATATCCGAATTCCGTAATCGATTTGTAAGATTTTGGATGATGATGGCTGCCGAAACAGAAATATTTAAACTTTCTGTAAATCCAACCATTGGTATTTTAAGAAAACCGTCAGCCTTATCTAATATTTCCTGCGAAAGTCCGTCGCGTTCTGTACCAAAGAATAATGCACTTGGTTTTGTAATATCAAAATCTTCCAACAAACAATCATTTTCGTGAGGCGTTGTTGCAATAATCTGATAACCTTGATTTTTTAAAGTCGAAAGACAATTCGTAATCGAGTCAAACTGATTGATATCTACCCATTTTTGGGCGCCCATTGCAATCTCTTTATCAATTCTTTTACCGTAACGCTGCTCAATAACATTAAGTTCCTGAATCCCAAAAACTTCACAACTGCGCATAACGGCACTCGTATTATGCATCTGAAAAACATCTTCTACAGCAATCGTAAAATGTTTGGTACGATTGTCCAGAACTTTTAGAAATCTTTCTTTGCGATTATCAGTAAGTATATTTTCAAGAAAAGCGAGGTAATCTAAATCAATCATTTTGGTTATATTTGCCGCAAAAATACTAAAAAGAATCGTTAACAAAGTAACCGTTAATTTCGGCCAGCCAACTGTCCAACTAATTTCTCTTCTAATTTTCCATATAACCTGTCAACCTTACTGACATCAATTACTAAATTCTCATCCACAAATGAATCACCCTTAAAAGTGTTCTTTTTATTTTTAGAATGTTTTTTTAAACGCTCATTCATCTGATCTACTTCTTCGATGTAAAAATCAGCATCCATAATAGCCAGAAATCTTTCTAAAATAGATTTCATCCCTTCTTTATAATTGAATACTGAAACATTTTGGTCTGTTTCATGAAAATTATAATAAGCTTCAAAATACTTTTCAAGGACTACTGCACTGTATTGCTGAAAAGTAATTTCCTCAATTTGTTTATTACTTATTCCAAAAATAGCGGCCGGAAGTAAATTCGGGACCATATGCATTCCTTTAAGTTTCGAATGCGATTTTAATACTTCAATTGGGTTTCTGTAAAGCAAAACAAAAGGCAATTCAGGAAAAATTGATCTTAGTTCGCCAGCTTCAAATATGTGCCAGGAATCCAGTTTTATGACTAAATTCTTTTCTTCCGGAAATCTTTTCTGTCCTAATAATGCAATTATTGCTTTGACAAGAGTTCTTTTTTTATTCAGATCAAAAATTTCACTTCTCAAAATCTGATCAATAATCGGAGCTTCAGAAATTACTATATTTTGCGGCGAAACGGCTAAAGATTGCGCCAGCATTGTAGAACCGCAACGCGATATATGAAATACAAATGCTTTTAACTCAGCAGAAACCAATTGCGCAGACCAATCAATAAGATTTTGTACAGTGCTTACCACTTTAAAACTTTTTGAATTACTGGAATGGCTTCTGCATTTTATGATTGTTTCATCAAAAAAAGGATCCAAATACCTTTTTTCTCCCAGATAAATCCATTCAAAATACACGTCTCCATCTTTTTCAATTAATCTATAAGGAATCCAATGTAAAAGAGGATGATCTATATTTTCCATACACTAAAATTTATTTTATTGTCAGCTTTTATGATCTTAAACAGCATTAGTAATATTATCTATTATAAAGTAATAAAGTTTATTTGTTGAAACAGAGACATGTTCTGAATCTGTTTTAAGTGTTAAATCCGCTTTTAAAGGAACTTCGTAAACATCACTTATTCCTGTAAAATTATTTATCTTATCACTGTCATTATCCGGCAGCAATGCTTTTTTGTATAAACCTTTCGGATCTCTTTTAATAAGATTATCAATCGAGCAGTCGAGAAAGACCGTTCTGACAAAATCATATTGTCTTATTTCGTTTCTTAAATCTTCGTAAGGATTTATTACAGACATTAAAACGATAACTTTAGACTGAACAAAATCCTGTCCGACATTAAAAAGCCGCCTGACATTCTCACATCTGTCATCTTTCGAAAATCCCAGATCTTTACAAAGTGTTTTTCTGTAAATGTCGCCATCTACGATTTCAACTCTGTGTCCTTTCTCTATCAGCAAATGCTCCACATTTTTTGCTAATGTAGTTTTACCGGAACCTGACAAGCCTGTAAATTGTATTAATATCATTTGAAAATTATTTTCACCCGTAAAACAAAATGATATAAACCAGCATATTGCTATTTATTTATAGTAAAAATACTAAAAAAAATAATTGCTTTAATAAATTCATTTTTTATAAAATCAACGGTTCGTTTTAGTTTAGAATTGATTATTTTTATTTTTCAGAATCAAATTAATATGAAGAAAAAATTAGTTGTTCTAACCGGTGCAGGAATAAGCGCTGAAAGCGGAATAAAAACTTTTCGCGACAGCGATGGTTTGTGGGAAGGCCATGATGTAATGGAAGTTGCAACTCCGGAAGGCTGGAATAAAAATCAGGAATTGGTATTGGATTTTTATAATAAAAGACGTCAGCAATTGAAAGAAGTCCAACCCAATTCAGGGCACCAGATTTTGGCCGA
>Ga0307510_10010981_pt1 | contig 10766 bp, 9 predicted proteins | sample 12_EM_MG_FD_207224 | JGI IMG/M metagenome (GOLD analysis project Ga0307510, IMG submission 207224) | Populus trichocarpa ectomycorrhiza microbial communities from riparian zone in the Pacific Northwest, United States - 12_EM | ecosystem: Host-associated > Plants > Roots > Unclassified | place... | reverse complement strand
CTCACTCACTCACTCACTCGATCTTGTCTCTAATTACAAAACCCACATTTGCATTTTTAATATTTCCTTGCTTTACTTTGTAATAACATAAAAGTCTTTCGCAATAATCACATCAAATCCTGATAATCAAAGGCATTAAAGATGCTTGGTGGTAGTAAAGGATTTAATACTAACAGGGCATCATCAAGTATGGTTTCTGGATCAAGAATCTCCACTTTGTTACTCTCAATGTTTGCTACTTTTGCTTCCATTTATGTTTCTGGCAGGTATGTTTTGTTTCCTCCTCTAATCTTACTATCTTGATCATTGACCGCCATTTCAGTCACTAAGAAATATTCAAACTTTTTGTGTTTTGACTAATGAAAGATCGAAACTTTATTTAGTGTGTTCTTGTTTTAGTCTGAATTGTGTGCTGGGTTTGATGTGAGATTATAGGTTATGGCAGGAATCACAAAACAGGGTTTATTTGATTAAAGAGCTTGATAGGATAACTGGGCAGGTGGGTTTTCAATTTTGCTGTTATTTAGTGGCTTTGAATGTTATTTCCTTTGTGTTTTTTTTTCTTTGTAATTTGTTGATTTTGGATTCTTGATGAATTTTTTAGATTGGGTTTTGATTACAAAGTAGTGATCTTGGTGTATTGTGTTTGAAATTTATATAGAGTAATATTGATTTCCTCATTTTAGGGCCAATCTGCAATATCAGTGGATGATACATTGAAAATAATAGCCTGCAGGTAATTTGATTGATAGTTTGGTTTGATATATGATATATCTTTTGCCTGTTTTGTGGTTTATTGAATGGGGCGATGGTTTGTTTAGGGAACAACAGAAGAAGTTATCAGCTCTTGAGACAGAATTGGCCGCAGCTAAGCAAGGGGGTTTTACTTCAAAGCTCTTAACAGAGAATGATGGGGCTCATGCAAAGAAAAGGCATCTTGTTGTGATTGGGATAATGACAAGGTTTGGCAATAAGAACAATCGGGATGCAGTCCGAAAGGCGTGGATGGGAACTGGTAGGATATTGTGTGGTCTCATGGTTTTGCTTTTGTTGTACGTATTGGTTCAGTGAGATTTCGTTTGCTTAGGTTGGAAAATGGAAGTCATCTTGCTCAAAGTTCTTTTGAAGAATTATGGGTTTTTGGGGTGCACTGCAGAAAATGAATAAGAGAGGAATGATGGGAAGAATTTTCATAGTGATGCTGCAGTGCTAGGATTCATGGTAATTATATAAGTAGCTATTCTTTTTAACCAAATAAATAAAACCCTAAAATGGTGTAAAATAATTTTGTATATTCATGGCAGCAATCAACCGGAGACATGTTTCCAAATATGTAAATGGCATTTGAAATGGACCAAATTGTGAACTGTAGATGGAGTCCCAGAGAGTCTAACTATAACCTTTGAATGTACTGTGGGCATCATTTGGAAAGTAGATATGTAGGGAAAAAACAATAATAACAACAAAAGTGGCAGCCATAGTTTGGGTAGTTGAGGACTCAAAATGAGAAATGGAGGTATGTAGGAAAGGTATAATGCAGCAGGAAAGCAAGTAATAGACATGTCCCAATAAGAAGTACAGTACCCTTGCAGAATAATAGTGGATGTTCATGGACCTCTGACTGCATTAGTGAATGCATTAGTGAATTTTGCCACGGCCACCGTCATTAAATTATTTGATTAACCTTCTCTTCTTAAGATTGATATATTTTACTAGGATTTATTAACCTCTGAATCATATTCGTATAATACAGTATGCTCTTTCTAACTTGGTTTTCTTTTCATTTATCGTTGCATGAAACATGCAATGGTGTTTTTGTATTTTGATTTTCTTTGGGAATCTCAAAGTCAACCTCCATCCTTTCAGGTGCAATGTTGAAAAAAATGGAGAACGAGAAGGGAATAGTTGCACGCTTTGTCATTGGTAAAAGGTATCCATGCATAATTGTTGTTGATGTTTCCGTAATATATTTCCTTTCAGTACTCCTTTCCACTATCATGGACCATGACGAAAGCATAAAAAAATGGTTCTCCGTGTTCTCTTGCAGTGCAAATCCCGGGGACAATTTGGATCGCGGTATTGACAATGAAAACAGGCAGTCTAATGACTTCATCATTCTTGTATGTTAATGAGATATGTGGTGATTTTAGAATGCCATGATTTTATGATTCTTATTCTTATTCTTTCCCTTTATAATTTAACAGACCCATCAAATTATTCATCAAAAGAGAAAAAAAGACCCATTGAATAAGGATGTTTTCAAGCCATTGTATAAGGTGCTTAACTTTTTAAATATATGATCCATAGGCCAACTGAACATTTTTATGTGAGTAAATAAGAAGAGATAAGAAGTCATAACATATAATAAAAATACCAGAAGCATACTAAGTCCAAAAACGTAGAAGCAACCCTTGTATATATGGACTCAACTGGTTGTTACATATAGCCCTTTCTTATATAGGCTCAACCACTTGATGCTTTTTGTTCACAGGATGACCTTGTGGAGGGAACAGAGGACCTTCCAAAAAAGGCTAGATTGTTCTTCGCATATGCTGCAGATAAATGGGATGCGGAGTTTTATGCTAAAGTTAATGACAATATCTATGTGACTATTGGTTAGTATCATCAAAGATGGATTTATACATCATGGCCTTCTGAGTTTTGGTTTTCTCTGTTGCATAGTTTGCATGACCAAATAAAATTTTTTTTCTTTGTTTACTCAATAAACTTATATGCTCCACTAAACAACTTTATCCGTCAATATCAATCTATCAAGAAGCATGTATGTTTTTATATATATATGTATTTGAATAATAATTTTAATATGGAAAACTGATTTGAGTATGGCATGGTATAACCATTACAAAATAGAGGATGAATTTTTAATCACCAGGGTGTAGAACTGTTGTTTACCAAGATTAAGACACGTTTTAATGTTGAAGATTCTATGCTGGTACTTCGAGATTTTAGAGGTTCAGAGATAAACTTCCTTTTGAATTGCAAATCTACAGCTTCAAAGGCATGGATTCTAGTGCAAAACCCAACCTAGTGATTTATATCTTTTTTGGGCAGGGAAGGATGAAGTAAACCTCTCTTTTTTTCTCGCAAAAGTACAATATAAATCAATATCCATTGTTGTTGAAAATGCACCTTAGGCATGCAAGGCACCTAGCCTCAGGGTTGATGTGCTTCTGAACCAGTAAATTAGGCACGCAATATGAGAAGCACTTAAGCAATTCATTTCTTTCACGGGGAAATGTCCGCCTTCTCTGTTTTTATTTCCTTTTATTCGCTCTCTCTCTTCCGGGCAAATTTGCAGCTCTTTATGTTTTCTTTATTTTAAATTATTTTTTGGCAAATAAAAAAATATTTATCTGTTATATTTCAAATACATGCCTAATTTTGCCTAGGCGTGCCTCTGTGATATGCACCTTGCATCTAGGCTCCAAGAGATGTTGCGGATTTATTGTGCCCAGTCCTTTTAGCAACACTGATTGTAGATAGTCACACACTTAAAGTATTGTCAGCATTCTTCATTTTTAATCTGAAAAGACATTAGGAAAATTGATAAGGTCTTCTGACTAGCAGTACTACTATATTCTAGATTACATCTCTCCAACTTATTTAATGTTATGAAAGCACTTGTCTTATCGCTTCTCCTTCCTCACAGATGCTTTAGGAACTGCACTGGCAGCTCATTTTGACAAGCCTCGTGCTTATATTGGTTGTATGAAATCAGGCCAAGTTTTCTCTGAACCGTGAGTTTCTCCTTAAAAGTCAATTAACGACATAAGTGGAATTGGATTTGTGACTCTTTATCATTTAATTTCTTATTTTCAAACTCTACTGTTGAGATTTGGCAGGAGTCATAAATGGTACGAACCAGATTGGTGGAAGTTTGGTGATAAGAAATCGTAAGTTATACCATAACGAAATGTATATTCAAGTACATGGAAGTTCTCGACGTACCATGATTCTGACACCTCCAACTTATAAATCTGTTTCTTACATCTTTGCAAGATGTAAATATAATGAATTTCTCTCAATTTTATTTTAGTGGGCATCAACATTGTTCATAATCTTCTTAATAAACATGCAGCATACCTAAACCTGTGCGTTGTGAACAACTGTTTGAAATGAGGAAGTGATTCTCTTCTTCTCGTAATGCAGCTTTGCCATTTGATCTGTTTCTCACCATTAACTAACCATGTGGAATCATGTCGAAAACTAAATGTCATTAAGCTTGGTTGTAGTGCATGATTGTAAAAATTGAAATGTGGTACCTGGCTGCAAGTAACACCAACCTTCAAGTTGTTCGAGCACTCTTGGTTTGAAATTCACATTAATACAAGCTATTTTTTTTAATAACCAGTCAATACTCGAATAATTTGAATGCGTGCTATTGTAATCTATCTGCATCAATTACACATGCAATGCTGCAGAATTTAGGACAAGAGGCTTGTTAGGTTTTTGTTTAGTTTTACCACTCCATACTTGTCTTTTTAAACATAACATTCTTTCTTCCACTCAACAGGTATTTTCGCCATGCTTCAGGTGAGATGTATGTCATATCACGAGCTTTAGCTAAATTTGTGTCAATAAATAGGTAAAGTCTTTTCTTCTTCTGTTGCATCTGTTACGTGACCAGTGACCAGTGACCAGCATGGAGCAATGTCTGAATCCAAAATTATTGAGTGCAGATCTATTCTTCGAACCTATGCACATGATGATGTCAGTGCTGGATCCTGGTTTCTTGGGCTTAATGTCCTACATGTTGATGAAGGGAAGTTTTGCTGCTCATCATGGTCATCAGGTCTCTCACTCTCTCTCTCTCTCTCTCTCTCACACACACACACACACACACACACGGAATGTTGCCTTGGTGATGTGACCCGACCAGATTTAGCTTGCCTTTGAAGAATTTTTGGGGATTTTTTTGAAAACTAGCACAATTGACCAAAATATTGACAAAATAGCACATGTTAAAAAAATATTTAGAAAATAGCACAGTTTTAACAAAGATACGATTGAGAATAATAACTTTAATAAAAACACGCTCGGAATATTGAGTTTGACTAAAAAAATTAAACCTCAAACTAACTCCAAACTCTAACCCTAAATACAAACTCTAAAGTCTAAACAATACACTAATCTTAAATCTAAAAAACAAACTCTAAACACTAACACTAATCACTAAATCTCAAAAACAAACCCTAAACACTAATAATAATCATTAACCTTGAAAACAAACACTAATCAATAAAACCTAAAAACAAACCCTAACTAAATATAATAAAATCTTTTGGTTTTTTTTTTTAATTACATCCTTTAGTGTGGGGTTTTTATTGAATTATACTCTCTAGTATTGGGTTAATGGTAAACCCTAAACAAATCAAAAGATAAAAAAAGCTAAAAAAAATTATTATATATAGTTAGGGTTTGTTTTTAGGGTTATTAATTAGTGTTTGTTTTTTAGATTTAGGATTATGGTTTAGGGTTCGGGTATTGTTTAGAATTTGTATTTGGGGTAAGGTTGGGCTTGGAGTTGGGGTTAGTTTGCGGTTTGATTTTTTTTTTTGTTGTCAAAGTCGCTATTCTCAATCAATTGCATCTTTGTTACAACTATGTTATTTTCTACATGTTTTGTTGACAGTGTTATTTGTTCAAAAGTTGTGTTGGAAAGGAAAAATACCTGGATTTTTGGTGTACAAATTTGTTGGGATAAATAAATAGAAATTTGAATATTTGTTTTCCAGATTGATTTTTTTTTCTTATGGGACAGTTATTATTTCTTTTTCAGGAGCGATTTGTTCTGGGGTTTGATTTGTTTCCGGAAATGGAAGAAGCAAATATGAATAGAGCGATTTGTTCTTAAGTTCACTTTCAGGCATCTAGGCCCTCAGGATTTTATGCTTGTCGGGTTTTGATAGACTTCAGATAGGGAGGACTTGAGGATCCACACAAACTGGCTACAGAGAGGCTGCTGCTCTTCTTTTTCTTTGGTTTGAATCTTGTATCATTTATACGAGTTAGTAAGAAGAGATAGTGTTCCGTACCCATACGAACAATGTAACATGCATGCTGATGATTCTTTCGTTGATGAAATAGGAGGGAGTGTGTTCTTTCTTGAATGAGATTTCAGTGAAGATAAGGCTAATCGATTTGCAAAGGAATTCAACATGGGTTACTAAAATATTACAAGATACAAAAACAAAAGAGGGTACTACATACAAGCAAATGACCAGGAAAAACCGGTCTGGTATCTTTTTTACAATCGTATTGCAGTCTGGCAAACATGGCTACAATACTAGAATCGTGTAGCGTCAATTTTAACTATCAATATCACACATAAACGTCTAATTAAGGCATGCTTGTTATGAACTGTTAAGGAAATGTGCCAATGCCTCGTCCGTGTTGTTGTCATACATGAGTAAAGCTTCAGCTACCTTGTTTGAAGGAAATCCCATTTCTTGTAGAAGGGTGTAGCCGTTGACAAATTCCTGAACCTGGAGGAAAGGAGCATAAAGGTATTCGTTCATTTAAACTGCTTGCAGGAAGATTTTCTTATAAGCCAGTTGCAACCCTCTGTCCCCCCTCTCTCGTGAGTGTGAATGTATGGATGCATTGAAGCATTGAAAAAAACCATGCTCTTTGAATGGTGTTCTATAGGAATTGGCTAAGATTCCAATGATTAATAATCACAAGAAAGGAGAGGTAAATACCAAGACTAGCACACCCACACAAACATGCAGGCGCAGGGATGAATAATCTCAAGATAGAAATGAGAGGTAAAGCAATTGCTATGACTAGACCCTCACAAAAAACACGATTTACTGTTTGATATATACCCTCAAAGAGGAAAGAACTCATTATTAGTTAATAATAAAACCATAGCAGCTATCCGATTCCTAACATCTTACTATTTGCAATTAAAGTTAACAAGCGCAAAACTAAACCCAAGAAAATACCTTTGGCGGATTATCTCCATAGTTTGCAACTGCAAGAGGAACAGCATCTCGATTGAGTCCCATTGAAATGTACTTTCTCACCACAGGATCTGCAGTTGGACCCTGCATTATCAATAATATCCATTTCACAACTCAACAGCAGAAAACTTGTCTCGTTAACTAATCAAGTCCACACATGCGTTTCTCAAATGCATAAAATAAACTAGCATACAATCATCATACGTCACAAAAAGGATTCTTTCCTACTTCATGAGTAATAATTGCCAGTAACAACAAATTTATCTGGAGTCTAACCAAATATAACAGTGGAGTTCACTACACCATTCAATTTAATTAATCTGGTCTACATGCACCAAGCCTATAGACAACCCCTCCTACTTCATTCACATAAATCCCAAGGGAAAACTGCTTAAATATCACAAGGTTCTCAATCGATACATTTCATTTCCAAACACATCCAAATCCACTCAATCAAATGTGAGTAAGCGAATGTCAACCACTAGGATAGTATAAGTCGGTACTGAAACTATAAATATCTCAAACACATATAATATCACCAACAGAGGAGTTGATGCTATCAGCTTTGGAGGTACATTTTCCAACAATGAGAGAGGAACCAAGAATTGGAGGACTTGGCAGAGTATGTGCAGAGAAAACATAAAAGGAAGAGAAGACAATTCCAAGGAGGAAAGTAGCATGGATTGTGACAAAGAGAGGCTTCAAATTAGCCATCTCCTAGTACGCGTTACTCCCTCCATTTCTCATCCTCCTGATTTTCTTATACCAATACCTAATCAAATTTATATAAAATTCTCAATCACCACTCTTTGTTTTTACAGCTCCATAATTTTCCGATTTCAAGTTAAACAACAACAATTCTATCTTACCTATTTCACAGGTAATCATCACACAAATCAATCAAATTATCCAGACTCCCTCTAAACAATAATAAACAGTGAAGTCCACTGTACCAGGAAATTATACAAATTTCTCCTACTTCATCCAACATGAAAATTACTAATAAAAAACAACAGCATTAACAAATTACTCATCATGTTTCCAAAAACAACCAAATTCTCTCAATCAACTCCACGTAAAATATATATAGAAGACTTACTATTGAAGAGGTCGACTGTAACGGTTTGGGAGGCGAATTTTCCAAACCAAGCAGCCTACTCCAATTCGGGCTATCCTTCTCCGCTTCCGCTAAAATCTGTCTCTCAAGCTCAAAATCAAACTGAAAACTACTCCGCGGAATCTCCACTATTTGTGGTGTCAATTGTGGCTATAACGCAAATCAAGACATTAAACAACAGATTAACAAAAATATATAAAAAAAATCATCAATTAATTAAAAAAAGAAAGAAAGAAAAACATTACTGGAGGAGTGATGCGGTATTCCGGTTTTATCATAACCCGAATCCCTAATCCTGCTGCAATCAATCAACAAATCAAATTTACAAATTAACTAATTGATTGATTAAAATAATCAAATACTGGTTATCAAGATCATGTGAGTTTACTTACAGGAAGGAGAGGAGGGGGCTTGTTGAGTGAAAGAATGGTGGCGGGGTGCGTGAGGGATTACGGTGTGACCAGGTTGATTCACTGTTGGATAGAGAGAAGGTGGTCCGTACATCGGATGGCTAGGTTGTGGTGCTGTTGACGGCGTCGATGATCTGTGCATCGTCGATGGTGTGTCGTACGGTGAGCTTGTTCTGTTTCTGAAATCGTAGTCCATTGTTGAGAGAGAGAAGTGAAGGGGGAGAGAGAGGAAGCGAAGACGAAAATGGAGGAGGAGGAGGAGGAGGATGACGTGTTTGAGGTTAGTTTGTTTTGAAGGTTAAGATTATTCTAAGATGGGTTGAGAAATTATTTTATTGGTGGGCTTTTTGTGGTTCATTACTGGGCTTATTTGCTTTTAACTTTTGAGCTTGTTGAAGCCCATTGAGCTTCACTTTTTGAAATTATCAACTAAATAAGTTTAACTAAGGTCCAACATTAAAATAAAGAATATTGCTAATGTTTTTTTTTTTTAATTTTTGTTTACCGGTAACTTTTACCCACAAAGAGTAAATTCTCTTCTTCTCGAACATTAGATAGGAAATCTCCATCATTCATGAATGAGAAATTATTATTATTATTATTATTATTATTATTATTATTATTATCATCATCAATTTTTAAAATAGAAATGATAATTGGAACATAATTATTAAATCAAGCCCGATTTAATATGATTATTTAATTATAACTATGTTAATTTTTTTTTAACTATTTTAAGAGATAGACTAGATTAACAATAAAAATAATGTTTATTTAACTTTCTGATTAACTAGAAAATTTGTAGTCAACTAAAAAAAATAAACAAAACAATTAGCATTTATTCAATCAAATTCAAAGGAATAGAAAATATTTATGATAAATGGCAATATTATTACTATCAATGTATTTGTAAATAATTTTAAATAATCATTGATGCAACTAAGCAATATAAATAATAAAATTAATCTAGAATCCCAATTCTAATATAACAAGTTGAAATTTTGCATTAAAATCCATCCCTTAATACTCAACTTATTTTATAATTGCTTTGATTTACATTTTTTTCCTTATACGATTTTGTAAGAATAGAAAGGCTTCAAGAACTTAATAGCGACATCATTTCTCAATAACCAAACAAAAAATAGAGAGAGAATTTTTTGAAATGGAAATTAATTATTAAATAAATAAATAATGAAAAGGAAAAGGAGGAGAGAAATAAATGAACGAAGAGGAGAAACAGGGGAGAGTTGACGGAGAGATAATCCGAGGTTGCAGATTTGGGATTTTTCTCTTTTCTTTTTATTTATCATGTGATATTCTGGACTTTGCTATTAGGGTCTTTTTATAAGTGTTTTTTTTTTAGGTTTTTTAAAGTATTTTTTATTTTAAAATATATTAAAATAATAATTTTTTAAATTTATTTTTTATATTAATACCAAAAATGAAAAAAAATAAAGCTAAAACTAAAAAAAAATTGTTTTTAAAACACGGTTATACTAAAAGATTTAGGTTTTATCATCTTTCTTCCTTCATTTTCCTTCTCTCCTCCGGCCAAGCTGTTCGCTCCTGGTTTATCGTCCCTTTTCTCGTTTTACGATATGTTTGGTGAGAGTGTTTTTTATTTCTCGTATTGGGTTTTTTTCCTTCATTGGCGATATATCGTTGACACCGTGCTCCACCCGTATCTCGACACGTCAGTACCGATTTAAAGTTCAAGTCGTTAAAAATGCAACGCTGGAAGCTACTCTTCTTATCAGAGCCTGGTTTCGATCCAGGGACCTGTGGGTTATGGGCCCACCACGCTTCCGCTGCGCCACTCTGATATGTTGATAGCGGTATCCAAAATAGTTAATTTAAACATTTAATACGGCGAAATTTACCACATAGTAAATTTGGCCCCTGTTTACAGGTCAGGGAAGGGAAGAGAGCAAAAGAAAAGTGATGATTTAACCACTGTGGGTGATTGAGTTGGTAGGGTGAATGGGAGCAAGATATATGTCTTTCACGTGTTCAGTTTGATTTTTTCAGCCTATTAATATTGATGGTCATCGTGGACTGTAAAGTGTAAATCCTGCTTTACAAATCTTGGGTATAAAAATCTAATTTGATACGTGTAGGCTGATTCAAGATACACTAAGTATTAAAAAAAAATTGATTTCGTGCGGCCCAAGGTTTTCACTATCCCCTTGGTGCACCCCGTGGAGGAATAATATTTTTATTATTATTAATGAGGATATTTAGGTTAATTTATGA
>Ga0307510_10010980_pt1 | contig 10766 bp, 17 predicted proteins | sample 12_EM_MG_FD_207224 | JGI IMG/M metagenome (GOLD analysis project Ga0307510, IMG submission 207224) | Populus trichocarpa ectomycorrhiza microbial communities from riparian zone in the Pacific Northwest, United States - 12_EM | ecosystem: Host-associated > Plants > Roots > Unclassified | place... | reverse complement strand
AGAAACCTCTGACTTTCAGGCATGGTCATATTATATTTTATATAAAAAATGCCCATTTATCAGGTAGTATTTAAAAATAAATAAGTTGTAGTGTGACATGCAAAACGCAGTGAAGAAAAAAAAAAAAAAAAAGGAAACATACCATAGACCACACATAGTGGCTGTCCAGAGAGCATAGATCAGGTTCAATATAGAACCTGTGCACACACACAGGGTCCGGCTGTGGCAGCTCGATGGCAGCACCTCCGTGTTGGTTGAAGAGGGGGTGGTGCCTGAATGTGGAGGAGTGGTGGCGGCTGGTCAGCAAAACAGAAAAGTTGAGTGAGAGAGACGTACCAGCGAGCATGAGGAGACAGCCCATACAACAGACAGGATGACAATGCAGTGACTGGTAACATTGTCATGGAAAGTGCAGGGAGTGCTGTTGTCACAGGAGTCGAACACATGGATTGCCTGGGTACCATCATAGCATGTGCCGCCGACATCCTATGGTGGTCCTGGATGGCTTCAGGCAAGTTGGACACAGCGAAATCTTGCTGAATGCGATGTTGAAAATCGCGCAGTGTCAAGAGGTTAGTGTTGAGCTGCCACTCCAGGTGGGAGCACATCTCCTGTTCCATCTGGTTGGTCTCCCAGAGTGTAAACATGCCTTAGCCAACGATACACCACGACTTGTCCAAATAAGTGTCATTGCAGATGATCTTGGAGGAGAGTATGAACACAGAAATAAATAAGCAGTGTCCTGATGAACCCTTAGCCACGGGAAAACGAGCCTTCAAACACTGGAGGAGATAAAGTGCCGCGAATGTCACCGATTGGTGGAGCGTGTCCAATGAAGGGTGTAGGCGGTGGAGTGGCAACCGGGGAGTACAGGTAGTCGAGGTAGCACACCACGCAAGAGGGTTGGGGCATGGGAGATGGTTAGGGTGAAGCATACAGAACAAAGGGGGGAGGGGGAAGTAGACTCACATATTCAAACCCCCACAAAAGGCGCGACCTCCTTGTCATGAGGTTCGTGGACTGCCAATGTGCATGGAGGTGGTGGGTCATGAGACCTCTGAGGCTGTGACGATGTCGAACACAGAAAGAAAGCGAGCCAGCATGGGACAGTTCCGCGCTTGAGGGGGTAGGGGGGACAGGTCTGGATGCGGAAAAAAAAAGTAAGCTGCCAATGGAGGGTTCGGGACTGGTCAGGACACAAAAAAAAGGCAGCTGAGGTACATCAGGAAAAACCTCCCATGATAATCCGCAATAATGCTGTCACAAACTTCCTAATATAGTATGTATCTGGTGCCTATCTTCCTATTTTGGTGTGTGCCTAGCTCGCTTAGCCTCGCTAACATGGATTATCTGTAATTATCACGGGAGGCTTTTCCTGATGTACTCACTTGCTCAAGTGGGGCTGCTCAGTACACAGGGAAAAGGGAACTGGCAAGAAGGGGGAGGCTGCAACTGGTCAGTACACTGGGAAAAAGCGAGCCAGTGTGGGGCACCCATGAATAGGACACACATCGGGGGCATGGCATCAGGGGAGTTTTGTTCAGGTGACGGCTGTGAACAGAGAAACAATTCTGCTACTCACTGAATATGGAGGGGGGAGGGGGACTGGTCGGCCATGGAAAAAAAGCAACCCGAAAAAAAGCAAGTAGTCAGAAAACAAAGTGAGGGAGGGAGGGGACTCACTCCAGGGGCGTTGCAGTGGCATCGCTGTGGGTGGAGGAGTGCAGGACACTGAGTGGCAACAGGAAAAAAGTCACCTGCAAGGGAGAAAGAAATAAGCTGTGGGGAGGAAAAGAAAGGTGCAACGGGAAAACCCAACCTAGGATGAGGAAGTGACCTGTGAGCAGGGAGAAGCAACTGGTCAGAACAGAAAGCGAGCAGGCTTACTGGAGGAGGACTAGGCACTCACCCGAACACAGCAACAAATTAGTGGCGCTCACAGGTGGGAATGGAAAAAAAAGGGTCAGCAAGAGAGAAAGAAGGACATAATGACAACAAAATAGGGGTCTCATGGGCACGGGACACAGATGGGATTCAAGCTGGAGAGGCATCAGCAAGAGGCGACGGCGAGAGAGGGACACTCACCGAAATGCCACAACGAGATTGTGCAGCTCACAGTCGTGGCTCTGGGGCGAGGCGCAGTTGCAATTTGAGCACATCAGCAGCAGGCGATGGCCATAGAGAGGGACAGTCACCTGAATGCAGCAACAAATTAGCGGTGCTCACAGGTGGAAAGGGGAAAAAAAAATGGCCAGCAAGAGAGAAAGAAGGACATAGCAACAATGCACCAGCAACAAAATAGGGGTGTCATGGGCGCGGGACACAGACGGGATTCAAGCTGGAGAGGCGTTAGCAAGAGGCAATGGCAAGAGACAGGCACTCACCGAAATGCTGCAACAAGATAGCACAGCTCATGGTTGTGGCTCTGGGGCGAGGCGCAGTTGCGATTTGAGCACATCAGCAACAGGCGATGGCCACAGAGAGGGACAGTCACCTGAATGCAGCAACAAATTAGCGGTGCTCACAGGTGGAAAGGGGAAAAAAAAACAGCCAGCAAGAGAGAAAGAAGGACATAGCAACAACGCACCAGCAACAAAATAGGGGTGTCATGGGTGTGGGACACAGACAGGATTCAAGCTGGAGGGGCATCAGCAAGAGGCGACGGCGAGAGAGGGAACTCACTGAAACGCCGCAACAAGATAGCACAACTCATGGTTGCGGCTCTGGGGCGAGGCACAGTTGCAATTTGAGCACATCAGCAGCAGGCAATGGCCACAAAGAGGGACAGTCACCTGAACACAGCGACAAAATAGTGGTGGTCACCAGTTAGGCACAGCCAGGATTCGGGCCAGAGAATGTGAGTAAGAGGCGACGGCCAGAAAGACAGGCACTGAAGGGTGTCGTACAGCACACTCTTTGGGGATGGTGAGGCAAGGGCCGCAAGGCGCAGGAGTGATTCAGGATGAGGCAATGACCATGAATAAGTTAGAAAGAATTTTGTTCTTCCCACAGCATCTTCCGCACACTTTGGTAACAGTGCCAAACAGGGCAGTTGCACACCAAACCCAGGCATCATGGGCAGCAAGCACCACCGAAAGAGGCTTGGGAATCCCCAAAAAAAGAGACCATCCTCAATTCAATAGAGGGAATTATTCTGAAATAAAGCTACTTATTCACTATTGTCCTCATTGCTTGCATTACCATCATTGCCCTTATCACCTGTGGCATCTGCATCACCCACATCACTCTCAACACTGGCACCTGTCCCACTATTACCATCACTGATGTCATCCATGCTGTCACAGTCTCTGGCCTTGCCTTTACCCTTGGCACGTCCTTGCCCAGCATGGTTGCTCTTGGGGTTCTGCTGGTACCACTGCTGGTTGTTAAAGTGCTTTTGAAGGTACACTTTAATGGGCCAGTCACCCACATAGTGCTCAAAAAATGAATGCTTCTCCTTAAGCTACAAAATGCAAGTCAGTTTGCAAGGATCAGATGGAAACGATGGAAAAAGTACATACCATAGTAGCAATATGAGCCAGCTTGTTTATGTCTTGATTAGACCAATGGGTGTTACACTTGAGGCCCACAGCTGCAGCAAAATTTCTAACATCAGCCTATAATATGCATGATTCAGTTACAGTACACCTTGCAAGAGAAATAAAAACTCATGTGGAAGTAGAAATATTTCCAGTATTTCATCTGGAGGCCCATTGCATTTTGAAGCTTGCCAATTTTGGCTGGGCGTTCAACCCAAGGTTCATCCTTGCAGGACTGAGCAGCCACTACATCTCGAGCATCTTGGAGCTCTTGCCTTGCGATATTAAGCTGAGCTGGAAAATATATATATTTAATAGTTGAGGCATTGACAAAACAACTCAAAGTACTTACCACTGGCAATTGCCAAGTCAGCAGAAAGCTCACATTCCCTAAATGTTTCTATCACCAGGTTCGGATCCTAAGGGACCTCAGCAGCAGAAGCAGCAGAAGCTGCATTGCCTGTTGATGTGCAGGTGATGACAATGGTGGCGGTGACGTGCAGGTGACAACAACAAGCAGTGACACACAGGTGACAACAACAATGGCGGTGACAAACAGGGGATGCCGATGGCGGTGGTAAGCTGTCGGTCATGAGTGATAGTAGCAGATGGGCATACCTTCATCCGGGGCATGGACAAGAGGTCGGGCATGCAGGCACCTCACCGAGATTGGGGCAGATGCAGAGGCCGGGGTAATGGTTGCAGGAGAATGGTTCTCCTTACCTACAGTGACACACTGCTTAGGGGCAGCCTTCTGGCCAGGAGCCTTCGCTGTGGGGTTCTTTGCCACAGACTCCTTCGCCGCAGACTCCTTCACCGTAGATGTCTTCACTGTAGACGTCTTCGCCGTCAAGTTCTTCGCTGTCAAGTTCTTCACCGTCAAGTTCTTTGCCGTTGAGTTCTTTGCCGTTGAGTTCTTTGCCGTTGAGTTCTTTGCCGTCAAGTTCTTTGCCATTGAGTTCTTCACTGTCGAGTTCTTCACCGTAGACTTCTTTGCCATCGACTTCTTTGCCGTTGACTTCGTCGCTGCAGACTTCTTGGCAGATGTGGATTTGGCACCCATTAAGAACTCTATTGAAGAGTCAGACTGTGAGCCAAAACGGAGAAATTCGAAAGCGGGAGAGACATACCGATGAGGGCGATATACGACAGGTTGAATAAAACCAAATAACAATGTGAGACAAGTCCAGATGGGCCCAGGGTGAGACGGGTAACGACCCAACGACGCAGCAATGCATAACTTTATGTCATGTCCATCTCACCAGGCCCGTCACCAGCGTCGGTCACAATGACCCCCTACCTCATGAAAAAATCCTGCTGACAAGATGTGAGAGCCGTCTCATCGTCAAGGCGATCAAGTTGCTGCTGCAGCAAGTCAATTGATGAATGGGGTCAGCAGACAGTTGATTGCGAGCTTGAGGACTTACCTTACCACCACCAGTCACGATGACCCCCTACTCCATGAAAAAATCCCACTGACAAGATGTGAGAACCGTCTCATTGTCAGGGCAATCAAGTCACCACTGCAGCAAGTCAATTGGTGAATGGGTCAGCAGATAGTCGATCACAAGTTTGAGGACTTATCTTACCACCGCCAGTCATGATGGCCCCCTACCCCATGAAAATCCTGCTCTTAAGATCTGGGATCGACAAGGTGATCAAATTGCTGCCGCAACAAGTCAATTGGTGAATAGGGTCAGTGGACAGTCAATCGCGAGCTTGAGGACGGGAGGAACAAGTTGAACTTTCCTTGGCGCCACCAGGAAACAGGAAATGTACTAAAAGTCATGTGACTGTGGGTCCGCTGCCATTTCACATCGCCTTGTTCACCCCAAACGTTAACCACCATTCACCGGAACTAATACTCCTTTACGTTCTTGATGTCCTGGATTCTGGTTTCTATGCAATATATTTGGATCATGGGTCATGAGACGTCTGATTTGAGATGGCGGTAGCACTGGCACTGTGCTGCTCACTCGCACCAACCCCCCCGACGTTCATCTTCGTCAATTTCAAGCCCTTCACAGCCCTCTTGTTACGATCCTGGACCCCTTACCCCAATTTTCCGCTATTTTCCACCATTTATTTCGCGCTCTCGGTCACTCGTCTCTTACTCGTTCCCTCACGCGCCGCTCGGACCGTCACCAAATCACCTGACAAGTCACCTGATAGACTATATGACTAATCCGCAGTCAACTATCACATGCCATCACTCCGCAGTCCGCAGTATCATGACGTGTCCTTATTTAACCCTTTTCGGATTGCCAACTCATGATGGGCTATTCTTAGATTGCCAGCTCATGATGGAGCTATACTTAGAACCGCCACGTCATGATGAACCTCACTAAATATTTCCATATTTCTCTGTGACTCCTGTGACCCGTTACTTCTCAAATGTATATAAGCACTTGTACTTTTAGCAGTTAGGCCCTAAGCCTAACTTGGTTTTCAATCCAAGACTTGTAGCTTCCACCCAGGACTCCTTGAGTCTCTTCCCTGAACTCTCAAAGTCGCTTCAAAGCCTTGAAGCTCTCCCTCTCATCTCTATTATCTACCTCAGGAGTCGCCCTTATCATCGGGGACTTTACTCTTATACTGCATAGCCAATCGGTACCGCGCTATTCACGTGATCCATTGCCTCAGGAGGAGACCCCACTGAGCAATCCCAGTCGTCGCCAAACCAACCCACGCACGTCGCGTCTTTAAGGCCCTTGGACCTTAACACCTCTTGTAGGGGTTTTCCATGTAAGTTTTTTGCATTCTGCACCAACTTGACATCCACATAACTTCGTCTCAGCACACTCTGAATCCTTCTCCCGCCGATCACCCTGGATCATCATGTCGATGCCAACACCAAGGAAAAACGTTGTCAGGCCATGCCCTTGCTGCAATCGTCTACTGACCTGATGGCTGCTACAGAAGCACATGAAAGCCATGAGAGCTGGAGCTGAAGCTGAAGCTGAAACCCAAGCCCAAGCCCAAGCTGAAGCCCAAGCCCAGGCCGAAGCTGAAGCCCAAGCCCAAGCCCAAGCTGAAGCCCAAGCCCAAGCCCAAGCCCCTCCACCTCCCAAGCAGCGTTGCATCGCCAATTTTCAGGCTGATGCTGGCTCTTCCTCCAGTGGCCATCCCCAATTGCATGCACCCTTGTTTGACCTTGATCCACCAGCAGATTTGGGTCTACTTCAATTGCCAGAGGATGCTCGTACTGTGCCGTCCTGTCGCTTTGTCAATGAAGTCCTTCTGGATCTTCATGCTCAGACGCATTGAATTACTGATGAAACTGATGACAAGAGTTCTGAAGACGCTCTCAAGGGCGATACAGACTCTGTCAATCCCAGAATTGATGACTTCCAGAATGGAGAGGATGTCGACACAGAAGGTGAAGTGGACCCGCATGAGGGCGTCGTCTCGAATTGGGATATGTTGGATGAAGAGTTCATCGCGGAGGCAGAGGGACTTGGTAAGTTTGAGCATTCTTTATTGCGTACTCTGACTCACCAGTGTTTTTGTGTTTAGGCGAGTTTTCTATCTTGGGCCATGATCTGGATATCCTGTGTCCATTTGCGATGAAGATGAGGAGCAATTTAACCGCCTTGGCCTTTGATGAAATGGCGTATAATTTTTCCAAGGCAGGCATGTTGAATTTCACCAAGACGCAATCCCATGTTTGGTATCTCTCCCACTTCAAGCCTGTAGAATTTGCATGCTGCATCAATTCATGTATCTGCTATGCTGGTCCGTATGCTGAACTTGAAGAATGCCCAAAGTGCAAAACGTTGCGTCTGGATGGGTCTGGCCGAGCAAGGCGAACGTTCTCTTATATGCCCCTCATCCCTCGTCTCCGCGTGTTGGTATCAAATCGCACCTACGCCACTTGCCTCCAGTACCGTGCTGATGAACATGCAAAGACCAGCATGTGCACCCCTGGAACAACAACGGATATTTTTGATGGGCTCCATTATTGCTCACTCCTTGGAGAGCGCATTGTTGTTAGAGATCAAACTCTAACCCACCATTACTTCTCAGATCATCGTGACATTGCACTTGGCTTCGCCACTGATGGCTTCGCTCCATTCAAAAAGCGGAAGCATACCGCATGGATCCTCCTCGTTTTCAATTACAATCTCCCCCCAGACGAACGCTTCCAGAGGGACAACATCCTTTGTGTTGGGATAATACCTGGTCCAAAAAAGCCATGGAATGCAGACTTGTTCATCCATCCGCTTGTGCGAGAACTGCTCAAGCTTGCAATTGGTGTGCCTGCATATGATGCCCTCTTGAGCCACCACTTCGCCCTCCATGCCTATCTTATCACAGCCTTTGGTGATATCCCCACCGTTTCCATGATCATGTGCATGAAGGGACACAATTCCCTGTGTCCCTGTCGAATGTGTGAGATCCAAGGTATTCGCATCCCAAACTTGCGAAACAGAATGCTCTATGTACTGCTGTCCTGCCGTAATCATCCCAAGCCGACCGATGTTGTCAAGTATTGTCCAGAGAGGTTACCGCTACGCTTGCACAATTCCTTTATGGCACAGGCCAACGCAGTGGAGTCCACGCCCACAGAAGTGCAGCAAGAGAAGCTTGCGAAGGCGTATGGCATCAAAGGGGTCCCTCTTCTCAGCGCTCTCGGGTCCCTGAGGTTTCCCCAGTCGTTTCCGTATGACTTCATGCACCTGATCTGGGAAAACCTCATCCCAAACCTTGTTCTCTTCTGGTCTGGTCACTACAAGGGAATGGATGAGGGTCAGCCCTATGTCTTGAATCCAGATATTTGGCAAGTCGTTGGCACTACATCCACAGAAGCTACGAAGACAATGCCTTCATCGTTTGGTGCAGCCATCCCCAACCCAGCGAAGGACTGTTCATATTTCATGTCTTCGACATGGTCTGTGTGGTCTCTGTTCATTGCCCCCACCGTTCTTCAAAATCGCTTTCCTGAAGAGCGTTATTACAAACATTTCTGCTCCCTTGTTGGAATACTCAATCTGTGTCTTCAATTTGAGATCAGCAAGAAGGACATCGACGACATCAAGTCAGGAATTCGTAAATGGGTGGTCGATTATGAGCGGTGCGTCCCCCCCCCCCCCTTTCATTTCCAAAAAGTCGAACGCTGATACGATCCACGCATCCAGCCTCTACTACCAGCATGACCCCGAATGACTCCCAGCGTGCCCACTCACAATACATGCCCTCCTCCACATTCCTGACCAAATCAGATGGATGGGTCCATGTTGGGCAACATGGGCTTTCCCCATCGAGAGGCAATGCAGGTACTTCCAACGCAGCATCCAGAGTTGATGAAACCCATACATGAACATGGACCGACACCTTACTGACCTGTCGCAGCTCCACCAGGTCAAAATTTTATACAACCTTACTGATGAGCAGCTTGGAAAGCCTCCCAAGTATTCCTCTTCGCAAATGAAGAGGCTTGAGGATTGTAAGTCATGTCTCAGCACCTTCACCATAATCTAAAGACTATTCATTGCAGATCCACAATACGAACTTGTGACTCCGAGCCGAGTGGGTACCCTTAATAAGGCCATTCGCAAGGTCCTCACAAATGGCTTGGCAACACGGTTCGGTGTCTTTCCAAGGGTCGCCAGGAAATATCTTCCAGAGGATGTTGAGCAGTGGGGCAAACTCTGTCGTCTTGAGGGTGGAGACATCATGCATGCATATAAAATTGTCTCCAAACGCATGGACGGCCAAGATGTGACTTTCATCCATGTGCGTGATCTAATTGTCACATGTGTTCGGGAAGTCATTTAATTCTATCTTGGCCCAATAGTATGAGCAACTCATCGATTGAAACCAGCGCCATCGGAACCGTTCAGAAGTTCTCAAGCCTTAAATGTTCTTTGGGCAACTTCTGTACATTGTTGTCATCCCAATTCCCAAATCCACTGAACTTCAAACCAAGAAGCCCGAGAACGTTTGTCTTGTGGTCATCCAACAAGTTCATACTATTTTACCTAACACCCATGAGATGCTGCCAATTCCGTATTACTCACGGACTGGGCGCTTGGACCCCGCTGACATCGAGTCCATTCAGTGCATCATCAGCCATGTTGGGGACTGGGGAAAATGGGGGTTGATCAACCGCAGTGGCCTGCTGGTGCATGTGGTATTTGCTGAAGCGGACTAGCCGTCGGTGACAATACAGAGCAAGTGAGCCTTGTATGAATGCACTCACTCTGAGAGTATTTGCCTGTGTTGGTGCACGTTGCGTCGTGCGTTGTTTGGTACGCCAAGCATCGTCATCACATATATCGAGCACTTGCGTGCCTGTATTTCGGACAACACCTTGCCTCTCTCATCCTACCATGCCTGCCTTCCTCATCTCTCTCTTCATGTGCATTTGTTTTATTCAAGCTATCGTCTTTGCCATCTGTTACCTGCACATCGTCGCTCGCTTCATGGGTCCATGGGCTTGGGATTTCGTTGGTGTAGTTGTGCTGGATCTGGTGGACTTGTTGCATGAGCTTGCTGCCGACCACTCTGCCAGGTGTGTTTTGATCTTTTTTTCGTTTTTACTGCTGCTGATAATCTCTAGAGCGAATGTAATGTTCACGTACCTCACGGACGAGATACACATTGGCCTTCACAACGCCAAGTTCGCCCGCCTCAAGACCACAATAACGCAGATCCCCTGGTCACGGTGGAAGTTTTTTGTTATGGGGTCACGATGCATTGGTTGGACCACATGGTAAGTGCTCTTTTTTCTGTTTTCTTGAAGTATTTGCTGACTGTCACATAGCGGGTCGCTTTGATGGGTGACGGGCTTGCTTAGGTGGCAACGGCGGCGGAACATTTACGGCGGCGGCGATGATGAGCCCACAAATGTATATACACTAACTAACCAGCACTGCGGACGGTACATACAGGAACATGCAACGTTTATTTCCTTCCTCAAATACCATGAAAATCACTGTCGCGAGCGGTACTCGCGCCCCCCAGTCTCAGCTACAAACCCGTAACTCCAAGACCACGTGACCGTGGGAACATATCACATGACCCTACACGTGACTCATCACATGACCCCTTCGCCACTCATACATCACATGACTTATTAGCACGTGACCCTGGGAACATACAACCCCGTGACCCTGGGAAGATAACACATGACCTATCAAGGAACTGGTCATCAACAATGTCACATGACAAGACGCGCTTTGGACGCGCGTCTAACCCGTTGATCAACACGTGGCAGATCGTGGG
>Ga0307510_10010978_pt1 | contig 10767 bp, 9 predicted proteins | sample 12_EM_MG_FD_207224 | JGI IMG/M metagenome (GOLD analysis project Ga0307510, IMG submission 207224) | Populus trichocarpa ectomycorrhiza microbial communities from riparian zone in the Pacific Northwest, United States - 12_EM | ecosystem: Host-associated > Plants > Roots > Unclassified | place... | reverse complement strand
GTAACGGGCGCGGCGTTCTACTATGACTACAAAAACAAGCAACTGCTCGGCAGCGTGAATCTGGGGGCCCCATTTGGGACGTTGCCCGCACTGGTCAGCGTTCCACACTCCCGCGTCGAAGGCGCCGAGCTCGATGTGACGGTTCAACCGGTCGCGGGGCTCACCGTGCGCGTTGGCGGTACTTACGTAAATTCCAAAGTCCTGGGATCCTACCTGTTGGCGAAGCCTCTGGGCGGCCCGTCAGCGGACATTGGCGGCGAGCGGTTTCCCAACACGCCGCTGTGGCAGGCCACGAGCGATGTCGAATACCGGCGTCCGCTGCGCAATGACTGGAGTGCGTTCGTCGGTGCGAACGCCAGCTACAGGACTGCCACGCTGTCGTTCTTCAATGGCAATGACCTGTTCAGGCTGCCGGCGTACACAGTCGTGGACCTGCGCACAGGATTCGAGCACGACAATTGGCGAGTCGAGCTGTGGGGGCAGAACGTCGCCAATCGGTTTTACACCACCTTCGTCAGCCGTGTAACAGACACGGTCGTACGTACCGTAGGCATGCCCCTCACGTACGGAATTACGGTCACAACCACGTTGTGACGCGAGACATACACAGGAGCCCACGGCGTTGAAAGACAAAATTGCCCTGGAAGAGCACTTCGCAACCGATCTGACAATAGAGCAATCCCGGATCTATGCACCGCCGTCGATCTGGGAGCGGTTGAAAGCCAACCTGCTCGATATCGAGCAGCAGCGCCTCGAGCGAATGGATGAGGGCGGCACGGCCTTCTCCATCCTCTCGCTCAACTCGCCGGGAATACAGGGCATCCCCGATCCAGCGCAGGCGGTTTCAGTGGCGCGGCGTTCGAATGACCTGCTTGCCGAGCAGGTCAGCCGCCATCCGACCCGACTCGGCGGCTTCGCGGCCCTGCCGATGCAGGACCCGGAAGCGGCGGCCCGTGAGTTGGAGCGATGCGTAAAGCAGCTCGGATTTCACGGTTTCATGGTCAACGGTTTTTCGCAGGTGGGCACGGCCGAAACCGTGGTTTACTACGATGACCCGCGATTTGCGGATTTCTGGGCGGCGGCCGCTTCCCTCGGCAAGCCTTTTTATCTCCACCCACGCGATCCGTTGCCCAGCCGCGAACCCATCTACGACGGCTTTCCGTGGCTGACGGCGGCCACCTGGGCGTTCGCGGTGGAAACCAGCATTCATGCTTTGCGACTCATGTCCTCGGGACTGTTCGATCGCCACCCCGCGCTGCAGATGATTCTCGGGCACCTGGGTGAAGGGTTGCCGTTCAACATCTGGAGGGTCGATCACATCGTACGCAAGGCGCCCCGCGGCATTCCCTGCAAACGTGAGATCGGCGATTACCTCCGGGAAAATGTTTACATCACTACCAGTGGCAACTTCCGCACACCGACCTTGCTGTGCGCGATGTTGGAAATGGGGTCGGACAGGATCATGTACTCGGTGGACTATCCATTCGAGACGCATGCTGATGCGTCGAAGTGGTTCGATTCGTGTGAGATCAGCGAAGCGGATCGTCGCAAGATCGGGCGTGAGAACGCGCGGCGTCTTTTTTGGAGCGCCTCATGACGGACACAGCGCTGGCGCCGGCCGCCCTCTGGCACGGCAAGCTCTATAGCGAAGGATGGCGAACCGCCGGAGGCGGCACACTCAAAGTCACGGACAAATCCACCGGGGAGGCACTCGGAGAGGTCGGTTACGCGTCCACGAAAGACGTAGCCAGCGCGGCACTGGCAGCTCGCAAAGCGCAGCGCGCCTGGAGCTCATTGCCCGGGCCGCATCGGGGCGACATCGTGCGCAAAGCCGCACAGTTGGTGTCAGAGCATGGCGCCGAGATTGCCGCCCAGATCGTTCGGGAAACGGGCTCCATTCGGCCCAAGGGCCGTGCCGAAGTCATGCTCACCGCGCGGGAAATCCTGGAGGCCGCCACTCTTGCGAGTCAGCCGACGGGAGTCATCACGGCGAGTGAGTCACCCGGCCGACACAGCATTGCTCGTCGGGTACCGGTCGGTGTTGTTGGGGTCATCACGCCCTGGAATTCACCCTTTCTCCTGGCCTCGCGCGCGGTTGCTCCCGCCCTGGCCGCGGGCAATGCCGTGCTGCTGAAGCCAGATCCGCAGTCGCCGATCTGCGGAGGGGTCTTTTTTGCGCAGTTGTTCGAGGCTGCAGGACTGCCTCCGGGACTTCTCCATATCCTGCCGGGTGGTGCTGATACCGGCGAAGCACTCGTAAAGGACCCTGAAGTTGACATGATCAGCTTCACGGGCTCGACACGTGCGGGCAGAGCGATCGGTGCGGCCGCAGGCGCAATGTTGAAACGAACCTCCCTCGAGTTGGGAGGCAACAACGCGCTCATAGTGTTGGACGATGCCGAGATCGAAGCCGCGGCCAGCGCGGGCGCCTGGGCCTCCTTCTTCCACCAGGGACAGATCTGCTTCACGGCCGGCCGGCACCTGGTGCACGAGCGGATTGCGGAGCGCTACGTCGAGGCCCTCGTGCGCCATGCGCGGGCTCTGAAGGTTGGCAATCCATTCGCGTCCGAAGTGCACCTGGGGCCTATCATCAACGAGCGGCAGGCGGCCAACGTGGACCGGGTCATCGCCGCGACGATCGCACGCGGCGCACAACTTCTGACCGGTGGCAGGCGGCAAGGTCTGTTCTTCGAGCCTACCGTGCTGAGCGGCGTTGCTCCGGGAATGCCCGCCTTTGACGAAGAGATCTTTGGGCCGGTCGCCCCGATCACGACCTTCCGTGACGATGCGGAGGCAGTGCGCCTGGCGAATCAGACCGAGTACGGCCTGGCCGCCTCGATCCTGTCCGCGGATCTGAACCGCTCCCAGGCAATTGCCGACCAACTTCGCTGCGGCATCATTCACATCAATGATCAGACCATTCTGCACGAAGTCTACGGCCCGATCGGCGGGCATGGAGCTTCCGGAAACGGCTACAGCTACAGCACTCTGACCAACGCCGAGCAGTTCACCGAGTGGCAATGGGTAACCTCGAGAGCGAAGATCGCAACTTATCCCTTCTAGGGCCAGGGGCCGCGACAGTGAGCGCTGACCGCGAGCTTTCGAGGTCGCAGATCCGGATCTTCGTGCTCATTGGCTGCCTGGTGTTGCTGGATGGATTCGACGTACAGGCCATGGGCTTCGTCGCGCCGGCGTTGGTCCGTGCCTGGAAACTCGAGCCAGCCGTCCTCGGCCCGGTGTTCAGTGCCGGTCTGCTCGGTATGTTGGTTGGCTCGATGAGCTCGAGCCTCGTGGCCGACCGGATCGGACGCCGCCCGGTGCTGCTCGCCGCCACGTTCTTTTTCGCTGTTTGTGTGCTCGCCACGGCGGCGGTGCACACCATTGCGCAACTGGCGACGTTGCGATTCCTCACGGGCTTCGGCATTGGAGCCGTGATGGCCAATGCAGTGACGCTGGCGAGTGAGTTTTGTCCTGCTGCCCGCCGCGCCTCGTTGTTGATGGCGATCTCGTGTGGTTTCACCGCTGGTGCCATTCTGGGCGGAGTGGTCGCAGCGGTGTTGATTCCGCACGCCGGCTGGCCCGCCGTATTCATTCTCGGGGGACTTTTGCCCCTCGCGCTCGGGCCGGTACTCGTACGCGGGTTACCCGAGTCACCGCAGTTCCTGGCAGCGAGGTTGGCCGCTCCAGCTGGTGTGAAATCCTCATGGCAGGATCTGTTGCGAAACGGGCGCGGCAGGCTCTCGCTGCTGCTGTGGTGTGTCAGTTTTGCCAACCTGTTGAACCTGTTCTTCCTGTCGAGCTGGCTGCCAATGCTGGCGAGCCGGATGGGCTACAGCGACACGCTGAGTGTACTGATGGGTGTCACTCTGCAGTTGGGTGGCATCGTGGGCGCTCTGGTACTCGGCTCACTGATAGATCGTGTCGGATTCTTCCGGGTGTTGGCGCCTGCTTTCGCCCTGGGCGCCGTGATGATCGCCGCAATAGGGCGACCAGGCTTGCCGCTCACCGTGGTGTTTGTCACCGTGCTCATCGCCGGCGCCTGTGTCGTAGGGGGGCAACCCGGGATCAATGCGCTGGCTGCGTCGCTCTATCCGACGCGGCTTCGCGCTACTGGTGTGGGCTGGTGTCTCGGTATCGGCCGCGCGGGCTCCATCGTCGGTCCTATCGTCGCGGCGCAGTTGATTGCGCGCAACTGGTCTGCAGATGCGTTGTTTCTGTTTGCCGCCGTACCGGCGTTGTTATCTTCCATAGCAGTACGTGGAATGTCCCGGTTGAAGGAACCCAACTCATGAAATCAACTTTGGTTGCAGCCACCGTGGCAGCACTACTGAGCGTCTGCGTCGCGCGGGCTGCTGACTCGCGCCTCGACAGTGCCAAGGCCGGCAGCTACGAGGCTGAGCCCTCCCATACCCAGGTGGGCTTCTCGATCTCGCATTTCGGTTTCACCCACTATGCCGGGCTGTTCTCCGGCGCCACGGGGACGCTGCAGCTCGACCCCACACGGCTCGCCGCAGCCAGGCTGGATGTCTCCATTCCGATCGACTCCATCACGACAACCTCACCTGAGCTCACCGCGGTGCTCAAGGGAGACAAGTGGTTTGATGTGGCTCGATTTCCGCAGGCGAATTTCGTGTCCACCCAGGTAGTACCGCGCGCGCAGGGTGCGACGGTCACCGGGAATCTCACCTTGCACGGCGTAACGAGGCCCGTGGTGCTGCAGGTGCGCTTCGTCGGTGCCGGCGTGAATCCGCTCGACAAGGCCTACACGGTCGGTTTCGAGGCGACCGGCGCCATCAAACGCAGCGATTTCGGAGTGACGGCGTATCTGCCGGCGCTCGGCGACGAGGTACAACTCAACATCGCCGGTGCCTTCGAGCAACAGAAGTAGCTGTCATCTTCCCACGAGGATCACCGGCTTGACGGTCTTGCCGGCGAGGCTGTCGGCCGCCGCCTCGTTGATGGCCGAAAAGTCGTAATAGCGAATGAGCGCGTCGAAGGGAAAATCCCCGCGGGCATACAGATCAATGAGCTGCGGAATGAATCGATGGGGCAGGCTGTCTCCCTGCACGATTCCCTGAATGAGGCGGCCGCCCTGGAATATATGGTTGATATCAAACGCTGCCCGAGTTCCTGGAAAGCCGCTCACGAGACCCAGTCGGCCCATCGGTGCGAGTGCGGTGATCGCTTGCTCTATCACAGTTGGAACACCGGAGGTGTCCAGCATGAAGTCCACGCCCCCGTGGCTCGCGTCCCTGACCAGGCTCAGGGCGCCTTCGGCTCTCCCGTCGATCACGTGCGTCGCGCCCAGCTTGCGCGCTATCTTCAGCCGTTCATCAACAATGTCGACTGCGATCAGCGTGGCAGCGCCACGAGCCTTCGCGGCGAGCAAGGCGCTCAATCCCACCGCTCCAGCACCATAGACCGCAAAGCTGCTTTGCGGCGTCACATTGAGTGAATTCATTACGGCACCGGCGCCGGTCTGCACCCCGCAGCCCAGCGGCCCCAGGCTCTCGAGCGGTACATCCTTGCGTACCTTGACGGAGTTGCGTTGATTGCAGACCGCGTAGGTAGCGAACGAGGATTGCCCGAAGAAATGATCGTGCAACTGATTACCACCCGAGTCGGTCAGGGCAGGGGCGCTGTTGCCGGCTGCGCCGGCGAAATTCAGCGCAAAAGATTGCTCGCAGTAGGCGGGATGACTGCCTGAGCAAGCTGCGCATTGACCGCAGTGGGCGAAGCTGAGAACGACGTGGTCACCGATCTCGAGGTTACGAACATCGGCGCCTGTTTCGACCACGACTCCGGCACCTTCGTGACCCGGCACGAGCGGCAATGGGACCGGAATAGCTTGATCGCGCACCAGGATGTCGGCGTGACACATCCCGGTCGCCCGTACTTCCACGATGACTTCGTCGCGAGCAGGGCCGCGCAGCGATACCGACTCCAATTCGAAGGGACCGCCGGCCTGACGCACTACGGCGGCCGTAATGTTGCGTTGGGCCATCGGCAACCACTCCGTCATCTCATGTTGGATACTGCTTTGTGAGGTACCCTAGGGTGTTGCCGTGACGAGGTCTTGATGGAGATCCGCGCATTTGGCATCGACGCTGGCGAGCGCCGCACTGACAGCCTGCTGCGCAGCTTCCGGCCCGAATGCGATGCCCTCTACGGGGATGACCTCAACGTTGGTGATACCGATGAATCCGAGTGCTGCCTTGAGATAGGTGTCCTGGAAGTTGAATGCCTGCATGGGGCCCTCGGAGTAGCGGCCACCGCGCGCGACAACGAGATACGCCTTCTTGCCCTTGACCAATCCTTCCGGCCCTTGCGCCCCATAACGGAAGGTCACGCCAGGGCGTACCACATGATCTATGTACGCCTTGAGGGTCGAAGGGATACCGAAGTTGATCATGGCAGCCGCGACAACCAGGATGTCCGCGGCGAAGAGCTCCGCCAGCAACTGGTCGGACAGCGACAATGTCGACTTTTGTGCGCTCGTCAAATGGTCTGCCGCGGTGTTGCGGGCGATGGCGAAGCTGTCGTCGATGTGCGGCAAAGGCTCACGTGTGAGGTCGCGCACCTTGAGGTTGGATCCGGGGCGGCTGGTGAGCTTCTCGGCGAGGTGGCGGGCTACGCGGGTCGAGTAGGAGTCCACGCGCGGGCTGGAGGTAATCAACAGAACCTGGCTCATGTCGGTGTCCTTGGAAATTCAATACTCGTGTTGTAACTGCGGAGACAGCGTTCTACGCCGCATCGACGAGAACGATCTCGGCGGTTTCCAATGCTGTGATTGAGATTGCCGGTTCGCCGGTGATCGCGATGCCGTCGCGCTCGCCGACGTGTTGTTCATTGACCATGACGCTTCCACGGGCGGGCACGAGATAGCCGTATCGCCCCGATGACAAGGGATACTCAATGCTTTGTCCGGCCTCAATGGTTGCGCCGAGCACGCGTGCGTCTGCATCAATCTGCAAAGCGGCCTCGTCCTCGGGAAATCCGCTGGCGAGCGTCACGAGTTGTCCGACGCGCTGCGCATCCGCAAAGGGTTTGGTTGACCAGCGCGGATCGATTCCGCGGTGGCGAGGCAACAGCCAGATTTGAAACAGCCGCAGTGGTGTATCGCTGCCGTTGTATTCCGAGTGTCGAATTCCACGGCCGGCGCTGAAGGCTTGTACGCTTCCGGCGCGAATCTCACCGTGACCACCCGAGTTGTCTTCGTGTTGGAGTACGCCTGCGCGAACGTACGTGACGATCTCCATGTCCCGGTGTGCATGCAGCGGAAAGCCGCTGTGCGGAGCGATTTCGTCGTCATTCCAGACAACGAGACAGCCTAGTGGCGTGTGCGACGGGTTGCCCTGCCGGTCGACAGCGAAGTGGTGTCGCGCCTTCAGCCAGCCGTGATCCCCTCCCCCCAGAGCAGCCCAAGTTCGAAGTTGCAGCATGTCATCAGGCTATCCGTGCAACAGTTTTTTATTCAGAGGCCAATTTGGAGAAGACTGTTGTCGAATTTAGAATAATAATGTCGCCCTGATCGATGAGGTGCGCACCCTATGGACCCCTTCGAAGACCTGAACAATCTCTACTTCTTCGCCCAAGTCGTGGACTTCGGCAGCTATACAGCGGCCGCGGAGGCACTCGGCATGCAGACCTCGAAGCTGAGTCGGCGGGTCGGTGCATTGGAGCGTGAGCTCGGAGTGCGGCTGCTCAATCGCACCACGCGCAAGTTGTCCCTGACCGAAGCGGGTAAAACGTTCCACCGTCACTGTGTGGCGCTGATTGCTGAAGCGGAGGCGGCGAAGGACGCGATCCAACAGACGCTGTCGTCCCCGCGAGGCGTGGTCCGGGTGAGCTGCCCGACCGGTCTGCTTCAAGGTGGCGTGGCCGATATCCTCGAGCGGTATCTCACAGCGTACCCACAGGTTCACATTGCACTCGAGGCCACCAATCGCCGGGTCGATGTGGTGGAAGAGGGAATCGACATTGCGATTCGCGTCCGAGTGCCGCCGTTGGACGATTCGGACCTGGCCATGCGGTCTTTCGGTCCCTCGGAGATTATTCTGGTGTGTAGTCCTGCGCTCGTAGCGATGCATGGAGAGCCGCAGGCGCTCTCAGACGTTGAGCGGATGCCGACCTTGTCGATGCGGACCGCCGGGAAAGAGCACATTTGGCGATTCCTCGACGCGGATTCAAAGCCGGCCGAGCTTATTCACAGCCCACGCCTGATCACTGACGACCTTTACACTCTGCGCCACGCAGCCATTCGAGGGGTTGGTGTTGCGAGCCTGCCCAGAGTGCTCGTCGCGGATGATTTATCCAGCGGTGCGCTCGTTCGATTGTTGCCATCCCTGAGGTTTCCAACTGGCGTAGTGCATGCTGTGTTTCCTTCGAGGCGCGGGATGGTGCCGGCGGTTCGCGCGTTTCTCGAGTTTCTGTCGGAGGGCTTCGCGTCCAAGCCGTGGCGGTGAGGGCGACTGCGCCATCAGTTGTGGCGCTGTCGTGCACTGCGCCCTATTCGAGTCCCTCAAAGATGACGTGGGCTCCAATCCTTCGGGCGGTGGTTGCCGTTGCCGTGCGGTACCTTGAGCGGCTCGCCCGCGATGTGGTCCTGTGGAATCGTTGGAGCGAGCTGCGGGAGATTCTTGACCCGTGCCTGGGTTACCGCTTCAAATCCGGACGCCAGCGTAATCAACTTGGGCTCACTGAATGCCGTGCCGAAGAACGTAATTCCGAAGGGAATTCCGAACACTTGCGCCGCCGGCACCTGAATGTATGGATAGCCTCCCGGAGCGCCGAGGCCCGAGCTGCCGAAGACAAAATGATCGCCATACAACAGGTCTGTCGACCAGGCCGGGTTGTCGGTCGGCGCGATCACCGCGTCGAGGTGGAACTGTGCCAGCGCGGCGTCGATGCCGTTAACGGTCGCGGCCTTGTCAATTGCCAGCGCCTGGTTGTACGTCGTTCCAACTGGCACGCCGAGGTTGGGGTTGGTCTGCGGTGTATCCGGTCCGGGTAACAGCGCTTGGGCCTCGGTGAAGACGTCCTGACCCCAGAACGGCATCTCCGCGTCTGCGTTGTCATTGTTGAAATTGATGGCATTCTGCAATGTTCCCTTTGCGACCGGGACACCAATTCGAGTTGCAAAGTAGCTTTGCACGTCGCCCTTGAAATCGAATTCCAGCACCAGCGTCTCCCCCGTCGCCGACGGAAACGTGAAACCGGCAGCGTCGAGATCGACAACGGTCGCACCCGCCGCCTCGATTGCCGTCAGTACATCATTGAACGCGTCGATCACCTGTTGTGGCGCGTTGTCGAGCCCTATCTGACTCCGCACCAGGCCCAGCCGTGCACCTTTCAGGCCGTTGGGATCGAGGAACTTCGTATAGTCGGTCGGAATGTTCGCCGGCCGCGTAAAGCGGCCTTGCCAGCCAAGCGGCACTCCACCGGTAGCCGAATCGCGACCGTCAAAAATGCGGCTCTGAATGACCCCTAACGCCGCGGCCGCATCCGCTACCGTACGCCCATGTGGACCCACACTATCCTGTGTGTGCGAGATGGGCACCACGCCAGCCCTACTGGTCAGGCCAACCGTTGGTTTGATGCCGACCACATTGTTGGCATTCGCCGGGCATACGATACTGCCGTCGGTCTCGGTGCCGATGGACAGAGTCGCGAAGTTGGCGGACTCGGCTGCACCCGACCCGGAGCTCGAGCCGCACGGGTTGCGATCGAGCCCGTAGGGATTGTGAGTCTGCCCGCCGACGGCAGACCACCCGCTGACAGACTCGAAAGAGCGGAAATTCGCCCATTCCGACAGGTTGGTCTTGCCGAGGATCACAGCTCCTGCGGCGCGCAGATTGGCGGCCACGGTCGAATCCTGGAGCGCGGGCGTACCCTGCAGTGCCAGGGATCCCGCGGTGGTCTGCATTCGATCGCCCGTGTCGATGTTGGCCTTGAGAAGCACCGGAATACCGTGCAGCGGCCCCAGCACTTTGCCCTTGCGTCGCAGACCATCCGCCTGACGGGCGATCGCCAGCGCGTCCGGGTTCAACTCAATGACGGCGTTGACTCCGACATTGCCCTTGGTGGGCTGGTCGAGCTGCTGAATACGCTGAATATAGGCTCGGGTGAGCTGCTCGGAGGTCAGGCGTCCAGCGGCCATCTCAGCCTGAAGCTGCGCCACGGTCGCCTCGAGAAACGGAAATCTGACATGGTACGGGTCGTCCGCGATCGTCGCGAACGGTGCAAGCACAGAGACCAGGAAAACAATCCGTCCTGCCATGCGCGGTGTCATTTGCTTCTCCTCCTGAGGCGGGGGCGCAGGCGGGGCGGCAAGCGCAATGATCGGCTCGGCTCCCTGCGCGGCCTTGTTGTTGCTCGATGCGACCTGTTGGTAGTTGTGCGCGACGGCGATGCTACGCGCGCCAACATATAACTTCAATCGTTCGACTGTTTATCCAGCGGGAACGGGGTGCTGGTCATGGCGTTTCCGGTCAGCTGCTGAGTGCCCCCCACTCGGGGGATATGATCCGACCGGTCATGTACACAGGATATGAGCGGGGTTTACCTCAGCTGCGCTTGAAGGAGCACTCACTTGAACAATCCTGTACGTCGTATCGCCATCGTCGGCACCGGGGTGATCGGCGCGAGTTGGGCCGCCTACTACCTGTCCCGCGGCTTTGATGTGGTTGCAACCGATCCGGGTCCGAATGCGGAGAAAGCCCTCCGGGAGTATGTCGACGAGGCTTGGGGCTCTCTGACGCAGATTGG
>Ga0307510_10010977_pt1 | contig 10769 bp, 6 predicted proteins | sample 12_EM_MG_FD_207224 | JGI IMG/M metagenome (GOLD analysis project Ga0307510, IMG submission 207224) | Populus trichocarpa ectomycorrhiza microbial communities from riparian zone in the Pacific Northwest, United States - 12_EM | ecosystem: Host-associated > Plants > Roots > Unclassified | place... | reverse complement strand
TTTTATTGTCATCACGTTATACACACACACACACACACATGCTGTCTTTGACTTCGAATCTAGAAACTAATTTGATCTTTAAGTTATATAACAGGCGACATGCTTTTCTTTATCTTTCCAATTCGAAGTATAAACAAGGTTTTAACTCATCCCGTTCAGTATTGAAAAAAAAAATATTTCACTGCACATCAGGACTCATTTTAGTGTAGATTAAAATAGTATAATCACTAATTTGTCTTTTTTAAAAATAAAATTCAATAAAATTGCTATTAGGGTGAAATTATTCTATACCGTGCTGAACATTCCCCTGTAATTGTATATGTTCCCGTAGCAATAACATATTTTTATTCTGGCATTTATTTGAATTGTTGTTGACACTGATAAAGTCAAGAAAAACCTCTGAAATTATTCCAATATTGGACCTTGGATATAAAATAGTTCTGAATCGAATCTCTTTAAAAAGAAGATCTTTTGTCTCATGGTAGCCTGCTTTAGTCCCCTTACGAAACTTTTGTTATTGGGTTAGCCATACACTTTACATGTTTTGTCTTTTCTGCATAGTCCATTAATAATTATCAGATTGATCAGTGACAACTCGGTCTTTTTATATTCTTATAGCATAGTATAATAACTAAATTACGCTTAAAAATAAATTTTATTTAACCGGCATATAGAGACGATTTTGAATTTTCACTTTTAAAAGCATGGTAAAATGACTAATTACCCATGAAAATAAAATTTCTTTAGTTGCTTCCAAGAGCTTTTTGTATTTTTATCATTGTTTTTTTGTTATAATTAAGTTGATTGGGAGAACAATTTGATATTTTAATAAATATAAAATATTATTTAAAAAACAAAACTATTTAGCGTGCATTACATGTGTTTGTATTTTTCACGTGGCGCACAAGGGGATGACAATAAAAACTGCACAAGCAAGCCACCAAAATAAATTTAAGAATAAAATCTCCAAAAGTTCATACAAAAAGAATGTTTTCTAATGTTATAAAAATAATGTTATAACCTTATTAAAAACAAAACAAAAATCAAATGGAATTTAATAAAATAATATCCTAAAAATCTCTAATTAATTTATCATAATTAATTGCAATTAAAATGAGAAAAATACTATTAAAAAAAAAAGTTCAGACATCTAGGTTTGGGTGAGTAAGTGTACTTAACCCGTAAATAAAAAGAGCAAGCATGTACGCCCACCCATTAATTCTTTTTTTTTACTTGAAGTGGGCAAACGACCACCTTCTTAGTCCCCAAAAAAATTTATCTTATAAACCTTTTTTTACTTGAAAATACTTAAGATACATCTCATAAATCTCAATAAACTCACATTTAACTTCAAAATAATTTTTAATCATTCATAAAATCAAAAATCAGCCTGAAACAAAAAAAAAATCATGAGTTTCAATCTACTTTTTTCAGTAATTTTAGAACTTGAAAGTCGAAAACACCTAAAACTCATTTTGTTAAATGAACTAATTAGCATTAAGATTAACTTTTTTTAGTTGTTAAAATGTTAACTGGGAGCAACTTTCTTTTTCCTCCACTATTTTTCAATGACTTTATCTAATGTCTCTCAAACTCAGGGATTGAGATGGAAACAAAATAAAATTTTGGACTAAAACACAAAACTATCTAGCTAAAGAGACCAAAGATGAGATTTGCAGAACTCTGAGGCAAATTTGTCAACAAAGCAACCTATGAACAGTGTTTTTAAAAAAAGCCTCCACCTTTGTGTTATGTCAATTTTGGTCCCCTAACTTTTGTTTTTTCGGAAGCAATAAAACCAATTTTTTTCTTGTAAAACCGAGCATAAACCCAACGTTGTAATGTATTTTTAAAACTGTGATAACCCTAAAAAAACAAACTGAAATAAATGATCAAAATCAATCTCCATTAAACGCAAAGTGGAAGGACAAAATTGAAGGAAAAAAAAAGTTGGATGACCAGAGTGGAAAGAAATACTATTATAATCACGGAGTTTCCCTCACATTTTAGGTTTCTTGTTAATTGTTAATGTTCTTCCTTGTGACAAATTTCTGTTATACAATCTATTTATCCTCCAAAATTATAATCAAATTGCTTCTTTGTAGGGGGTTGAGTTTTTAGTTTCTGAGTTTACCGTACAAAATCTGAAAACCCTTCTTCGAGTTTCTTGAAACAGAAAAACTGGTAGACAGATAGGAATTACATCATCAGGTGAACCGTTTATTTTATCTTATTTCGTTTTGAGAATTGCAGTCTTTCAGAAATTCTTCGTAGTCTAAAATCGAGTAGAAATACAATTTACGAAACAGAATTATATTATGAATATGACGATTCAGTGCTGCTAAGTAGATTTTCTAAGATCATTTAATCATGTTTCATTACATTTCAGTATCCTTGTTAACATGTAAAGGAGGCCACGGCCACGGGCGATTTACAAATTTATTGCAGGAGTATGTGCCCCAAGAGGTCAAACAACGCTAGGGGAATCAAGGATCACAATCATGGAAGCAACACAACTTTCTGACACAATATAAGATCTGAGATGGTCTTTCCATGCCGGTCGATCCTACGGGAGCAGTTGACGCCGCCATCTAGAATGTTCCGGACCACAATATTCAAAGACTTGATTCCCTTGACTTCATAAATTTCTACATTAACATGTTCACTCACCCATTTGTCTCTCTTCATTGTGGAAACCGAGTCAGGAAATGAAGAGGTGTTTAGAAGAGTTGAGACAACTTCCTTCACCCACTGGGGTGTTATAATTAGCTTCAGCCTCTCAATATCAGAGGGGAAGTGCGGGATGATTGAAAAATTCATGTCATTTCCTTTGTCTCCAACTCTGCTATGAGCTACAGAATAAAGAGGAATCTTCTGGCCAGATGGAGCGGGAGAGGTCTCGATTACTGGTGAAGAACTTTTTGGATGAGGTGGTGATAAAGGGTCGTGCCAAATAGTGGTTTTCACTAAATTTCCAAGGTCAACTTCTTCCTTATTTGGACGCATTCCCTTCCAGCTCTTTACTCCAGTCCGCCAGAAAACACTTTCACGCTCAACCTGAAAGCACAATAAACTTCTCGATGTAAGAATATCTCCCAATGCCGACAGAGAATTCAACCTCCCTCGCAACATGATCGGATTAAAAGACTTGCGAATTCAAGGTTGATTAAAGTCATATAAAAGGAACAAAAAGAGGGTTCAATAGCAAAGGGGAGCAATAGGAACAGAACATAGTTATAACACTAAATTTGTAGTGGAGATGACAGATGAAATGCAGTCAGATTTCCACATGACTCCAGCAAGCGAAACTGAATTGGCTAGCACATCCTTTCAAGTAATGATATTGACTAGCACATTGTTTCAGGTAAATATCAATTGCAGATAAAATTTCAGAGGCAAAAGATGCACAGAAAGAGAGAGAGAGTACCAATTGCTTTCCGAGAATTATCTCTTTCTTGTGTCCAGTGCTGCGACAGTTAAAAAACAAGAATGGTCACTTTCCAGCATTAAAAGGGATGCTAGGGAAGTAAGGAAAAACTAATAAGTAGAATCTAAAAGTAATTTCCATGCAAATAAAGCCTTCAACCACGCAAACTCTGTATAAAATGCATCAAATGCCATCTTTCGCTTTCTTTGAGAAATAAAAATAAGCTATCAACAAATTCAAAACAGAAAGGTTTACCACACCCTAGTGCTGTTCTATCAGTTCTTTAAGAATTCTTTATTTCTTTTCTTTTCTTTTCTTTTTTCTATTTTCTTTTTTTTCAAATGAAGATCTTTTTTTTTAGTTACACTAATATTGTCTTCAAGTAAAACATAAAACTGTGCATAAAGTAGTCAAAATTTCATTTAGACAACTGTTGGTATTCAGTAAAATCCACACCCAGATGGGTTAAATCATTCCTAGGTTTAGAAATCTGACTAACTAATCCTAGAACCTTCTGACTTAATGATCAAATTACTTAAAAATCAAATTAGCTAGTGCAGAGGAAAAAAAAGGCTGACACTGAGAACAAGTACCCCTAATAACAAGATTGAGTTTTCCTTCTATTGGCTCATTCATCAAGATGAATATATAATGGTTAGTAACCAAGGCCTCATTGAAAAACTTCCTTAAGTGAGCTGCTTCTGATCTTAAAAACTATAAGAAGGACGAATTCAGAGGAAACTGACCTGACACCACCACCACCAGCTGGGCCATTTGTATATAAAGCCGTAAATTCTGTTTCAAATTGGACTGCATGCTCCTTCAACTCAAATAGTCCATCCATACGTAACCTTATATCTTCACAAGCACCACATGATATATTGTTATCATGAATGCTAATTGTCTTCAGGCTATCAAGTCCAATAATATATGAAGCAACATTACAGCTAACACCAGGAAATACTTCTTCCATCCATGACCTGACCTAATAAAATATGACAGAATTATGTTACTTCACAGACTGTGAAAAGGGAAAATAAAGAGACTTCTATGAGCTGAACTAGTCTCTTCAAAAGAAAAATCGGCATGATGATGGTCCTCGACAAATTTGGCAACAATTCAGTCATCACACTCTAGTTAACAGTGTGCTCACCAGATATTCAGCGGCTTTAGCACGTTTTACACACTCATACCCTCCATAAGATATCTCTCCCCATCCTTTCCATCCACAATCCTGATAAAAAGAAATCAAATAAAAAGAAGAAAGAAAGCAGCCAGAAACCAGGTGAATGCCCATTTGCTGACCAAGAAATGCTCAAGTATAAGCATATCATACAGCAATGATCAGCCCCAGATTTAGTAACATAAATGAATGAATTATAGGATATCCAGTAACCATTCATAGTGGTTTTAACTGCATTGTCCTAAAGAAAACATAATTTCTCTGCTAGTCCTCCTACAAACTAATTTCCAGATCAGTCAGTGAATGTATCATTGTGACCATTGTTGGCAGTGACTGAAGAAATGCCTCTTACTTGCACACTCACATATACACACAATAATACTATTATTCATAAATATATGGTATCATTCAAGTGACTAGAACGTAAATAATTCAGACTTCGAATGTGAAACTGCACTGTTCTCAGCAAAAGCTGAAACGAAAACAAAGCAGAAATTTGAGGCTGAACTAAAATGATAGTTACTTGTCAAAATTAATCCTTCTATTAGTTTATGTTGTGCAATAATTAGAATCAAATGATGAATACAAAAAGCTACCTTTGGAATCAAGCGCAAGAGTTCATCCGGCACTGAATTAACAGATGGTTTAGCTCCAGCACAGAGAACTTTATGAGCTGACAGTGAGTGAAATGAAACATTCCGGAAATCAATTACCTGCGTTTCAGTACAGCATTCCATCTTTCAGTTCTTCAATACTCTCACCTTTTGCAAGTTCTCAAATATGCACATCTAACTTACCACATCAGGGGTAATATAAGCACCTGGATCCCCAACCTCATAGAGAAGTTGTTGAGCACAAGTACTAAAATTTAACACCCCACCACTACCCTCTGCTTTTGCTACACAAAGGCTTCCATCGAAACTTATTTCTGCATAAGGAAGTGACAAGTCTAGGAGAGAAGGAAAAGAAATGTCTCGGTATTTATCACCTACAACAGAGCAAATTCAGAATATTACATCAATAGTATAAAATTTGACCAGTAGCTGCAGTTCACTCTTTATGACATATTATATCAATTCAGTACTGATCAAATAAAGCTAATCATGCTCACCTGGATGCATGAAGTATCCCCCTGTGAGTTGACAACCACACTCCAGGAGGTGGCCAGCCATAGATCCTTGTGCTAGCTCCTCTAAGTCATTCCAATTCCAACCTAGTTCATAAACCTAATCATATATATACCAAAGTCAATCAGATTGCTTTCTGAAATGGAGTTAAAACTTAAACAGCAGATTTGACAAAACAAGAGCACCCGGGCTCTACATATGAGAGTAGCTGTAAGTCATTGACTAGCACATAAGCAGCCAACCCATCAGCTGCATAGTAATCCAACAATCTAGCATTACAAATGAATACACAAATTGTCTGTGCTAGTATACTTCTTCCAGCGAAAGATGTCCGCTCAACCATACACTTGAATATCTTCATTTCCCTTGGCATTTAGTTAATGTACTTCAAAATATGCACCTCAACGTATAATCCTACTAGATGCTTAACATACCAATGACTAACATTTGGCCAAAAAAGGCCTCTTACAGTCATCCTTCTCAATGCAAAGATTTAGAAACATATAAAATAATGCAACAGTGTCGTGGAGATGCAGAAGAACTGATTTCATTAACTAAATTAGGAAAAGAAAAAATTACCAAGCTTCTTGAAGACATAGGGAGGAGGAGGAGGAGGATGAGAAGTAAAAATATATCATACCATCGGAGCTAAAAACAAGGCAGCATCGGCAACCCGTGAAGTAATGACAACATCTGGTTGATATTTCTCCAAACATTCAACAATAGGAGCTGCTCCAAGATAAGTGCTAATACCCTTCAGAGATCACAGCCAAAAATTGAGTTATTGTTTTGACTAAGGAAAAAATTGAAGAGAAATCAAGCTCCCCAAATTGGGTACACAGATGTCAACATTTTCTTGTTCCTCAAATTTGTAATCAATCATACGAAAAGTTTACCCCCTTTACTTATATTCATGAGCAGATTGAATTGTATACAAAACCAACAATAAAACTGCCCGTGTCAGTAACATGCAATGCCAACAGCAAATTAAGCATAAAAAGTAGAACAGGCTTGGATATACAAAAATAAAAGCAAACAAAAAGTACCGGATTCTTACACCTTCCATAATATAGGACTTCTTGGTCGACGATCCTGAACCTGAAAATGAAAACATCTTACTTCATATCCACATCCATTAAGCATTTTTACAGTAACGAATGACGATATCACCAATACCTAATTTAGCAGAAGAAACCTCATGAGCCACAGCAACAGAAACGCCAAGCCCCAAACTACTAGCTAATTCTACAACCTTCTCTTGTGCACCAACCGGATCCACTAACAAGAAAACCAAATATATTTAAGCAAAAAACAAATAATGATAATAATGATAATAATAATAATCCAATATTTATTCAATCTATTTTAATTAATCCTCACTTGCACCCATATTGGTGATTATACAAGTCCCTCTCTCCACAGCCAAAGGCAGTAACAATCGCATCCAATCCGTAACTGCCCGGAATTATTAGAAAAAGAAATCAAACTTAAAACAACAACATCACATAAATCAGAATGAGGGAGAGAGGTGACATTGCGTGAAGGAAACGTAACTGCGAGAATCATAACCGTCGCCACCAGAAATCATTATCTGATAACGATCAGCTAGAGTTCGCTCGGCTAAGCATTCAAGAACTATGTAGTTTAGCTCTTTGACTCTTTGGAGTAATTTAAGCGCTGCGGTTGGTCTGTCGCCGCCAAATCCTGCTCCGCAGCCTATGTACACCTTCTCTCTACGTTTTTTTGGTTTCTCTCTCTGCATTTATTTCAAATTTAAAATAAATTAGCTCCTTAATTTCATTGTCAGGTAATATAAAGTGAGAGGAGGAATGGGTTGCAGAAATTAATTGATTGATTAACTAACCAGTTTGATCACGCAATTGTGAATTTCATTCCCGTCTTGATCTTCTTCCATTGACAGGTCCGGTAGTAAGCTACACAGTACACACTAGTAATGGATAGGTTCGTTTTGAAGAGAAGCAAAAATGGAACTGAATTGCAAAATCAAAATCGCCACTTGGTTGTTGTTTGTAAGTGGCGTTATCAACAAGTTTTTTTAAAAAAACAAAATTTTTAATATATTAAAATAATATTTTTTTTTATTTTTTTAAATTTATTTTTAATTTCATAACAACAAACAATTTAAAAATATTAAAAAAATAAAACTAAAATAAATTAAAATTTTTTAATCATAAAACTGAACTACCATGTCAAATACCTCCTCAACTATTTGATAAAGAAAAACAAAGCTCATCTTGTAATTTGTTTTTTATTTTTATTTTTATATATTTTAATAATTAAATTTTATTTATTTTCAATTATATCTTTTATAATTATTTGACATTTATATATTTTATCGTATTTGATTTGTCATTATATTTCGAGATTGAATTAAAGATTAATTTTACAATAAAAAAAAGTATTAAAATATTTTTATAACTAAAATTAGAACATCAAAAATCAAAATTGATATATATATATATATATATAATCATGTTCAAAAGGCACATAAATGCTCAATTTGATCCCTCAAGATATATTTTGTTTATACCCGATCTATCTTTTTAGGCTTTTTATAATTCAGTTTGTTAATCTATTTTTTTCCAATTTAGTTTTTAATATTTATAAAAGAGAGAGAAAGTCTTAAAAAAAATAAAAGATAAAGTTTTTGGATGGTTAAATTCTAGACATTAATAATTGTGATTTTGATATTTCTGAATTTGTTTTTAAAATAGTATTTTATGTCTTTAATGATACTCGAAATGAAAGATTGGGCTAGAAAATAATTTTTTATTTGGTTTGATTTTAAATTTATTGTCCCATTAAAATATATATTTAAAGTTACTGATTCGTTTTATGGATACATGTGATGCTTTTTTCATTTTTTTGAATTAAATAAGGTTTAATTTTAAGTTTTTTGGATTAGAAAACTTGTTTCTTTACTTTTCAATCATCAAAGTTAGCTCAAATGATAAAAAAAAAAAATTATGGATGAATAATAAATCGTCAGGCCATTTGAATATGTGTGTGTGCGCGCACGCATTCATGGACAACATATCCTTCGTTTTTTATTAAAAGCAAAAGAGTATTTCCCTTACCTTTCAAGCTCCTACGTGTCAGACTTTATAGTTTTAGGATAAGCATGTGTATCGATCTTTTTAGCCTAGGTGTGCTAAGCTTTTTTTAAATTGCATTGAATTTTAATTTTTTATTACATTTTATAATTAGGATTGGCTTTAAATAAATCTATTCAAATGATATCTAAATAATTATCTGATTATATATAACATAGTTTTTAAATGATAAAAAAAACTTTATGATAATATTAATCATTATTTTTATAATAATTATATATAAACCTAATATGCTTAATGTTTTAAAAAATTTCCTCGTGAATATTAAGTGCAGATAAAATATTTATATAATTAGATTTTATTATAAATTCTTTATATGTTTTTTCTTAGTTTTTATGTTTTTTAATATTTCACATAGAAATTATTCATCTGTGATTTTATTTTGTTTTTTTATTCAAACTTTATTTTAAAAGTATAATAAGTTTTAATTTAAAAAACAAGATTTCTAAAAATGACATGTTTTTATAAAAAATTATGTTTTAGGATTAGTCAAGTAATTTGTTTTTATGCTCATGTATAGAGTCCTCGCAATGTTAAGGGAATATTTCATCGTTCAGTTGATGCTTGATTTGATAAAATAAGGTTTAATTTTATTGATTTATAAGAATTAGAGCTTTGAGAATCAAATTTAAAACTTCAAACAATATTGAGTTCTTTTTGTTTGCTAACATTAGCGGTTGATTTGCACCATCAAGTAAAGTTATTTTTGGTCACCCAACTTCTTTTTTTCTCTAGTTTGATCCTTTCAAGTTGATTTTATCTGAGATTTGACTTGGTAGTATATTTTTGTTGCCTAAATATAGGGTTTTCGCAATGTCAAGGAAAAACTTTCGTGCTCGATTTGACAAAATAAAATAAATTTATGTTTATGTAAAAGAATTAAGAGTTAAGAGACTAAAATTAAAACTGAAACAAATATAGTGGATCGGGATAAATGGTTAGGGTAAGTTGGTTGGTGTGTGCGTTGCACGAACCAAAAAGTGAAAGTTGTCTATCGCACTCTAAAGGCCTAAGTGGTGGATTCTAGTTATGGAACACGACCGTCCATTGTTGCATTGGATTTCTCGCGACAAAAGTTTCTAGATGAGGCTTCGCATGTACTAGTTGGAAGAGCGTAGCGGCTTGTTTTTTTTTCCTTCTTCTCCCTATGTTCTCTCCTCAGGATTTGTGTTGCTCTGTCAAAAATAAAAGATATCCAGTTATTTTGTTTTTGTTTTAAATTTGGTCATCGTTATTGATTGCTATTTTTTGCTACTGTGTCCTTTTTTTATTTTTATTTTCCAATTCAATCCATCAACATTTGATTTTTTTTAGTTTTTATATCAAATTTGATCCTTATTTTTTTTATTTGTTTTATTTTGGATCCTTTTTAAAATGTTTTTTTTTCAATTTTATCCTTTAGCATTTTAATTTATTTTTTATTAATTTTGGTCCTTATTCTTTTGATTTTTATTTGTTTTGTTTTAAAACCTTTCTTGATTAATTGTTTTTTTTTCAATTTCATTTCTCAACATTTGGTTGATTTAGAATTTAGTTTTGTGAAATTTTCGGGTTTGTTTTCTATTAGGTAATCTTGACCTTACGACCATGGACACGAGTCTGGAAGATTATCCCGAGTTAATTTTAATATTTTTTAGGTTTTTTTTTAATTTTTTTTAATTTCATCGTTTAATATTGGGTTGGCTGGGGATTGGGCTTTGTGATATTTTTCACTTTTCTTTTTATGGTCACGAGCTTGGTGCTTCAAGAGTACTTTAAATATTTAGGATACATTAAATATTTTTTTTATAAAAAAATAAATAAAAATTAATTAGCATTTCGATTTATTTATGGTACTTCAAGAGTACTTTAAATATTTTTTATAACAAATAAAAAAATAATAATAATTAGACATAGCC
>Ga0307510_10010976_pt1 | contig 10769 bp, 11 predicted proteins | sample 12_EM_MG_FD_207224 | JGI IMG/M metagenome (GOLD analysis project Ga0307510, IMG submission 207224) | Populus trichocarpa ectomycorrhiza microbial communities from riparian zone in the Pacific Northwest, United States - 12_EM | ecosystem: Host-associated > Plants > Roots > Unclassified | place... | reverse complement strand
AGACGTAGTTGCCGGAGACGATGCCGCTCGTCGCGTGCGAACCGCTGAAGGCGACCGGGACCAGCGGCGCGCCCCAATAGGCCTTCGAGCGATCCTCGCGATACTCGATCGCACCCCAGACCTTGAGGCTGTCGGAAACGCGATAGTTGAGCTGGCCCGACACGTCGAGCGTCTTGGTATTGGTGTCGTCGGCAAAGCCGTTGAGCGAGGAGCGGCTGATGTCGAAGCGGTAGTCGAGGCCCTGCACATTGGTGCTGCCGCCCGATCCGTAGTGGGAGCGGAACGAGTTCAACGAATCCCAGGAGAAATCCGCCTCGCTCCGGATCGCTCCGGTGCGCGGCTGCTTGGTGACGAAGTTGATCGCGCCGCCGGCGGCTCCCTCGCCCGACATCAGCGAGGCCGGGCCTTTCAAAATTTCCACGGCCTCCAGATTGGCCGTATCCGTGATCCGCGAGGTCATGTTTTGCGGACCGATCTTGATGCCGTTGTAGAGCGTGTTGATCTGGCTGTTGGTGAAGCCGCGCATCGAGAAGGCCGCGGGCTCGGCCGGGTTGTCGCCGGACGTGACGCCGACGGCGCCCTGAGCGACCTCGGAGACGGTGCGATAGCCCTGCTCGCGCATGGTCTCGGCTGAGATCACCTCCACGGTCGCGGGCGTCTCGCGCACAGTCAGGCCGAGCCGCGAGGCGCTTTCCGCAACCGCATTGCTGTTGAGCGGTGTTTGCGCGGTCGCCGCCGCCACGGCGGGCTTGGGCGCAGCCGGTGCGGCTGCTGGCCTGCGCGCCGCCGCACGGCGTGGGCCCTGCGCTTCCCGGGCGGCAGGCTTGGCCGGCTTGCGGGATTGGGCGGGCGACACCTCGACGGGCGGCAGCGGTTCGCGGGCCTGCTGCGCCAGCGCGGCGGGCGGATCAAGAGCAGCAAAGGATGCAAGCGCGGCGAATGCGAGCAGGACGCTGCGCGGTCGTGCAATACGAATGGAAGACACGGTCTTGGACCTCGGTATGACGTCAGTGGCACGTCACAGCGAACCAGGTCCCACCTTCGGCTTCTCAAGCCTTCCGATGAAGCCGAATGTCTGTACTCCCCGACCGACATCTTCGCGTGTGACCACGGCTGACGGCAGGTCTCCTGGCTCGCGGGTCAATACCTTGCGTCGCCTTCCCGGGACCGAGATACCCAGTGGCTCGTGACGCAAGATTCGCCGCTTACAGTTGCGGGGGCAGCCACGGCATTGGGGACAATGTCCCCGCACCGCATTCCCTTTTCATCCCCTCTCGGGGAAACCGTCACGTCCATCTAGGATTACGGGCAAGACAGAGTCAATGTACAGATGCGGCGTTATTGCCACAGCGACCAACTTCCTTGGAGATAAGCATGGAAGGCGAGACCTTCCTCTGGCTGATACGGCATGCCCCCGTCGACGGCGTCAAAGGGACGATCCATGCCGCAGACGCACCGGCCGATCTCGGCAATCGCGTGCAACTGGACGCGTTGCGGCAGCGCCTGCCGCGGAACGGTGCAAGCTACGCAAGCCCGTCGCGGCGCACGGTCGAGACCGCGCGCGCGCTGGGGCTCGAGCCGGCGTTGGTCAACGAATTTCGCGAGCAGGATTTTGGCGACTGGACCGGCCACCGGCATGACGAACTCGCAGCAAGCGGCGGCGAAGCTTACGTGCAATTCTGGAGCGATCCGGCGCACGGGCGACCGCCGGGCGGCGAAAGCTTTGAGGATCAGGTCGCGCGTGTGCGGCTCGGTCTGTCACAGATCGGCTCCGGATCAGCAACGCTCGTCGTGCATTCCGGCACCATCCGCGCTGCGCTCTGCATCGCGCTGGACCTCACACCACAGGCCGCCCTGCGCTTCGTCATCGATCCACTGTCTCTCACGCGGATCGACCGGCTCGCGACCGGCTGGCGCGTCGTCTCCGTCAATCAGCGCGTGGTGTGAACCGGATCAGTCGGGGCGATCCGGCACATTGGCCTGCGCGAAGGTCGCCATGCCGTTGTGAAGGCTGCAGGCGAGCCGCACCAGCGGCAGCGCGATGGCGGCGCCCGATCCCTCGCCGAGCCGGAGATCGAGGCTGATCAGCGGCTGCACGTTCAGCGCGCGGAGCACCAGCCGATGCCCCTGCTCCGCCGATTGATGCGACGGCAACAGGAAAGGCTGGCATGACGGATTGAACCGCACTGCCGCGAGCGCCGCGACCGACACGATAAAGCCGTCGATCAGCACGGGGATGCGGCGCTGCGCAGCCGCAATGATCGCGCCACAGATCGCCGCGATTTCGAGACCGCCGACGGCGCACAGGATGTTTTCGGGCGAGGCCCCGGCAACGCCATGCCGCGCAATCGCGGCATCGATCACGCGTGCCTTGTGCGCGCGGCCGGCCGCATCGATGCCGGTGCCGCTGCCGGCGATCTCCTCTGCGTTCACGCCAAGCAGGCTCGCCGCAATCGCCGCTGACGTCGTGGTGTTGCCGATGCCCATCTCGCCGAAGATCAGGAGATCTGGCCGGCCGACCTCAGCACGCACCACGGCACGTTGGCCGGCTTCGAACGCAAACGCCAGCTCCGTCGGTGTGAGCGCCGCTTCAACGCTGAAATCGCGCGTACCGCCGCGCGGCTTGTCGGTAACGACACCTGCCATCTCCGCCTCGGCCAGCGTGCCGGCGTCGACAACTTCCAGACTCGAACCAAGCTCGCGCGCCAGCACCGAAATTGCAGCACCGCCGGACGCAAAATTCGCCATCATCGCGATGGTCACGGCTTGCGGATAGGCCGACACACCCTGCGCGACGATGCCGTGATCGCCGGCGAAGATGATGATCGGCACCTGCGCGGCACGCGGTTGCTCGGTCGCCTGCAGGCCCGCAAGCTCGATCGCGAGCTGCTCCAGCCGCCCGAGCGCGCCGGCCGGTTTTGTCAACTGCGCCTGCCGCGCGATCGCCGCCTCGCGGTGGACGGCGGAGACATCGGGACACTTTTGATAGACCCATTCGGGGAGCATGCTGCCTCGCTTACGGCCTGCGCTTGAGAATGTAGCTGTCCATGATCCAGCCGTGCCGCTCGCGCGCCGCTTGCCGCAGGGCGACGATGCGTGGGCCGACCTCGATGAGCGCGCCGGACATGATGATCTGATCGGGCATGCCGAGATAGGCGCCCCACCAAATCTGCAAGCCTTGCGGATCGAGTGACTGGAACGCGGTTCCGCCGTCGAGCATTACCACCACGGTGTCAACACCTTGCGGCCAGCCGCCTTCGCGCAGGCGGCGCCCTGTCGTGACCAGGAACGGCTCCCCGATGTCGTTGAGCGGCAGCGCATGCGCCGCGCACAACGCCTGGATCGAGGTGATGCCGGGCACGACCTTGATTGTCGGCGAGGGATCGAGCCGCCGCGCGATGCGCAGCGAGGAATCGTAGAGCGAGGGATCGCCCCAGATCAGCAGCGCAACCTTCCCGTCACCCTCGATATGGTCTGCAATCGTCTGTGACCAGGCCGCTGCCACGGCATCATGCCAATCGTCCACGCCCTTGCGATAATTGGCTTCACCAGCATCGCGCACGGGAAGATCGAACTCGGCGATATCAGTCGTTTGATTGGTCAGTACATCCGCGCAGATCGTCCGCCGCAAATCTGCGAGATCGGACTTCGCCGTCCCCTTGCGCGGGATCAGGACGAGATCGGCCGCGTTGATCGCGCTAATCGCGGCGCGCGTGAGCTGCTCGGGATCGCCGCAACCGATGCCTATCAGGGAGAGCGTGAGCATCGTGTTCGCGAAGGGCGGCCGCAGGGGCCGCCCGTTCGCTTGTCTCTTAGGCCGCGTTGTGCAGGCGCGGCGTGACGAGGCCGGGCGCAGTAACACCACGCAGCGACTTCGCCAGCGCCAGCACGCCGAGATCAGCCAGCGGCTCGATCACGATGACGAGCGCATAGGAGGCCGCGAAGGTCGCGATGTTGACGAGGTTGGTCGCACCAAAGCCGGAGCCATAGAGCGCCCAGAACGCGACCCAGGCGATGACGCCGGCCTGATACGTGGTCGAGAGCGCCAGCGCCTGACGATAGCGGAGATCGACATAGGCGGTGTTGCGGGCAATGATCCGCGTGGCGATCGCCTGGATCCCGAACAGCGGCACCAGCAGCGTCGTGACGTTCATGCCGAATTGCGGCAGATCGGGCGGCTCGAAGAAGATGCCCTGGAACAACAGTCCGAACGCAAGACCGAAGGCCGCCGGCGCAGCCCCGAACAGCAGGAACAGGGTCGAGCCGAGGATGAAGTGCACCTCGGACACCCCGACCGGGAAGTGCGGCAGGATTTCAAAGAAGACGAACACGAGGCCCGTGGTGGCCAGCGTCCGCGCCGCGAACGATGTGATGCCCTGCTCGCGCACGGTCTCGACCGCGAGCTTCAACGCAACGCCGGCGACGGCGATGCCTGTTGCGTAACTCAACACGAGCTTGGCGCCCGAGACTATACCGGGTTCGATATGCATGGCTCAGTTCCTTCCTGCCGTCACACCCGACGGCCTTGGCCTCAAAACACGCACGGCCGGTCTCCTGGCTCGCGGTTCACTGGGGTTCTCCGGCCTTCCCGGGCCTTGCGGCCCAGTGGCTGATCGGAGCCCCTCACCGCTTACAGTCGCGGGGGCGGCTGGGGTTTTGGGCGGCGCAACCGGGTCCGCCCACCCCCATTCCCGATTATGCTCCGGCGGTTTGCGCCGCGTCGAGCACCATGCCTCTCCTGTGTGCCCCGTTCGCAAGCCGGGCGTCAAGGGGCGCGGGCGGCTGAAGCCGTCATGACGGATAATCGCCCGCAAGCGCGCCGAACAGGATCACGGCCGCCGTCGAGGCCGCGCCGCCGCGCGCAAGCTGCTCGGCAAGCTCGGCAATCGTCGTGCGGACCAGCCGCTCGTCGGGGCGGCCGAGGGATTCGGCAAACAGCGCCGGAGTGCTCGGGGCGAGGCCGTACTCGATCAATTTTGCGACAAGCGCCGGAAAGGTGCGCCGGCCCATATACACCACGGTGGTCGCTTCGGGATCGGCCAGGGCCGCCCAGTTCAAATTCTGCGGAAGTTCGCCGGTGACGTCGGCTCCCGTTACGAACTGCACGCGGCGCGAGGTGTGGCGCCGGGTCAGGGGAATGCCGGCTTGGGCCGCGGCCACGCAGGCCGAGGTGACGCCGGGAATGATCTCGTAGCCGATGCCGGCTTCGCGCAGCGTCTCGAGTTCCTCCTCGAGCCGGCCGAAAATGCCGGCATCGCCGGACTTCAGCCGTACGACGCGCGACCCCGTCGCAGCGTAATCGACCAGCAGGCGGTTGACGTGGTGCTGCTTGGTCGAGGGCCGCCCTGCCCGCTTCCCGACCGCGACGAGATTGGCGCCGGGCCGGGCCAGGTCGAGGATCGCGCCGGAGGCAAGATCGTCAAAGAGCACGACGTCGGCCTCGCGCAACCGGGCGGCGCCCTTGAGCGTAAGAAGGTCGGGATCGCCGGGGCCGGCGGAGATGAAAGTGACAAAACCGCTCACCGGTCCTCCGCGATCAGGTGGAAGAACGTGCCGGTGGCGTGGCCCCGGCGCGAGCCGGTCTCGGCGATGACCGCGCCGGTTGCGTCGTGCACGACCGCCAGCGGCGTATCGGGCTGTGCGAGGATCGTCGAATAGTGGAATTCATGGCCACGCAGACGTGCGCCGGCCTGGTGCCCCGGCATCGGCGCGGCAAGCGCGGCGAGACGATAGCCCAGATGCATGCGGCGTTTGGCAAAGCTCGTCTCCAGTCCGAGCAGACCCGTCATCTCGTGGCTGATGCCGTCGGCGTCGGTCAAAGCAGTTCCCAGCACCATATAGCCTCCGCATTCGCCGTGCACGGGCCGTGTCTCGGCGAAGGCACGCAGGCCGCTGCGGAAGCGCGCATTGGCGGCGATCGTCCCCGCGTGCAGCTCGGGATAACCGCCGGGCAGCCAGCACACATCGGCGCTGGCATCAGGTGCTTCATCGGCGAGCGGTGAGAATGTCGCGATCTCGGCACCCGCCGCGCGCCAGGCTTCCAGCATGTGCGGATAGACGAAGGAGAACGCGGCATCGCGGGCCAGCGCGATACGCTGCCCGGGCGGCGTCACATTCAGGCCGTTCGCGGAAGGTTGCGGCGACCAGCCAGCGGCAGAGCGCAGCACCGCATCGAGATCGACATGCTCGGCGACGAAGCGGGCGGCCTCGTCGATCAGCTTGCCGATCTCGGCCTGCTCCTCGGCCTGCACCAGGCCAAGATGTCGCTTCGGCAGGCTGATCTCGGCATGACGCGGCAGCGCGCCGAACACAGCGATACCAGCATCGTTCAGCGCACGCCGCACGAGATCCTCGTGGCGCGGACTGGCGACGCGATTGAGCACGACGCCCGCAAGGCGTAGGCCGGGGCGGTAATCGCGAAGGCCTGCCGCGATCGCCGCCGCCGTCTGCGCCTGTCCGGAGGGGTCGATCACCAGCACCACCGGCCAGCCCAGCATCTCCGCGATGTCAGCGGTGGCACCGGTGCCGGAGACGCCGCGTGCGGCAACACCGTCGAACAGACCCATCGAGCCTTCGGCGAGCACGACATCAGCATCCGCACCGCGGCTGACGAGATGGGCAATCGTCGCACGATCCATCGCCCAGCTATCGACGTTGACGGAGGCGCGTCCCGTCGCAGCGGCATGGAAGGCGGGATCGATATAGTCGGGCCCGCTCTTGAAGCACTGCACGTTCAATCCGCGATTGCGCCAGGCGCGCGCGAGCGCCAGCGTCAGCGTCGTCTTGCCGACGCCGGAGGCAGGTGCGGAGATGACGAGGCCTGCCGCCATCACGACGCCTCCGGAAAGCGCGGCTCGGCGCCGACCGGCCGATAGCGGCGGTCGTAATCGGCAGCGTAGAGGCGGCTCTCGTCAAAGTCCGCGGCGCCAAGCGTCTTGCCGACCAGGATCAGCGCGGTGCGCTCCATCTCCGTGCCGACGGCTACATCGAGCGTCGCGAGCGTAGCGCGGACGATGCGCTGGTCCAGCCAGCTCGCGCGCCATACGATCGCAACCGGGCAATCCGCGCCATAATGCGGCGTGAGCTCGGCGACGACCTTGTCGAGCAGATGGATCGACAGATGGATCGCGAGCACCGCGCCGGTGGCGGCGAACGCGGCGAGCTTCTCGCCCTCGGGCATCGCGCTGGCGCGGCCCGGGGTGCGCGTCAGCACCACCGTCTGGGCAAGGCCGGGCAGCGTCAGTTCGGCTTCCAGCGCCGCCGCGGCGGCCGAGAAGGAGGGAACGCCCGGCGTCACGGTGTAGGGAATTCCAAGCGCGCGCAGGCGGCGGAGCTGCTCGCCCATCGCCGACCAGATCGAGAGATCGCCGGAATGCAGGCGCGCGACGTCCTTGCCCTCCGCATGCGCGGCGGAAATCTCTGCGATGATCTCGTCGAGCGACAGCGGCGCGGTGTTGACGATGCGCGCACCGGGCGGGCAATGCGCCAGCACGCCATCGGGCACCAGCGAGCCGGCATAAAGGCAGACCGGACAGGCGGCGATCAGGTCGCGGCCGCGCAGCGTCAGCAAGTCAGGTGCGCCCGGCCCTGCGCCGATGAAATGGACGGTCATGCGCCATCTCCCTCCGCGATCGCGGCGGTCGCAGTGCGATCCTGCGAGACCACCCGCGTCGCAATCAATCGCGCGCGCGGGCCAGCCGCAGCAAGCGCTGCGGCTTCGGCGACGGATCCTGTGCCGAATTTCTCCGCGACGAGCTTCGACTGCGTCGGCGTGTCGATGCCGGCCAGCATATCGGCCGAGATCGCCTTGATCGGCACACCACATTCGCGCGCGAGCTGCTTCAGCACTTCGGCATCGGCCTTGTCGCTGACAGTTGCCACCGCCGCAAGGCCTTCCGGGCCGCCGGCCGCCAGCAGCGCCTCACGCAACGAGGCGAGCGTTACGTCCCGCTTAAATCCGAGTCCGGCGACCTTCATCGGACCGCACTCCACTGCACCACGGGCCGCGCAGCCTCCCAGGACCGATAGCGGCCGAGCGGACCGGCATGTGCGATCTCGACCCGCATCAATTCGCCGCCGTGGCGCTGGTGCAGTTCGACGAGAAGTGTTTCCGTTTCCAGCGTCACCGCGTGTGCAACGATCCGCGCACCCGGCGAGAGCCGTGACCAGATGGCGTCGAACATCGCGCTATCGAGGCCGCCGCCGATGAAGACCGCATCCGGCGCTTCCAGCGCTGCGAGAGCTCCGGGCGCGGTCCCCGTGACAACGGTGATCCGATGCGCCAATCCGAGCGCCGTTGCATTGCTGCGGATATTCCCGGCGCGATCCTCGCGTGCCTCGATCGCAGTCGTGGTCCCGCCGCACAGCGCCCACTCGACCGAGATAGAACCCGAGCCGGCGCCGATGTCCCACAGCCGTTCGCCGGGACGTGCCGCCAGGGCGGAAAGCGCGAGTGCACGGATCGGCCGCTTGGTGATCTGGCCGTCATGAACGAAGAGATCGTCTGCTAGTCCCGAGCTGCGGGGTATGCCCTGCGCGCCTCGCGCCTCCAGAGCCACCGCAACCAGGTTTCCAGCGAGCTCGCCCGCAAAGCCGTCAGCACGATGCTCGACGACGCTTTCACGGGGGCCGCCGAGCGCGGCAAGGGTCAGAAATACCGAGGCGCCCCACCCGCGCTCGGTCAACCACTTTGCGAGATCGCTGGCGGCCCTGCTATCTCGCAGGAGGCAAATGATCCGCGCGTCCGGCGCGAGATGCGGTACGAGGCGCTCGAAGGGCGCCGCGTGGAGACCAAGGCACACAACGGCTTCGAGCCGCCAACCCAGCCGCGCGGCTGCAAGCGAGAACGTCGACGGCGCCGAACGCGCGATCCACTCACCCGCTTCAAGCTTTTCGGCGAGGCTTGCGCCGGCGCCGTACCAGAACGGATCGCCGGAGGCGAGCACCACTGTCGGCCGGCCACGGCAGCTCAGCACGACGTCCGCATCGAATGGTACCGGCCACGGGCGCCCGCGCCCCGTCACGCCCGCAAGCGTGAGATGGCGCTCGCCGCCGAAGACGGTTTCGGCATCGCTGAGCGCCTTTCGGCTTGCCTCGGACAGCCCGGCAAGGCCATCTTCGCCGATACCGATGATGGTCAGCCAGGGATCAGCCATGACGCGCGCCCTTATTCTGGGCGGAACCGCCGATGCGAGCCTGCTCGCCGCGGCGATCGCGCGCGCAGGCATCGACGCCGTCTATTCCTATGGCGGTCGCACCCGCGCGCCTGCCGATCAGCCGCTGCCGACCCGCATCGGCGGTTTTGGCGGCGCGAGCGGACTGGCCGACTACATTCGCCGGGAGAGCATCACGCATGTGATCGACGCGACGCATCCCTTTGCTGCCGAGATGAGCCGCAATGCCGTCGAGGCGTGCGCGGAAACCGGCGCGCCGCTGATCGCGCTTGAACGCGCGCCCTGGGCCAAGGCCCCCGGCGACGACTGGTTCGAGGTCGCCGACGTCAACGCCGCGGTCACCGCGCTCCCCGAAACGCCGGCAAAAATATTCCTCGCCATCGGCCGCCAGTACATCGCGCCATTCGCGAGCAAGCCGCAGCACGCCTATACGCTGAGATTCGTCGATCCGCCCGAGGCGTCCCTGCCCTTCGCCGCCGATGTGATCGTGTCGCGCGGACCGTTCACGCTTGAGGGTGAGCTGGAGATGCTGCGCACGCGCGGCATCACATGGATCATCGCTCGAAATTCCGGCGGCGACGGCGCGCGCGCCAAGATCGACGCGGCCCGGATGCTCGGCCTGCCTGTGGTCATGATCTCGCGACCGCGTCTGCCCGAACGGTTGCGGGTCGAGAGCGTGGCCGAGATCATGCAATGGATCGGTCATCGGACCTGCCTCGGCGCATAGACCCAGCGGCCGACGCGGCGCGTCTGCGAATTGCCGATGATCACCAGCGTGCGCATGTCGGCCATCTCGAGCGACGCCTCGTTCAGCGTGACGGTCTCGATCCTCTCGTCGGCAGCGCTGATCGCGCGTGCGAAGATCACGAGGCGGTCGCCGCAGCCGGCGTCCTTCAGCACGGCAAGCGCGCGGCCAAAACCCTCCGGCCGGCTCGCTGAACGCGGATTGTACATCGCGATGGCAAAATCGGCTTCCGCAGCGAGCCGCAGACGCTTCTCGATCACCGCCCACGGCTTCAGATTGTCGGAAAGATTGATCGCGCAGAAATCATGGCCGAGCGGCGCCCCGGCGCGGGCGGCTGCCGCCAGCATCGCGGTGATGCCAGGCAGCACGCGGATCGGCAGCTCCTGATATTGCGGCGTCTGTTCGAGTGCCTCGAACACGGCGGACGCCATCGCGAAGACACCGGGATCGCCGGAGGAAACGACGACGACCTGCCCGCCTTCGGCGGCGAGCCGCAGGGCTTCGCTCGCCCGCTGCAGCTCTTCGCGATTGTCCGACGGATGCAAAGTGAGCCCGGGGCGCGGCGGCACGCGCGCGACATAGGGCGCATAGCCCAGAATATCCGTCGCCGTCGCCAGCGCGGCGGAGACCTCGGGCGTCACCAGCGCATCGCTGCCCGGCCCGAGACCCGCGATGGTCAGGGTTCCCATCATTCCGCGGCGTCCGGATGCCTGCCCTTGCCGTGTACGAGCACAATTGCAAAATAGGGACAATCGGCGGCATCGATCTCCGCGAGCCGCACCACGCGCTCGCCGGGCATGGTGCCACGCTCGACCAGCCAGGCGTCATCCAGCCGCCCAGCCGACGCGAGC
>Ga0307510_10010975_pt1 | contig 10769 bp, 16 predicted proteins | sample 12_EM_MG_FD_207224 | JGI IMG/M metagenome (GOLD analysis project Ga0307510, IMG submission 207224) | Populus trichocarpa ectomycorrhiza microbial communities from riparian zone in the Pacific Northwest, United States - 12_EM | ecosystem: Host-associated > Plants > Roots > Unclassified | place... | reverse complement strand
GCCCTCGCTCGCCCTCGCCCTCGTCCATTCCCGCCATCACCGCTCGTCACCGCCACCGCCTTCCGCTATCGCCGCCGCCTCATCACGTCAACGCGCCAACGCTCGACACCAACACACCGGCATCTACACTTCTCCCGGTCCCCATCTGCGCGTTCTCGAATCTTCGGGATCGCGGCCTTTCTCCCTCTCCCTCCCTCTCTTGTCACCTGGGGAACATCCCCGAACTCGGCACGCAGGCACCGTTCTGCATTACAATGGGCCATGGCCATCCAAGTCGACGTAAGGTCGACGTAAGAAACGCCGAGGAATGACAGAGAGTATGAACCTGGTTGCGAGCTCCGTCCTAGAGGGCCAGTTAGGAAATATATAGGACGGGTTAGGCCATCAGACATGGACAAGTTAAGGTGAATCGGTCATGGTAAAAAGAGTGGCCTGCCAGTGGGATTGCGATTATCCCCGGTCATCTATAAGCACTTCAAACTCCGACTTGGGCTGCGCCATGTGAAGTCCCTCAGGCGGATGTGCCTCTATTGTAGGCAATTGATTCGCCTCTGGATCCAAGTGCAGTTGCAGTTGCAGTACACAGAAAGGCTGACGGATGCCCACCGATACGCAAGCACCACTTCAACACCGGCCAATGCGCTTCCATGTCCTCGGACTCGGTCCCATCGGCACCCTCGTCTCCCACCACCTCTGCAAGTCCCTCGACACCACCAAACACGGCGTCGTGCTCATACACAAATATGCCCATCAGCTGAAGAAGGCGAGCATGACGGGCAACACCCTCAAGGTGGTGCGAGAGGGCGTAGTGGACACGTCGACGGCTTTCCGATCCGAGCTCTTCCAAGCAGCGCAACAGTTCCGGTACGAGGAGAGACAGGAGAAACTCCTCGTCCGCGCTGAGAAAAAGGCACGCGCAGAGGGCGGCTCCGACAGCTCCAAAGCGAAACGCGTCTCCCCGTCGTCTATCCAAGACACCCTCCTTCTGATCGAGTCTCTCATCGTCGCCATCAAGGCGTACACGCGTACACGGTCGTCGACTCTGTCAAGGCCCTGGTCCCCCGGCTGACCCCCAATTCCACCATCGCCCTCCCACACAACGGAATGGGCGTCTACGAACGATTGGTCGAGGACGTGTTCCGCAATCCCGAACAGCGACCGCACTTCATCGTCGCCGCCAATGATCACGGCGCGTGGAACAAGGACCGCTTTCACACCGTCCACGTCGGCATCGGCTCCATAACGTTCGGAATCGTCGCAGATCCTCGGGGCAGAAATTTTTAGGCCTCGGCCGCGGACGAGGATGTCCCGACGCACGAGCGGGTGCTCTCCCTAGACGACATCATGTCGCCCCAAGAGTGCGACGACTCTCCCTATCACTCCCTGCGCAACACCGTGGCCGCCCTCTCGAACCTGTCGGGACTCGAGGCGACATGGAAGCCATCTCGCACGTCGAGACGGCGATGAAGCGCAAGCTCGCCGTCAATTCGGTCTCACGGCGCTCCTGGGCTGTCGTAACGGCGACTTTCTCGAATCGTCCGAAGTGCGGAAAACTATCTTGCGCGTGCGCGCCGAGGCGGCGCGTGTCTATGACATGCAGGCACAGGAAGAGGAAAGGTCTTGGAACGACCGCGAAAGATTCGGTCGCATCCCTCCCGGCTTGGATGCTCAGACACTGGAAGAAGAATGTCCGCGTGATGAGGGCTACCGCGGGGAACATCTCTTCGATGCTGTCAAATGTACGGACAGCTATACCGAGATATAATGCATGAATGGATACCTGCTAGGGCTCGGTCGATCGTTTGGTTTGCCAATGACGGCAACAGCGACCTTGCTGAACCTCATCAAATTGAGAACTGTGATTCCGTTGAATCGGTTAGTCTACAAGTAATGCTGGATGAGCATCACAGCAATTCATCATTGCGAGGTGGTGATTATTGATCAAATGTCACTTTTCAACCAAACACGGACACCCTGTGGTGATTGACCCACAAATTCGTGATCATGGCGCATAGTGCTGCCCACAGCTATATATTCATCTCAAGTCGACCGACTATCGATTCTTTCCTGTTACAGTGCTACTGTATACAACAAACCAGCACCCAAAGCACAGAGAATGTCTCCAACGGCCCGTGTCTCGGCAACTCTCCTTGCGGCTTCTTGCTGGGCCCGCTGCCACACATTGCGCGCCATTTCTTGGGCCCCGGTAGCAACTGCCGATTGCGCACACGCGCCACCCGTTGTATGTCCTCGGCCACATGAGCCATGGAACCACGCTGTGAATCCCAGTATGCCCTATAACCCACATTCCTGGACAGGGCCCGCAAATGATGCCCGACCTTGGGGTGCTCAACGAACATCGGATTGAGCGAATCCAGGAGAGAAGCGAGGTCATTAGAGAGGGAGATATTAGGGTCAGTCGGCGCGTCTACTAATTCAGGGGTAGGTGGGTCGGGAAAATCCTCAGACATACCCCATCGTGTCTCCTCCCCAGGACCATCAGAAGATGAAACGGGACGAACCTGGGTGGGTGTCCTACAGTCACGGACAGGTGTGGACGTGGCGGTTCGAATATGCCAGAGTCCATCGGCCGCAAACCGTGTACCTGTACATGGATTGGCGGCTACTTCGGCGTCTCATTTGTTATCACAGACTCCGAGGACGAGACATCGTCAGAAATGGAGGGACGTGGTTCGCGGGCCCTGCACTTACCTTCGGAGGAGAGGTGATCCATTTCGGATGTGAATTCGTTCTCTTCGTTATAGTTCTCGTCCACTGCCTCGACGAAGGCATGAAGAGGGTCCGTCTCGCGATCTAGGGGAGATGAAGTGAATATGTCATTGAATGGAAGGTGGTTATGGTCCACAAATACGAAGGGAGTAGGTTTCCCGGACGTGTTCCGTGTGGAAGATTGCGGAGGAGACGTGGGCTCGATGAAGTTGTCGGTATCGCGAATAGAACCGAGTCGGACCGCGCGGAGTCTGATGGGTTGATTGGCTTGAATGGTGTTATCGACATTGGAGTTGTAGAAATCGCATAACTCTCCCTGTGAACTCAGTGTGACCGCATCGCCATGCAAGTCGACCTAACCAACGCCGAGGAATACGACAGAGAGCATGAAACTGGTTGCGAGCTCCGTCCAAGAGGGCGAGTTAGGAAAAGATATAGATAGGACGGGTTAGGCCATCAGACATAGACAGCTTAAGGTGAAATGGTCCCATGGTAAAGAGAGAGTCCTGCCAGTGTGATTGCGATTGTCCCCGCGTCATGTCCATAAGCACTTCAAACTCCGACTTATGTCCCTCAGGCGCGATCGTCGGCAATTGATTCGCCATCCAAGTGCGCTCGGAACCAGTTGCAGTGGACAGAAAGGCTGACGGACGCCCTCCTGCCGATATGTAGGCACTTGCGCTGCATATACCCCCATATATGTCGCTCATTCTGTCAACATCGTCGTTTATCTGAAATGAGCCGCTCGCTCACAAAAGTAAGGTAAGAAGAGGTGGCCCAGCAAAGCTTATTCGTTCCCGTTCCGAACCGATACCTGACCAACCAAACATGGTTTCGCGTGTGCTGCATGCATGGCATCCTATTTTACATGGTCCTCTCCTGGACATCTGATCATTGGATCTCCGAATAGCACACCTACGGTACCTTACATTACTCGACATTTTCTTGTTCTCTTATTCATGTATATAATCATGTACTTCCTTGTCAGAATGCAATATTCTTCGCTCCCCTGATTCTGTCTGACATCTCTATAAGCTATAAGCTGGTTGCACTCCGAACATCGACGCATTCTCTCTCCTCGCCCCTCATCATCTCACTCCGAGTCTGTCATCGTCTCGTTTTAGGGATGACCGACGTCTTCACCCTCGCTCGCCACTACGCTATTCAACGACCCAGTAGGCATGGTCTAGCAATTCGACTCGGACCTCGCCCCGGACCATTTCAAGCAATCACCTTGCGTCCAGCATTGGGATATGTAAGACATCGATGAGGCGGTGCAATTCACCTTCACCATAACCCCCGTGCACGTCCCACTCTCACTATCATTTCCGAGCAGCCAACAAATCCCCTTTCTAAACATTTCATTTCTTCCCTTCTTGTGATATGGCTCACCAATCCGAATCCTCTCGCTTTCAAGCCCTTTTTGAGCATGCCTTGCAGACTTATGAGGAAAAGGCGCGCGTCTCTTTGACACAACATCCCCTCGCCATCAAACTTCAGACTTGCGACTCAGTCGAGGCCATTACTGGCCTTTTGCAAGATCAAGCACAGGCATTCAGAAATTTGGAAGGAAGCGACAAAATCATGAAGTCCCTCAAAACGACTGTATCAATTCTATCCAAACTTTCATACCCTGCCTCCCTTGTTGATGCCTTTGGTCTAGTACGTCAGAAGGGGCTCATGCATGTCTCACACCTCTGACTTTTTATTTACAGATATTCCCGCCTGCAAAGGCGATACAGGCTTGTATCGCTATCCTACTTGACGTACGTGCCGTTCTCCGGTTCATATGGAGATGACCTGCTGACGTCTGTGTGATTCAGTCGGCCAAGGGCATAATATCCAACTGCGACGCACTCGTCAACTTGCTCGAGTCGATCGAACACTTCCTAAACCGGCGCAATATCTATACACGAATCCCTCCTACGCCCGCAATGGACGAGATAGTTATCAAGATTCTGGTGGAGCTGATCTCCACACTCGCTCTGGTGACAGAAGAACTCAGGCAGCGACGATCAAGTGAGTCCGTTCTCGCCGACGTTTTACTTTGCTCAGCGACACGCAGTCAAATTTGTGAAGAAATTTTTCAAGGAGAAGGACATCGAGGCTGTCCTGGGCAGGCTTGACCGACTGACGCAAGACGAAGCCCGGACTACTGCAGCTCAAACGCTCTCTATTGTCCACGGACTGGTCCAGAATATGAGGGAGTTCATGGATGGTGAGCGATGCACTCGGATTGTGATCCGCCGTATTGAATACCCCCGTCTCTAGACGGGAAAGCATCCATAGACGGTGTCCGCTCAGACCTTAGTACGTTTTGTTGCGACATCGGGCCAGTTCCGTGTTTTACTGAGCGCTAGGGATCCTGCATCAAACGGCAAGCGAATTGAACAAATTGAAGAGTAGGTTATCTCCTGGCGTTCACATTACTGCATGAAGGCGCTGAGGTTGGCTGGCAGGGAACCAGTTGCTAGGAAATATCCGAAGTTGGCTCTCTCCGCCTGATCCATGGAAGAATCACAATATCGGCCGCAGATCACGGCACAGTGAGACTGGGACATGGTTCCTCAACAGCAGCACGTTCTCGGAATGGAAAGCACCTGGACCGAGTTCGCTACTCTGGATCCACGGGAAACGTCAGTTTGCCGCATATCGCTTGCTCTTTCTCAAAACTGACGGGTTTTTCCTTTCATAGCGGGCGCTGGCAAGAGTGTTCTTTGGTTCGTTGACCCTTCTGTGTTCTCATCTTGATAACTTATGCTGTTTATTAGTTCCACAATCATCGAGGAGATCAAGGCTATCCAAATGTCTGGGCTGGCGTCGCTCGCCATGTTCTACTACGATTTTAGGGAGGATGAAAAGAAGGACCTTCGTGGGTTGCTCTCATCGGTGTTATTCCAGCTCTGCGATCAATCAGATTCCTACTATACTATCCTTTCCACATTTTATTCCACACACCGCGATGGTGCCCAAAGCGCTGGCGACGACGAACTCATCCGATGTCTGAAGGACTTATTGGGTCTCCCAGGACAAGCTCCCATCTATCTAATTATAGATGCGTTGGACGAATGTCCGAACACATCTCTGCCGTCTCAACGCGACCAAGTCTTATTGCTTCTGGAGGACCTTGTCGACTCCAAACTCCCAAACCTCCGCATCTGCGTCACTAGCCGACCCGAGACCGATATCAAGCCTATTCTTGAATCCTTAACTTTCTGTTCTGCTTCTTTACACGACGAGAGCGGACAGAAGGAGGACATTGAGAACTACATCAAGTCGATCGTAAACACGGACAGAAGGATGCGAAAATGGACATCGGTGCACAAGCAACAAGCAACTTGTGATCGATGTTCTGACAGAAAGAGCTGATGGGATGTAAGGCGTTTATACTGGATTTTTTCACGACACTCATTCACACCTCGTAGGTTCCGGTGGGTGCATTGCCAACTGGAGTACCTTGCTAGGTGCCTCCCAGGGCGTATCCGGCATGCCCTGGACGAATTACCATCGACACTCGATGCGACATATGAACGCACGTTACAGGAGATCGACGGCACAAACTGGGAATTTGCACGACGGCTCCTGAATTGCGTCGCGGTGGTTTCCCGCCCCCTCCAAGTCGAGGAACTGGCGGAGTTCCTCGCATTTGATTTCAATGTGGGACAGATTCCGAAATATCGCGAGGATTGGCGCCTCGAAGATCCGGTAGATCAGGTGCTGTCAACGTGCTCCACATTGCTTTCCCTTGTCAACGACGAAGACTCCCAAGTAATACAATTTTCACATTTCTCGGTCAAGGAGTTCTTGACCTCTGCCCGCTTTGCCGAAAAGTGCAACACGATTTCCATCCGCTACCATGTTTCTATGACACTCGCTCACACGCTCGTTGCCAAAACATGTCTTGGTGTTCTATTACACCTCGACAAAGACGTCACCAAAGGCACCCTTCTGAAATTTCCTCTGGCTGAATATGCTGCAGAACACTGGTTCAAGCATGCCCGTTTTGAGGGCGTGTCAGAAAATGCGGAAGAAGGAATGTCACAGATATTTGACCGGAGAAAGCCACATCTTGCGGTTTGGCTCTGGATATTCAACCCAACTATGCCCTGGTGGGAGCAAAACGAAAGGGAAAATGCACCGTCGACACCCCATGGAACGCCGCTACACTACGCCGCGTGTTGCGGCCTATACGACGTTGTGAAAGTCCTCGCCACTGAATATCCACATGACGTGAATTCTCGAAGCTTCATTGGCGAGGGAACGCCTTTGCATCTAACTTCACAAACGGGTCATGTGGATGTGGCCCGGCTCCTCATCAAGCACGGCGCTGACGCGGCAGCCCAGGGCAAGGACGGGACGACTCCGCTGCATCGGGCGTCCGAAGAGGGTCATGTGGATCTGGCCCGGCTCCTCATCGAGCACGGCGCCGACGCGGCAGCCCAGGGCAAGGACGGGACGACTCCGCTGCATCGGGCGTCCGAAGAGGGTCATGTGGATCTGGCCCGGCTCCTCATCGAGCACGGCGCCGACGCGGCAGCCCAGAGCAAGGACGGGAAGACTCCGCTGCATGGTGCGTCCTTACGGGGTGACGTGGATCTGGCCCGGCTCCTCATCGAGCACGGCGCCGACACGGCAGCCCAGGGCAAGGACGGGACGACTCCGCTGCATGGTGCGTCCTTACGGGGTGACGTGGATCTGGCCCGGCTCCTCATCGAGCACGGCGCCGACGCGGCAGCCCAGAGCAAGGACGGGACGACCCCGCTGCATCAGGCGTCCGAACGGGGTCATGTGGATGTGGCCCGGCTCCTCATCGAGCACGGCGCCGACGCGGCAGCCCAGAGCAAGGACGGGACGACTCCGCTGCATCTGGCGTCCGAACGGGGTCATGTGAATCTGGCCCGGCTCCTCATCGAGCACGGCGCCGACGCGGCTGCCCAGAACAAGGACAGGACGACTCCGCTGCATCTGGCGTCCGAATGGGGTCATGTGAATCTGGCCCGGCTCCTCATTGAGCACGGCGCCGACGTGGCAGTCCAGAACAAGGACGGGACGACTCCGCTGCATCGGGCGTCCTTATGGGGTCATGTGGATGTGGCCCGGCTCCTCATTGAGCACGGCGCCAACGCAGCAGCCCCTATGCGACGGATTTAGCAGCTAAATCAATCGACAATGGGGTTTGAACACGATCTGGTAAGTCGAGCATTGCATTGACCACTAATCCCATTGACCATTAATCTACTGGGTCCCCCCTTGATACGTCCACTCGAATCTACAACTTATAGCGTATGCCATCAATATCAAAAATTGGACGCAAATCGATGCAGGTCGGCATGTGACATGGGACTGTAAGTAGGGTGACATAGGCAGGTAGGTAGGAACATTCTCCGATTGGCGATCGAGCTTGACTCACCCCACATGTGCATACGTGGAGTGCGAGTATTACTATCAATTGGACTTTCCTTGAATGTTTCTTTTCATCTCTTCAGACATCGCAGTGTCAGTTTACCTCAGGGACAATGAGCCAACTTGAATGCGTGAGCCAGCGACCGTGATTTTTCTTTTTTTGAAGTGTTACGGAGCTTGAAGGGGGATCGTATCAGCGATACGATGGGACGTGGGCTTCTCTCGTGCGAGACTGCCTCGTTATCATGTCTTTCTCGGTTCGGGCGAGCACACATTCTCACTCGGTGGAATCACTGTTCATAGCAGCTGTCTTGAGGGGTATGTCGTTGAGGCTTTGTAGTACATAGTGTGCAACTCGACATGAACCTGCTGTTTCGAGAGCCAGCGCCGACATCAGTTTTACAACCCAGTCCATGTGAGGATAAGGGTCGAAAAGGCATGCAAAGGGAGGCCAGAGAGGGGCCAGAGATAGAGGACGCTGCCTGGGACGAGTGACTCATCGACGAAGAGGATGAGGTGATGTCGATGATGGGCTATTCCGAATAATTATTCTTTGTTACCTAACATACAGTCAAAGTAGTTACTAGAATCAAAAAATTCCGAACTTGAAGTCTTGAACGCAATTCAGAGCCACAACCCACATAGCCAAGGGCACCTCTGGAGTCGAATTCGCTGGCATGGCTGAGAGTGTCAGCGCTGCCACAAAATCCGACGCGTTCGGGCCAAGGCCCAGGGCGCATAACAGGTCGAGGCGCAGGCGCCACAAGCTACTGCGAAATGGAGAGTGAAGGCCTGAGGTGGCGCTGCTACCAAGTGGTGACCCGGGTGAGCACCATGACTGACCCGGAGCGCTTCGACAAGAGGGCAAGGACGAACTCGATGTACTCAGCCTGCTACCGCGCTGTGAGGGTACAGGGAGCCGATAGCGGGGGGCTGGCCGCTTTGAACGTCAGAGCGCCTGGAGACCTTGGCAAGAAGCACATTGGCTCGTCCGACTCGTTGAGGGCAAGCAACTCGGGGAGGAAACCCGAATATTTGGACTTGAAGAGGGCCTTCTGAGGCCAATAAAAGCGACCGCGGGCGATGTTGCCGGCCAACGAGTACCAGGCTGGGCTAAGTCAGCGCCAGGCCCATGATAGACGGCTTTGGCCCGGCTGTCATTCCACATAGCCAAAGCCCGGCCAAGCCAAAGCCAGGTCATGCTAAGTGACAAGCCGATTCGTAGTAGCACGAGTCGACGTGGGCTCCACGAAGTGGTTGGTATCGCGAATAGAACCGAAGTGGACGAATGCAGAATCTGATGTTAGAAATCCCTGACTCTTCCTCTGAACTAGAGCGACTCCGTCACCACCCAAGTCCACGTAAAAAATGCCGAGTCGGTTGAGAGGAATACGACAGAGTGCATGAATTCTCAAACTGAACTGGATCCATGAAGAAAAGACAAGAGAGTGAGCGTCCTGGGATTGCGGTTTCAAGTACTTTATGCCATGTTGGCGTAATTTACAATTTAGTGATATCCCGTGATCTTGCACAGTATCCGTTCCGCGTCGCGTCGACGGATTCACGAGTTGACTGGTAAGAGTCATCAGACCAGGCCTTTCTGACCTTCCCATATTCTAATCGAGGAGCATGTAGACACCGCTTCGCTTCGAGAGCAGTCCAGCACACACAACTCTGTTCACTCGCACGGGCCAATGCGCTTCCATGTCCTCGGACTCGGTCCCATCGGCACCCTCGTCTCCCACCACCTCTGCAAGTCCCTCGACACCACCAAACACGGCGTCGTGCTCATACACAAATATGCCCATCAGGTGAAGAAGGCGAACCTTGCTGGGAACACCCTCAAGGTGGAGCGAGAGGGCGTAGTGGACACGTCGACGGCCTTCCGATCCGAGGTCTTCCATTCAGCGCAACAGCTCCGGTACGAGGAGAGACAGGAGAAACTCCTCGTCCGCGCTGAGAAAAAGGCACGCGTAGAGGGCGGCTCCGACAGCTCAAAAGCGAAACGCATATCCCCGTCGTTCGTCCAAGACACCCTCCTTCCGATCGAGTCTCTCATCGTCGCCATCAAGGCGTACACCGTCGTCGACTCTGTCAAGGCCCTGGTTCCCCGGCTGACCCCCAATTCCACCATCGTCCTCCTACACAACGGAATGGGCGTCTACGAACGATTGGTCGAGGACGTCTTCCGAAATCCCGAACAGCGACCGCACTTTATCGTCGCCGTCAACGATCATGGCGCGTGGAACAAGGACTACTTTCACACCGTCCACGCTGGCGTCGGCTCCATAACGTTCGGAATCGTCGCAGATCCTCGGGGCAGAAATTTTGAGGCCTCCTCGGTCGCAGACGACGATGTCCCAACGCAAGGGCACGAGCGGGCGCTCTCGCTGGACAACATCATGTCTCCCCAAGAGGGCGACGACGACTCTCCCTATCGCTCCCTGCGCAACACCGTGGCCGCCCTCTCGAACCTCTCTGGACTCGACGCGACATGGAAGCCCATCTCGCACGTCGAGACGGCGATGAAGCGCAAGCTCGTCGTCAACTCCGTGGTCAACCCTCTCACGGCCCTTCTGGGCTGTCGTAACGGCGACCTTCTCGAGTCGGCCGAAGCGCGGAAAATCGTCGAGCGC
>Ga0307510_10010973_pt1 | contig 10770 bp, 12 predicted proteins | sample 12_EM_MG_FD_207224 | JGI IMG/M metagenome (GOLD analysis project Ga0307510, IMG submission 207224) | Populus trichocarpa ectomycorrhiza microbial communities from riparian zone in the Pacific Northwest, United States - 12_EM | ecosystem: Host-associated > Plants > Roots > Unclassified | place... | reverse complement strand
GTCAGGACGTAAGAAACGTTGCGACGTTGCGTCAGGACGCACGGGACGCACGGGACGCAGAATATCCGGCGCTTGCGTCAGGACGCAACGCCGGCGGATCAGACGCAAGATCCGTTTTTGCTGATGTTGTTGATTGGTTGGTTTATCGATTGGTTGGTTTGTCGATTGGTTGGTTTCTTTCTTGGTTTCTAATTTTTTTTTCTTTTTTCTTTTTTTTCTTTTTTTTGGTTTTCTGGTTTCTATGTTCCTTCGTCCTTAGGTTCTGTGATTATGGTTGTTTGTGTGCTTGGTTATCATACTTGGTTGTTAGCTCCCTTTGTTTCCTGCTTGGTAGTTGGCAGTTTGATGGGTTAGTCGCTTGATCCGTTAGCCGACTACCCCTTTGTGCCCTGCTTGCTCATCCCTCCCTAGTCTTCCCTCTTTTATGCTGGCCAGCCAGCTTCTGTTTTTTTCTCATTCTCATTCATTTACTCATTTAATAATGTATTATTTGGCTTAATCAAACCTTACACTCCTTTGCTTATGAGGTACCTCTGGCTGTCTGTAGAGGTAATCTGCAACTACTCCGGGATATTGACTTCGTTCCTGCTCCTTCTTTTTCGCCGATGCAAATCACCAGATTCCCGAGATTCCCTGTTCCTATCCCTGTTTTGCTCGATTTTTACTTCCCTCTCCGAGTACGAGTACTGTCAGGGGAGCCTGTGGGAAAGACCTAGCGTGCCCGGATATTCTTAAACTTGCGCGGTTGTTTTGTCTTGGCTAGTCATCATGTTTGTTAGTTAAAATGGCGGCTCTGGGGACAAGCACAAGCGAAGAGACGAGATCCGGAATTGTTCTGTGAATAGGACTTTGATCGGATGATTCTTTTTATTTTCTTTTCCATTTGATCTTCGGTCTACTGTGACATCAATAAACCTTCCTGCCAAACACCCACAAAAGAACGCCCGTACCCGGAAGTGATCCGTCAGTGCTGTACTGTAAGAACTCGAATAATTGGACCTCGCGCTAAGGCGTCTGAAATTCCCTCTCTTTGGTAGGGGGACGAGCGCACAGCGAAAACCAGCCCCCACTGCCCGAGCTGAAGACAGAAAAAAAAAAGAAAAAGAGCCAAACCTTACCAACAAAGGCAACTCCAACGTCGTAGCGTGAGGTTCAATTATTCGAGTTCTTACGGTACTAGCTCATGCGGTATTACACAGGAGGACAAAAGTGCATGAGTTCTTCCGCATGGCAACCAGCGAAAAAAAGCTCTTCACATCTGGAATAAAGGACACAGGGCACCGATCACCCCCACCATGCCTCCATGAGCCCCTTACATAGTGTCCCCGCATGCTTAAGTCAAGCCCCTCTTAGAACTAGCAATTTTTTCGGGCAAAAATTGGGGTCGGGCTAGGATTGTGGAGCCCAAGGTCCAGCGCTTCCATATTGATTATATTTGCCGGGTAACTTAACTTCCTCTCAGGAGAAGACTCACTTTGAGGTGCTTGGCTCGCACCTATTTCCACCATTTTTTGGCCTAGAAGACTAAGTTTTACAAGGTAATGCAAGGCCTCTGCAGCCTTATCAGTATTCTTTCTTTGGCATGTGCCGGTGTGTTGTGTTGCTGGCATTATGTTGGATTTTGACCTCGCAGGTGTTGGGGAGATTATTATTTTTTAGCTATGGTTGCGTTGTACGACAGCTCATGCACTTTTGTCCTCCGGTGTACTCGGGGGTAGCTAAAAGTCGGGCCCACCTCCATTACGAGGCGCGGAATTTGTATGGGGACTAATCCGGATTAGGAAATTCGAGTGATATCCTGTGAGGGTTTTTTGGTGGCGGCAAAAAGTCGGGACCGGTGACACAAGCACTTTCTCTGCGTTTTCTCAAGCAATTCGCTGCGCGAGTGTGTTCGTGTTACCGGGCCCCAATTACCCTTGTACCCGAGTACAATTAGCCTAAACAGGGTTGGTCCGCTTTCCGTACATCATTAAATAAATACCTTGGCTCGGTTAACTTTAGTCGTTGGCCCAGATACCGGCATAGCGCGATATCACGCTACGGAAACATACACCGAGTATCGCGTTCCCGGGCTTAATAATAATAGTGAGTTACTTGGTCTTGCTGTGGGGGGACTTTTTGAAAACCGAAAATCCGGGGTTTTCTGGTCTCCGTGGTGTTGTGGTGTGGAATGGATGCGAGGACATGTGCCGGTAGTATGATGTGTACACTCGCACGCCGCTATCCCGGATCGCGCTGAACAGGAAAAAAGTATGGGCAACTCCAATTTCTCACCAAATTTCATTCGTTGAACCGGAAAAAGGGGTGTTCGGATTCGTAAGAGATTTTGGGAAATCTTCACCCATGTTTGTATAGAATCTTGCTCTGCTGAACCGAATACCGAGGTTACCTTCAGTCAAGCTAGGTTGGAATAGGAATAACGGCGGGGTCAAGTGTAATAGTGGGAATTAAGAGTAGGAGAGTGAATAGATGAACTCAAACTACGGAGAGCCCATACCATCACAACTGTTAAGCATGTGCCAAATTCTCTTATGACTACAATGCCAGCAACGAACTCTGGATCGATAAAGAAGGTAGCATTAACGGCTTTACAGAAATCTGAGCTGTGCTGTCTTCGTGCCGAAAACCCCAAAATGAAGTTGTCAGATTTTGCCCTTTTGGATGCGTGCCCTCGGTGTCCTGATGGAAAGCCACTTGCACTTTCAAGCCTGTCAGATCATTTGAAAGGGTGGAGAGAAAGGGTTACGAAGGAACCACCTGCCGGTAATCTTTACCTGTGAATTTTCCATTACATGTAATACTAATCAGTTCTATTGTAAATCATAGGAACGAGCGGAAACAAACAGAAAGAAAGGCCGAGTACCTATCCATTTTTGGAACATTTTCTAGGGCTTTGGATAGATGCTGCCGAATATGCCGAAGTTCCTGTTACCGACGATATTATTCGTGTACAAGCAGGGATCATTCAGCAAGAGTTGGGCCGAGTGGGTGTTGATGAGCATTACGATGGTTTCGAGATGTCCAATGCATGGCTAAAGCAGTTCAAAAAAAGGCATAACTTTGGTAGACTTCAGACTCGAGGCCAATCAGGTGATGTGGATCAAGCAGCTTTGCTGACACAGCGCAAACACCTATCGGAGCACTTAGCAGGCTTTTCCCCTGAGGACCGATATAATTGTGATGAAAGTGGTCTTGTATTCAATAAACAACCTCAGTCATCAAATGTACATGTGGAAAAAGGGAAACAACTAGTAAGAGGTGGAAAGGATGATAAGGTTCGCATTACAACATTTCATATGGTGAATGAAGCAGGAACCGACAAGCAGAAGATTTGGGTTATTGGGCGAGCAGAGAAGCCGCTTGCCTTTCGCCAGAATAAAGTTAATCCCACCAACCTACCGGGAGTCTATCGTTACAACAAAAAGGCCTGGCTTCTAACTGCTTTGTAGTATGAGTTCTTACGTGGATTGAATGACGAAATGCGGATTGCTCAGTGCTCTATTGCTCTTGTTACTGATAACTGCCCCACTCATCCTCCTCCTACCTCACCACCTATTGACTACAAAGGACCAAAACCTCCGCTTCTTACACACATAACACTTGTCGACCTACCCCCTGGTACCCCCTCATTTTTGCAACCTCTAGACGCTGGAATAATCTCCTCATTCAAGGCAGCCTATCGAAGACGCTATGCACAGTTTATGGTTCAACACATCAATCAGTATGGTGAAGCACCTTCTAAATGGGATATTCTACAGGCTATTTACCTAATCGCGGACTGCTGGGAGTCTGTTACTCAGTCGACTATTATTCATTGCTGGAAAAAGGCTGGAATTACTGAGTTAACCCCAGTCAGTACCATTGGTGGGAGTCAAATCACCAATCAGGTAGCCGATGAGGAGATTGCCAGTATGGGACCGGTCGAACAGTTTTTCAACGTTGAAAGAAGAGAATGCTGTGAAGCTTTCAGTCACTTAAGCAATACTGGATTAGCCGACTTCCAAAATGTTGAATAATGCTTCAATTCCTACATTCCTGGCCTGGGTATGGGTAGCGAGAACGGTAACGAAGAAGCTCTCCACTCTCACTCTACCCCCGATGCCATAGCGATCATACAGGAAGAGGTTGCTTCGGGCATTTTACTCCGCTCAAAAGACCTACTAGACGGAAGTGAGTCTGAGGATGATGTAGAAAGTATTTTTACAGTTCCCTTGATTGGAGTTGAAACTGCCGCACATTATACATATGAGCTTGGACGGTATTTGCAAGCCCTTCCAACAACTCATCTACCCCTGTCCCTGAATTTGACCCTCTCAGTTGCGGAATCCATATGTTTTTCTCATAAGCTTCACTGAGAACTTCTTCGGTACTTCACATTCTGTTGCCAATCACCGGCGCGCATTCCACACAAATCCAGGTTTCTTTTGTACCTTTCCTATTTTTCTTAGCGGTTAGTTACTAGTTTGTTTGTAAGTCATTATTAAGCACAGAGGAGGTGCGAGTATACGGTGTTTGTATACTAGTGGGAGGATTCGCAGACATGGCCGGGAATGCTCGGAGAGCAGCACGAAGTATCCTCCGGAATATTGTGTGGGCATGGAGAGAGATTCTCCGCGGAAGGATCCCCACCAGTTCGTATATGTGGTCAGGTTCTGTGTATTTAAATGATGAGCTCCGCCATAGATATTCTGGATCGGCAAGCAACTATTCGATGAATATACAGACGTTTCCTCCTCTCGTACACTTTCTTTCTCTCTCTTATTGGCGTCTCTCTCGCAATCGGTCCCTTATAACAACAGGTTATGAGCCCGGACAGCGCTCCATAGACACCACAACACAACCGATTGCCCTTCCTCAAAACCCCTTGCCTATTACCCATACTTTACCATTTGCCAACAGCCCAGCTTGCAATGTCCACCGCGGCCTCTTCATCCACCAAGTCAGATGTCTCAACAACGCCTGCCACCACCTCCCTCACCCACTCTATTGAGAAGTTAGATGGGTTGATGGCATCTGGCAAGAGCAACTACCAAGCATGGAAGTGTCGGATTGTTCGGATCCTGAAAGAACAAGGGTTGCTCCCAGCCATTGAAGAGAACCTAGATAAAACCAATAGCAAGGCATTAGCACAGGACAACGCTGCATTCACCATCCTTACCTTGAATGTGAAAGACTCACAAATAACACATATACAGGAATGCAGCACGGCAAAGCAGGGCTGGGAGTCGCTTCGCATCGTACATCAGGGAATTGGTGCAAGTAGTCACATGGTCCTCATGCCAAGGTTGTGGGCGCTGCGGATCGTGGAGGGGGACGATATGGCTGACCATCTAAATAAGTTTAGAGAGTTAGCCATTCAGGTAGGAAGTCTATCAGCTAATGGAAAGGGGATCGACGAAAATGAATTGGTTACCCTCTTAAGCTTGAGTCTCCTGGAATCATATGAGCCAGTTAGTATAGCTCTTCAATCGCGGGCCGATAATGTTAGCTTCGACATCTTCGCCGGTCGGCTATTGCAGGAATCAGCCCGAAGGCAGGTAGCCCACAACACACAACAACCGGGCGGGCACAGTACCCCAGCTGCAGCATTCACAGTACGCGTTCCAGCTCATGGCCGACGAGGAGGACGCTTGGGCCAGGGAAGAGGGGGAATGCGCATGCAGACTTGTTAGGGGCACGGACTCCCCGTAAGGATTTACAGGGGAAAGTTAGCCTACCTTGGCGCCTACGAACTTTGAAGGAAAAAGATAACACCCCCCGCCAGCCCCAGCGTTGGGACGGCGCGTCATCACTGGCCGCCTGGGTAGTTGCGTCCCAACACCAAAGACCATTATCAATGGAACCCATCTTATAACACCGTATACGTCGCGGCCGTCCGTCCGACCGGATCCTGTTCGCAGGACATATGAGGGGAGACCTTCGGGCATCTGATGCAAGTGGAGGCAGGTGAATCGGACGACGGCGCATAAGGTTACAGACGCTTGAAGACAGACAGTCGGAAGGTTGGGTCGAAGGTAACAGGACGTGTTGCACGCAAGTTAGTCCCCTCGTACCTACTGGCACAAAGGCGTGTGGAGTATGAAGAAGGTAACTATGCCCAGTAAGTGGATCGGGTGCATCCACAGAGGACAAGTTGGTAAAAGATGGAGTCCGAGGGAAAAAGCCTATAGGTACGATCCCGAGGACAAGTCGTGTAATGCTGGAAGACCAGAATACAACATGCAGTTGCAGCTTGAATTCTCGACGGAACCAACCAAAGAACATTAGCCATCTTCTGTCCAGCGAGTTAGACTACCCTCGGTGAGCACGAGGGCAAGATAATTCGTAACCATCGTTGTCAACGGATAAACGGATGAGCTAACACCTGACGCGGTTTCCACACCATCAGGAATAATGAAAGCGCAGACCGATAAGTTGGCCATGGGAGCAAAAGGTGTGGTAGAGAGTTTTCAGGGTCTACAAGTGTTCGCACTCAGGTGAAGTTCGCAAAGTTGCGGGCAAGGTACTTAGTTAGTATAGAGTTAGCATGTATACCGCGATTGCTCAGACACGGAATATAAATATCCAAGTATCTTCCCTGCGATTAGAGACAACAAGCACGAAGAAGAGATCTTATCAATATACTAAGTTATCTACACTTTTATATCGTTACCAATACTTCGACGACAGATTCCGAAGTGAATAATTATATCTAGCCTACATTACTCGTGTCTTCTTAACGAGTTCTCCGATATAATTACGATTAAGGTCCTAGCTGTCAGAATACATCACGCCGAAGCAACCACCTAACAAGACTGGATTCTCGTTGGGATGGTACGACGCTTCGCCGAGAGCCGGGAGGGGTATTGCAACACCGAGAAGGAAAGGTAAATGCTTCTATTGCCACAAAGAGGGGCATTGGAAGCAGGACTGTTATAAGAGGAAGAATGATGAAGCGAAAGAGACCACTCACCATTCGCCAAATAGTCAAACAAGCCTGGCCTTTATCGTGGCTGCGAATCACAGGAAGGAAGAGGATCCTGGACGCTGGATTCTAGATTTGGGTGCAAGTCAGCATCTTTGTAGCCGCAAGAACTACTTCATACCAGGAACTTACCGGGAAATAAGTCAAAGGGAACTTGAGATTGCCAACGGATCAAAAATCGCTGCCGTTGGTATAGGTGAGATGAGTATTGGACAAATGCGCTTGTCTAGTGTACTATATGTTCCCCAAGTTGGGGGGAACCTGATCTCGGTAGCACGCCTAATTGATTCCGCATACGAGGTCAGCTTTGGAACTCAACTATGTACAATATCAAACAAAGGAATCCAACTTACAGCCCAGAGAGAAAGAAATCTCTACTACCTACAGGGGCAGCCAGGATTTGATACCGCCAACATCGGATTGGCAACAAACAAAGCGAAACCAGTTACCCTGGAAGTGTGACATCGAAGATTGGGTCACAAGACCCTGGATCAGAACACAATTCAATTCCTACAACCACGAGTTAGTGAGTTTGTGATCGAAAGCATTAAGCACAAGGAAAAGGCAAAGGAAATTTGTGGAACATGAGCAATAGGGCGGCAGCACAGAGAAGCGATGACTGGCACTCGGGAGAAGGCAGTGAAACTACTGGAGGTAGTCCACTCAGATATCTGTAGTCCTATGCAAGTTAATACTATCAGCGGTAAGAGGTATTTTATTACCTTTATTGACGAGCGGAGTGGGTGAATTGCAATAAATCTCCTCAAGTCGAAGAATGAAGCACTGAGGGCATTTCAGGCATATAAGATGCGGGCTGAAAAAGAAGCTGGTAAAGAGATTTGAGCATTCAAGCCGGATGGTGGTGGAGAGTATATCAACCATCAATTCAAATCCTATTTGCAAAACTGTGGAATCGCTCATCGAATTAGCCCACCATATACACCCAGGAATAATGGTCTTGCAGAAAGGGCAAACCAAACCTTGATGGAGTCAGCCCGTTGTATGATAGCCGATGCTCAAATGGATAAAGCCTTTTGGGGCTTTGCGGTTGCCACTGCAGCACACATTCACAACCGTATACCATCCAGATCATACGGAGATTTATCACCGCTTCAGCACTGGACTGGAAAGCCTCCCAGTATCGGATATCTGCGCGTGTTTGGTTCTGTAACCTATACACTAATACCGGCAGAGAAGCGCAGGAAGCTCGACCCAAAGTCAGCAAAATATATCCTCCTCGGATACGATGAGGAAGCAGGAAGTAAGGTCTACTGGGTGTACGACCAGGGAAGCAAGCGGATCTTTTGCTCAAGTAATGTGATTATCGATGAGGCAAGCAGAAATACTATCAGCGAAGGTATGGCAGAAGAACATGAGATGGAAATACAGTTACCGGAAGTTAGAGAAAAGGGGGTCGCCGAAGGAACCCCAGAGAATCCTGCCGAACAAGATAGTCACGTTGCAACTAGGAATAAACCAGACCTCTAAGGGTTTGGTAGCGATACTATTATCGTTAGACCTCCACATCATGATGATGAGTCTAGAGGGCGAATGGTTACTTTTCCAGGACCGAGGCGCTCCGAATGCTAGAGAAATCCTTCGCAGCACACCAACTCGCAAGTTCCTCGTGTTATGATTGCCCACCTAGACGAGCCTCATACACTTAGAGAGGCTCTAGCGAGTGATGATAGTGAAAACTGGTACAAGGCATGGGAGTCCGAAGTTGACTCATTAGTGAGAAATAATACGTGGGAGCGGTCACCGCTGCCAGCTGGCAGCGAAGCGATTGGCTGCCGATGGCTATTTAAGCTGAAAGAGGATGGTGGGTATAAGGCAAGAGTTGTGGCTAAAGGTTATAGCCAGCAAACAGGATTAGACTATACAGAAACCTTTGCTCCGGTTGCAAAGTTCACCTCCCTCTGGTCACTTCTTGCCCTGGTGGCTGAGAATAATTGGGAGCTTGAAGGGATGGACGTCAAGACTGCCTTCCCCCATAGTGAGCTCGAGGAAACAGTTTTTATGGAAATACCAGAGGGGTTGCATATGGATATGCCGGTATCGGATAGCCAAAAGGAATACCGTATTGTCTCCCGCCTCAAACAAAGCAATTTACGGATTAAAGCAATCTCCCGGTACTTGGTACGGAAAGATCAGCAAGTTCTTTACCGACCATGGATTCCGGCGCAGTGAACACGACCACAACATCTATATTCATACAATTTTTAAACTTATGCTCCTTCTCTATGTCGATGACCTAGTAATCACCTCACCAAACCCAGAAGATATTAGCTGGATCCAGGATCTACTACATACTGAATTCGAAATGACGGATCTCGGACCACTCGCAACATTTCTTGGGATGGAAATCCACAGAAGTCGCAGGAACAGCTGTTTGCATCTTTCACTAGCGCGGTATATTAAGATGATTCTCGAAAGACATGGCATGACCGATTCCGCTCCTATTAGCATCCCTGCTGACCCTCATGTTCGGTTACTCAAATCTTCACCAGAGCAGCAAGCTGACGCAAACAACCAGCAGCGATACCAGTTCGCAGTCGGATCGCTCATGTATGCCATGGTTGGCAGTAGGCCGGATATTGCCTTTGCGGTCTCGGCAGTTAGTCAACATAGTACCAATCCAGGACCATCACACTGGACGGCTGTTAGGAGAATATTTCGCTACCTAGCTGGAACTCAAACCTGGGGACTCAACTATCAAGCGGGGAATTGTGGGGGATATACAGATGCGGATTGGGGTGGAGGGGAGGATAGGAGATCGATTAGCGGATATGCCTTCATGATAAATGGGGCAGCGGTAGCTTGGGCAAGCAAGAAGTAACCCAGTGTTGCGCTGTCTTCTACGGAGGCAGAATATATTGCTTTGACCCAAGGTGTAAAAGAATCCCACTGGCTAGGAGAGCTACCTCAAGATCTTGGAGCTTTGAACCATCAGCATCAGGTTCAAATTCTAAATTGTGATAACTAGGGAGCTATCGCACTTACAAAGAACCCCGAATACCATGCTCGGACAAAGCATATCGACATTCAGTTCCACTTCATCAGACAGCATGTGGAATCGGGAGAGATCGAACTTACCTACTGTCCAACACATGCAATGATGGCGGATATTTTTACAAAACCACTACCGCGCACTCAGTTCGAGAAACACGTACTGGGACTGGGACTAGCCGACTCATCAGGTGAACCAAATAGCATGTTTCGGAAACTGAATTCCCATGACTAGAAGCATTTTGCGCCAACAACCAGCCTAGATCTACAAAAGAGGCTCACCGGTGAGGGGGAGTGTTGCGAATCACCGGCGAGCATTCCACAAAAATCCAGGTTTCTTTTGTACCTTGCCTATTTTTCTTAGCAGTTAGTTACTAGTTGGTTTGTAAGTCATTATCAAGCACGGAGGAGGTGCGAGTATACGGTGTTTGTATACTAGTGGGAGGATTCGCAGACATGGCCGGGAATGCTCGGAGAGCAGCACGAAGTATGCTCCAGAATATTGTGCGGGCATGGAGAGAGATTCTCCGTGGAAGGATCCCCACCAGTTCGTATATGTGGTCAAGTTCTGTGTATTTAAATGATCAGCTCCGCCATAGATATTCTGGATAGGCAAGCAACCATTCAAAGAATATACAGACGTTTCCTCCTCTCGTACACTTTCTTTCTCTCTCTTATTGGCCTCTCTCTCGCAATCGGTCCCTCATAACAACACATTCCACATACTCACTTTCTATATACATTGCATATCTAATTATTTCTAGTTATCGCAACACAAGCAAAACCAAACAGACCAC